>ERZ1066130.469-NODE-469-length-14694-cov-11.222556_pt1 | contig 14694 bp, 9 predicted proteins | sample MGYA00382777_ERZ1066130 | MGnify/ENA primary metagenome ERZ1066130 (study PRJEB33369, sample SAMEA5778360) | biofilm metagenome | biome: Industrial cooling water; feature: Water cooling tower basin; material: Biofilm | place: United Arab Emirates | collected...
CCAGCGAAACAAATAACCGCTCACCAATCAGTCCGCTTTCAAGAGCGATCAATCCCAAAATGATTTCCATGGCCCCCCGTGCATTCATGCCAAAAGCTGCGGCCAGAGATTCGCGCCAGGTGAAGCCTCCCAACCGGGTACCCAATCCACTACCAATGATTTTACCAGCAAAGGCAATGACCAGAATGATCAGCGTCAATGACCAATCAAAGTTGGCCACAAAATTGACACGCAACCCGATCGAAACAAAAAACAAGGGCGCGAAAATATTATTGATAAACTGATGCACGATTTCTTTGGCGCGTTCGGAAAAATGTTCGGAATCACCCAAAGCAATGCCAATGATAAAGGCACCAAAGATGGCGTGGATCCCAATGTACTCCGTAAAGGCAGCACCCAGAAAGCATAAGGTAAGCGAAATAGAAAGAACGCCTCCGGGCCACGCTAATTTTTTATTCATCCACGGAAGTATCCGGTTAAGAAATGCCCGACCAATGGTTAACATTAATACGGTAAATCCCACCGTCAATAAAAGCGAGTTAATCAACGAGATGTTTTGTTGCCCTTTTCCGATCAGTCCCAGAACAACCGAAAAAATAAGCCACCCGATTATGTCGTTGATCATGGCTGATGAAATGATCAACATACCTATCCGTGATTTGAAAATTCCCAAATCCATAAGAATCCGGGCGATGACCGGTAGCGCAGTGATGGACATGGAAGCCCCCATAAACAGTGCAAAGGGTAAATGCATAGACTCTGCCTCGCTGCCAAACCATTCGGGATGATAGTAGGGGATCATAAAACCAAAAGCAAAAGGGATAATCAATCCAAAAAAACTAGTGTAAACCGCTTGCCTTCCTTGTTGCATGACAATATGAAGATCCACCTCCAGACCAGCAATGAACAAAAGCATCACCACGGCCATCTGAACAATGCCAGACAACACAATACCGGAAGAACTGGTTGCCGGAAAGAGAGACTCAAAGGTATCCGGTGAGATAATCCCAAGAATGGTTGGCCCCAACAGAATGCCTGCGATGAGTTCGCCTACGACAGCCGGCTGCTTAAACATGCGGGCGATCTCTGCCAGAAAACGGCCTGCCAAAAGCATGATACCGAGCTGAATAAACAGCAGCATAATGTCCATCTGACCCAGTTTACCCACGATGATCCTCCTTTCTCGGACGAATAATCATCAGGTTACAAGGTAAGTCTGCAAATATGTATTCAAGGTCATGAGGAAACATCCTGTCAAACAAAGAAAACTTCCGGGGAGGCGCCCCCACAATCAATAGATCAGATTCCTTTCTTTCCGCAAATCGCGCCAATTCAAACCCCGACTTTCCGGACAAAATTTTGATATTAATTTTTACACCCTCATGCGGTATGGTCTCCAGCATTTTTTCTACCACTACCATTTCATCCTGAACAAGTGCCTGTTGTACCTGCGAGTACTCATCTTCCGAGCATTGGTCTGCCGAAGAGAGCGCGAGTCCCATGAGCTTGATTTCCCGAACGATATGGACCCACGCCTGACCGGTGGCAGCCGCCAGGACGCAACCGGTATGAATGGCCTCGCGGATAAAGGGACTGTCCTCTGCGTTGACGACAATATTTCGTAAGGGTCGGGGTTCTACGGAAGGGTTGGCCAGTACATACATGGAGCATTTGGCCTTTCGCATGAGCGTACGGGCTACCGTGCTGAGATAATAGCTAACAATGTTCTCTTTCTTTAGGGCGCCTGTAATGAGTAAATCAATTTTTTCTTGTTGGCATACCCGTAAAATGGCTTCTGCTGGTTTTCCTTTTTGCCAGACAATTTTAGTATGAGTAGGTAAACCCGTCTGATGAAGTAAACCGGACATTTTTTGGCGGGTGTCATCGGTAGACTCCCCCACATGAATCAATAGCAGCTCCGCCTGAAGAAGCTCTTTTAGGCGAGAAGCTTCCTGAAGTAATCCACCGGCTGTGGGCGAAAACGTGATGGCTACTGCCAACTTTTTTATCGAACCAAGCATTTGCCAAAAATCATGAGATTAACCATTCAAACATCGGAGTTTGATTCTTAAAAGTAGGAATTTATTAAGAGTAAACAGGAAAAGATTTTTTGTGGTTGTATACTTTAGGATCAAATACTTTACTTTGGGGAGTTTATAGTTAACCCTCTTTTTTCAGCCTATGTCGGTTCTTTCTGCGGCAGATCAGAAACGCAAAAACCTGATCCATCGACTTTCCATCCTGGTGCTCGCTTTAACGGCTATTTATATTTTTCTGGATTGGTTGCTGGGTATTCATGTTCAGCCGTTTGTATATGGTTTATTTTTTTTGAATGCCTTCTTCAGTTATTTTTTAAACCGAAGCAATCGGTTGTCTCTTTCCAAGTGGTTTGGCTTGTTGTTTTTTAATACAATTATTTTTTTAGTGTCATCCAGCGAGCCGTTCGAAACGGGTATTCATCTTCACTTTGTGGCGGCAGGAGCGGTGGCGTTGGCACTCTTCGGTTATGAAGAGTATAAATCTGCTCTTTTTTTTGCCGGACTTTCCATTACTTTATACCTGATTGTTTTTTTGACCGATATCTCTTTCATCAACTTCCGCTCGTTTACACAGAAGCAGTCACAGATTTTTTTTGTCATCAACACCTTGGTATCGGCCACCGTATCCATTTACTCATTCATGTTATTTTCGAGAGTTAACTATAATGCCGAAGCAGCGCTTAGAAGAAGTGAGCAGGATAAGGTCACCCAGAATGAGCAGTTAAAAAAGATAAATCAGGAGTTGGATAGATTTGTTTATAGCGTATCGCATGACTTACGAGCTCCTCTGAGTTCGATTACAGGATTAATCCAGGTATATCAGTTATCAGATAACCTGCCAGAAAAAGACAAGTTGGTAGGGATGATGCAAGACCGGGTAGCCAAGTTGGATAAGTTTATCCATACCATTATTGATTACTCCCGAAATGCCCGGAGTGAAATAACCAGAAAATCAGTTAATCTGTACTCCCTGATTGAAGAAATTTGGTCAGATCTGTCTTACATGCCTGGATGGAGTCAGGTGCAGCTGCAAAATAATTTGCCTTCCCATGGGATCATTACCAGTGATGAGGATCGGTTGCGGATCGTTCTTTCCAATCTGATTTCCAATGCCATCGTTTATCGCAACGATCGAACGGAACGTCAGTCCTTTGTGAACGTAAAGGGTTGGCAGGAAAAGGGACAATGGGTATTACAGTTATCCGACAATGGTCAGGGAATATCGGAAGAACACCTTTCGCATATTTTTGAAATGTTTTACCGGGCACACCGCGAGTCAAAAGGCTCTGGTTTGGGGCTATATATTGTGAAGGAAACCCTGGATCGGCTAAAGGGGACGATTACCTGCCAATCGACCTATGGCGAGGGCACCCAATTTTCCATGGTCGTTCCTGATTAAACCCCCGATATTATTGCCAGGAAAAACTGGTAATTTGAAAAGAAAGCGCTAAATTTATTCTGATGACGTGAATAAAACGTGCGGGTTCATACCATTTTACAATCGATACTAATCCAGGGAAATCGTCCTCCCAAATCGTTATATGAATATAACGTAGGACTATTGAGGGGCGGTGTATGTCTGCTGGCTATTCTGGTAGCCACCATATACCTGGTAACCGATTATTGGGAAGGAGTTGATGCGGGTCAGAATGTGTATTTGACACTTATCGCAGGATCGTTAATCTCCTTAGTATTAAATCGTAAACACTGGTTTATGACGTCCACTGTTGTATTCCTGTTGATCTCCAGCACGCTGATTTACATTTTGGCCAGTAATGACATTTTCCATACCGGAGTCTATCTGTATCAACTATTAATTGTCATTGTAGCTTTTGTGCTTTTCGGGTATAGTCATGTACAGTGGGCGATTGTCTTTGCGGTGTATATATTGATTCAGTTTTTTTTAGCTTACCATTACAACTTCCGACCCATTCCGCTGGAGGTGACGCTGGATGCCGGATATGCCCGGTTTAGTGTTCTCAATAACTTCATCATCGCACTGATCGTCACTTCCATTTTCTTTTATTTTCTCCTGCGGGTGAATCTTAATACCGAGATACAACTGGAAAAGAAGAACGAGTTACTCCAGAAAACCAATGAAGAATTAGACCGGTTTGTTTATAGTACCTCCCACGATATGCGTGCTCCGCTGAGTTCAGTACTTGGATTAATTGAGATCGCTAAGTTAACTAATCGTCCAGAGGAGTTGCGTCAGTGTCTGGACATGATGAGTGGGAGGGTGAAAAACCTGCAGGATTTTATCCGGGAGATCACCGATTATTCCCGCAACGAGCGGCAGGAACTGCGCCTGGAGGAAATTCATTTGGCCACCATGATCAAAGAAATCATTACCGATTTGAGATTTGGCAGGGAAGCAGATCAAATTGCTATCGAAATGGAAATACATCCTGAAATGAAAATCGTGGTTGATCAGACCAGATTAAAAATTGTGTTGAACAACTTAATCGGAAACGCCTTCCGTTACAGCGACCGAAACAAAGACAACCCTTTTGTGAAAATTCAGGCCAATGCCCGTGACGGATCGATTGCCATCTCTGTGGAAGACAACGGAGTAGGCATTGCTGAGGAGCATATGGAAAAAATTTTTAACATGTTCTATCGGGGTTCGGAGAAATCGGACGGTTCCGGATTAGGCTTGTACATTGCACAGGAAGCCGCCCGAAAAATGGGAGGTAAAATATTGGCTCTTTCATCTCCAGGCCTGGGATCAGCCTTCACTTTAATGATCCCCCAGCCATCGCTCGCGTAACAAGTATTCCCGGAGAATTAAACTTGGAGCATTAAATATTTGCCCTCCGGGCTTATCTTTGCCGACTTATGGCGCAACCAGACGATAATTTATTGAAAAAAGTGATCGCCCATGCCAAGGAGTATGGGTTTGTCTTTCCTTCCAGCGAAATCTATGACGGCCTCAGCTCAGTTTATGATTATGGCCAAAATGGTTCCGAACTAAAAAACAATATCAAAGAGTACTGGTGGAAGTTTATGACGTTGCTCCACGACAATATTGTGGGCATTGATGCCGCCATCTTTATGCATCCGACCACCTGGAAGGCCTCCGGACATGTCGATGCTTTTAATGATCCCATGATCGATAACAAAGACTCTAAAAAACGATATCGCGCGGATCAACTCATTGAAGGGGTCATCGAAAAACTGGAAGAGAAAATTGAAAAAGAAGTAGAAAAAGCAGCTAAACGCTTTGAAAACTTTGACCGTGCGATGTTTGTATCCACCAACGCCCGGGTGGTGGAGTATCAAAAGAAAATAGATGAGATCAATGCGCGTATGAAGGAGGCGCTGGCTCGTGGTCAGATGGATGAACTCAAACAAATCATTGTGGATTTGGAAATTGCTGATCCCATCTCCGGTACCAAAAACTGGACAGAAGTGCGTCAGTTTAACCTTATGTTCTCCACAGAAATGGGTTCTGTGGCCGATGATGCCAACAAGATCTACCTTCGCCCGGAGACCGCTCAGGGTATTTTTGTTAACTTTTTGAATGTGCAAAAGACAGGGCGAATGAAAATTCCCTTTGGCATTGCGCAGATAGGTAAGGCCTTCCGTAATGAAATAATAGCCCGCCAGTTTATCTTCCGGATGCGAGAGTTTGAGCAAATGGAAATGCAGTTTTTTGTGAAACCAGGCGAAGAGATGAAATGGTATGAATACTGGAAAGACAAGCGACTAAGGTGGCATCAGTCACTGGGGCTGGGCGATGATAACTACCGGTATCACGATCACCTGAACCTGGCGCATTACGCCAATGCTGCGTGCGATATTCAGTTTAACTTTCCGATGGGTTTCCGGGAGTTGGAAGGCATCCATTCGCGAACGGATTTTGATTTAAAAAGTCACGAGAAGTATTCCGGTAAAAAGTTGCAGTACTTTGATCCGGAGGATAATCAGAGCTTTATTCCATTTGTTGTGGAAACCTCCGTGGGATTGGACCGGATGTTCCTTTCCGTCCTTTCGGCTGGATATCAGGAAGAAAAACTGGAAGATGGAAGTGAGCGGGTGGTATTAAAAATTCCGGCACCGTTGGCACCTCATAAAGTAGCCATCCTTCCATTGATGAAAAAAGATGGCCTTCCGGAGAAAGCCATGGAAGTGATGGAGTCTTTAAAATTCGATTTCCGGTGTTTTTATGAAGAAAAAGATGCCATCGGTAAACGGTACCGTAGACAAGATGCCATCGGAACACCTTATTGCATTACCATTGATCACCAGACCCTGCAAGACAATACGGTAACCATACGTGACCGCGACACGATGAAACAGGAACGAGTAGGCATCGCGGATGTGAAATCCATAATTGCTGCCTCCGTTTCAATGGCTGAATGGCTGAAGAAGATTTAAATGAAATTTGCCTTTTTTGCAGGGCTGGTTCGACTGCTGTATTGGGTCTATCAGGAGTTGCGTTTCCGGTTTTATTATGGGCCGATCTTTCACCGGTTTCTCAATCATAGGTATGCCTACTATACCACGCTGCCATGGAGGCATAAAGTCAAATTTCTAAAGCTGGCTCGTGATCATTATGAATATTTTGAATTTATTCCGCGTGACCGGATTAAGTTAACAAGAGCCATGAAAGCCATCATCTCCTGCGCAGCCTCTCAATTACTTTTGTTTTTGCCTGGTAAAAAGAAGGGGTTGACCTATTTCAAACGGATCATTGTCTATCCGGATTACTATAACTCACGGATTACGCAGCGCAGACACAAAGGCGAAGTTAACCCAGCCCTTCAAACCATTGTATTTAGCTGGCGAGGAATTGCCGAAGGGCTGAAGCACGATGATGATGGAATTAATCTGTTATTACATGAGTTTGCCCATGCGCTTTGGCTGGAGCAGAAAGTGGCAGGATACGAGGTGTTGGATCAACAGTTGTTGGACGAGATTGAGCGGTATGCTGAAAATGAAATGGCAAATCTGCGGGCCGATGAGAATCATTTCTTCCGAAAGTATGCATTTGATAATATCGAAGAGTTTTTTGCTGTGGCGGTGGAGAATTTTTTCGAACGCCCGAAACTTTTTCAGCAGGCTCAGCCCAAACTTTATAGTATTTTAGCAACACTTTTTAAACAAAACCCGGCAACACTCTATGCACCCGATCCTCAACAGAAACCTTTATTTCGTTAAAGAACACGTTAAAGTCTTTAAAGCAGCCAATAGTTTTGATATTTACGATCCGGACTCTCGCCAGATCATTCTGAGTGCGCGGGAAGAAAATCTAGGTTTTTTTACCAAGATGTTTCGATTTACGGATTATAAACGAATGACTCCGTTTGAGATTGATATTAAAACCCCCGAAGGTCAGAAGATTTTAACCGTACGCAGAGGAGTTTCTTTTTTTCTTTCAACGGTAGAGGTACTGGATGATCGAGGTACCATCATCGGAAAATTCAAGCAGAAATTCTTTTCCATTGGTGGAAAATTTGAGGTGCTGGATGCCTCCGAACGTCCCTTGTGTCTGCTCAAAGGCAAATGGACCAGTTGGGATTTTCGATTTGTATCGGCAGACAATAAAGAGTTTGCCATGGTTACCAAAAAATGGAGCGGTTTAGGAAAGGAATTGTTTACGTCAGCAGATAACTACATTCTTCAAATTAGTAATGACGTGCCGGCCGATAGTCCTTTGCGCATGTTGATTTTAGCAGCGGTCATGTGTATTGATTTGGTGTTGAAAGAGTAACCAATGGTCTGGACCCAACTCCTTTCTGCCCAGCGCAGTCCCTCCAAACCAGTTTCGGCTGAGTTATCGAGAAGTGCTTTTGAACAAGACTTTGACAGGATTATTTTTTCGCATCCGTTTCGAAGACTTCAGGATAAGACTCAGGTTCATCCATTGCCTGAGCATGATTTTGTACATACCCGGCTAACACACAGCCTCGAAGTAAGCAGTGTGGGGCGGTCGTTGGGACGAAGGGTAGGAGAAGTGGTTTTAAGTCGTCATCCGGAATTAGGATCTTTTACTTCCCATGACTTTGGAACCATTGTGGCTTCTGCATCCTTGGCACATGACTTGGGGAACCCGCCTTTTGGACATTCCGGTGAAGACGGATTATCCGATTATTTCATACATGGCCCTGGAAAAGGATACCGGCCTCATTTCACCGAAGCACAGTGGGAAGACCTCACTCGTTTTGAAGGCAATGCGCAAGGTTTTCGAATACTGAATAAAAACCAATATCAGGGATTAAAGCTCACCTACGCCACCCTGGGAGCTTTTACCAAATACCCTTGTCCGGCCTATTTTCCAGAACGCAACAAATCCCGAAAAAGTCAGCGAAAATTTGGATTTTATCAAACGGAGAAAGAATTGTTCAAAGAGTTGGCTGATCAACTGGGCCTGATCCATACGTCTGATTTCGTCTGGGCCAGACATCCACTCGCTTTTCTGGTGGAGGCGGCAGACGATATCTGCTACAATATTATTGATTTGGAAGACGGTTGTCGGTTGGGATTAATCTCCTTATCCGATACTCTTGACCTATTGGCAGCTATCTTGAGAAGTGACTATAAACCTGAAAAGGTAAATCGCATCTCCAGCTCAGATGAAAAAGTAGGAGTATTACGCGCCTTAGCCATTGGTAAACTGATTGAAGATGTTGTTGAAGTGTTTGTTGCGAACGAAAAGGAAATACTCAATGGTACTTTTGATCAGGCATTAACCGATGTGGGTAAGTATCAGCAGCCACTTCAAAAAATTGTAGAAGTTTCAGTTGAAAAGATTTACAGAGCCCGTCATGTGGTAGAAATTGAAACGGCAGGTTTTGAAGTATTACCAGGATTAATGGATGAGTTCTTAAAAGCGGCTGAACATCTGGTAAGAAAAAATCAAGCACGTAAATACACCAATCTGGCCCGGTTACTCCCACAGGAATCGCGTGAGATAATCTTAGCCAACCCTGAAAACACCTATCTGCAAACCCGGGAAGTCATTGATTTTATAAGCGGTCTAACGGATCGAAATGCGCTTTCACTCTATCGGAAGATCAGCGGCAGTTAGCCATCAAACTAAAAGCAACCTTTTTTGGGAATTCTCATTGAAATAAGCCTTTTTACCCTCTGACAATCCCAAAAATCCTTACTTTTGCGGGTTCTTACTTTACGCTTTCATGTGGGCATCTGTTTCTAGTGCAATCATTCGCTATCGGACACTGTTGATGTTGATTATTCTCGGCATCACGGCCGTGATGGGATTTTATGCCGCTCGCGTGGAGATGAGTTACGACTTCGCCCGGACCGTACCACCCAATGATCCCGACATGGTTTTTCTGAATAAATTCAGAGAGCAATTTGGCGAGGATGGGAACGTGGTGGCGGTAGGATTAAAGGACAGTTCCATTTTCAGGATAGATAACTTCAAATCCTTTCAAAGGCTAAATCAGGAGTTAAGTAAGATTGAAGGAGTCAATGGAGTTCTATCGCTGCCCGAACTAAAGATCATTCAAAAGGATACCGCGGCAAAAAAGTTTTACCTGGCTTCCTTGTTTCCGGATTCTGTTTCAACGCAAGAGCAATTAGATAGTCTGTTAACAGTAGCCAGAGGTCAGAAATTTTACATGGGTCAGTTGGTGAATACGACCAATGGAGCCACCATGATGCTGGTCTCCATGAAAAGCGGATTTGCCAATTCGGCCAGGCGAATTGAACTGACCAACAGCCTGGTCATCAGTGGAAAAAAATTTACTGAAAAAACCGGCATTGAATTGCGGTATGCCGGGTTGCCTTTTGTGCGATCCGTGGTAGCCACGCAGGTACGAAAGGAACTTTCCTTGTTTCTTTATTTATCGGCACTGGTCACGGGAGTGATCATGTTGCTTTTTTTCAGGTCATTTCGAGCCGTCATCTTTTCCATGATCATGATCAGCGTTTTGGTGATCTGGACCATGGGAACCATTGCATTGCTGGGTTTTAAAATCACGTTGCTCAGCGGACTGATTCCACCGGTGATTGTGACGATTGGAATAACCAATGCCATTTATCTTCTCAATAAGTATCACGTAGAATATGCCCGCAAAAAAAATAAGATGGAAGCCATTACCATCGTGGTGCAGAAGATGGGGTTGGCTACTTTTTTAACCAATCTTACGGTAGCGATAGGCTTCCTGACACTGCTGGCGACCGATGTACTGATTTTACGGGAGTTTGGTATTGTAGCCGGGATTAACATTATTGCTTTGTTCTTTGTAAGCCTGGTGATGATACCGGGTATTCTCTCCTGGTTGCCAGAGCCATCCGCAAAGCATTTAAAGCATTTAGATTTCAGGATTTTAGGGTGGTTTGTTAAAACCACCGACTGGATGGTGGTACGTCATCGGACGGCCATCTATGTCGTCACCATATTATTGACTGTTTTTTCTGTCGTGGGAATGTTACGTCTTCAGTCGGTATCTTTTATGGTGGATGACATTCCGGAGGACAGTCAAATCAAAAAGGATTTGCATTTTTTTGAAGAGAATTTTAGCGGAATCATGCCGCTGGAGATGGTCGTGGAAATCTTTACCAAGCGCCCGCGCCCGATATTGGATGTAAAAAACATTCAGTCCATCAGTGATTTTGAAAACGCGCTTGATTCGATAGACGTCACTTCGCGGCCCATCTCGATTGTCAGCTTTGTCAAAGCAGCCAAACAGGCTTTTTACAACAATGATCCGGATCGATACGAATTGCCAACCCGTCAGGAGAGTGCCTTTATTCTCACCTACATGCGCGGTCAAAATGACAATAGCGGTCTGTTTAAATCATTTGTAGATACTTCTTTTACCAAGATGCGTATTTCCATGCAGATGGCGGACATTGGCTCCAGGCGAATGGACTCGTTGGTGAATTATGTCATTCAACCCAAAGCCGACTCCCTGGTTTCTTCTTTGAAAGCAAATTTACGTTCACCCAAAGATTCGGTCAGTGTGACACTCACAGGCTCCTCTAAAATCTTTATCAAGGGCAATAAGTTTTTAATCAATAACCTGACGGAGAGTTTGATATTGGCGTTTATACTGATTACACTCTCCATGGCAGCCTTGTTTGCCAACGTGCGAATGATCATCATCTCGTTAATCCCTAATCTGATCGCATTAATGATTACGGCAGGTCTGATGGGTTACTTTGATATTCCGCTCAAGGCAAGCACCGCGCTAATCTTTAGTATCACCTTTGGTATTTCTGTTGACAACTCCATTCGGTTTTTGGCAAAGTATCGTCAAGAATTGTTAACCAATCAGTTCTTTGTGCCACGCTCGGTCAGCGAAACAATTTTAGAAACCGGGAAAAGCATCATCTATACATCTATTGTCTTGTTTGCCGGCTTCATCATTTTTGCCTTCTCAGACTTTGGCGGCACAGTGGCCCTCGGGTTACTCACGTCCACCACGCTGGTGATTTCCATGTTTACCAATTTAATCCTGTTACCGGCATTAATTTTAACGTTTGATAAACCCAGAAAAGGCAAAGGAGGAGATTTGTTAATTGATGAGTTCGACTCCAGCTTTTATGGCGAACAAGATGATGAGGCCATTGATTTGAGTAAAATAAAAATTCATGATCGGAGTGGCTCAGCCGAGTAATGATTTTCTTCTCCATATTTTTTAGAAATGTCAACCAGATATAAAGAACCCAAAGACATTAGCTTCGCCAAAGTAGCGGAAGAAATACTGGCTTTTTGGAACCAGGAACAAATATTTGAAAAATCCATTCAGGTGCGCGAGGGATCACCCTCGTTTACATTTTACGAAGGCCCACCTTCGGCCAATGGTACACCGGGGATACACCATGTGATGGCTCGTACAGTCAAGGATATCTTTTGCCGGTATAAGACATTACAGGGTTTTCAGGTGAAACGAAAGGGAGGATGGGATACGCATGGACTTCCGGTTGAACTGCAGGTGGAAAAGGAACTGGGTATCACGAAAGATGATATCGGAAAAAAAATATCCATAGCAGAGTACAATCAGAAGTGCCGTGAAACGGTGATGAAATATAAAGATCAGTGGGATGATCTGACCAACCGCATGGGCTATTGGGTAGATTTGAAAAACCCATACATCACCTACGAAAAAGAGTATATTGAAACACTCTGGTGGATACTTAAGAAATTTTACGACAAAGGCCTACTGTATAAAGGCTACACAATTCAGCCGTATTCGCCCTCGGACGGCACGGGACTGAGTTCGCACGAACTCAATCAACCCGGTTGTTACAAGAACGTGAAAGATACCTCCGTGGTGGCGCAGTTCAAGGTCATCCGAAATGCGCAATTTTCTGTTTGATGAAACGGACTCCGATGTATTTGTTCTGGCATGGACCACCACTCCGTGGACGCTTCCTTCCAACACTGCATTGGCCGTAGGTGAAAAAATTAACTACGTGCTGATTCGCTCCTTTAACCCATACACCTTTAAAGCAGTACGTGTCATCCTCGCGAAGGATCTGGTTGGTAAATATTTTTCCGATAAGAGCAAGGGACTGCCGTTGACTGATTATAAGCCAGGGGATAAAACCATTCCTTTCGAGGTAGTCAAAGAATTTGCGGGTAAGGAGTTATTGGGTATCCGGTACGAACAACTCATGCCGTATGTGCAACCTTTTTACGCAAAGGAAAAAGCATTCCAGATCATATCCGGAGATTTTGTTACGACAGAAGACGGAACAGGGGTGGTACACATCTCACCTACGTTTGGGGCCGATGACTTTCGGGTGGCCAGGCAAAATGGAATTCCGGCTTTGACCATTAAAGATGAAACTGGCCAGGAGGTACCTACGGTTGATAAGAAAGGCAAGTTCATTTCTGCTATTGGCGAACGACTACAGGAAGGTGTAGCTAGCTATAAAATCAAAACGCACAAGCCGTTAGGAGTCGATGATTTCTATGTCAAAAATTACACAGATGAAGATGAAACACATCCGGATTATAAAAATACGGACGTCATCATTTCCATTATCCTAAAGGAAGAGAATAAAGCATTTAAAGTCGAAAAGTACGAGCATACCTACCCTCATTCCTGGCGCACCGACAAGCCTGTATTGTACTACCCGTTAGATGCATGGTTTATTAAAACCACAGCCTTGAAAGATAAGATGGTGCAGCAAAATAAAACCATCAACTGGAAACCCGAGTCAACAGGTACCGGTCGTTTTGGAAATTGGTTGGAGAATCTGGTGGATTGGAATCTATCCCGATCCAGGTATTGGGGAACCCCGCTGCCGATCTGGCGAACCAAGGACGGACGAGAGGAAATTTGTATTGGATCTCTTCAGCAATTAAATGAGGAGATTGAAAAAGCAAGAAAAGCCGGTATTGCTAATTCTACATTGGATGTTCACACCTTTGATTTACACCGACCCTTCGTAGATGAAATTATTCTGGTGAGTAAATCCGGAACTCCCATGCATCGGGAAACGGATCTGATAGATGTGTGGTTCGATTCAGGAGCCATGCCATATGCACAATGGCATTATCCTTTTGAAAACCAGAAAGTATTTGAAAAGGCCTATCCAGCTGATTATATCTCGGAAGGAGTCGATCAAACCCGGGGTTGGTTTTTCACCCTTCATGCCATTGCCAGTTTGCTGGATGAGAGTAGCGAAGAGATCAGAGCCGTCAATCAAAAGGTTGGAAATGGAGGTGTAGCATTCAAAAACGTAATCTCTACCGGTCTGGTACTGGATAAGAACGGTGAAAAAATGAGTAAACGCAAGGGCAATGTCATCGACCCTTACACCACGCTGGATAAATACGGAGCAGACGTTGTGCGCTGGTACATGATTGAAAATGCGCCTCCCTGGGACAATCTGAAATTTGATATGGATGGCCTTGGGGAAACACAACGTAGATTTTTTGGAACATTAATTAACACCTATTCCTTTTTTGCTCTTTACGCCAACATTGATGGTTTTATCAAAGATGAGAGCGATGTTGTTCCGTTTGGTCAGCTGGCACCACTGGATCAGTGGATCATGACCAAAGAACAACGCCTGATTGCCGAGGTAACGGCTGCTTATGAAGATTACGAGCCCACGAAAGCCGCCCGGGCCATTCAGGAGTTTGTTAATGATCATCTGTCCAATTGGTATGTCCGGTTAAACCGAAAGCGTTTTTGGCAGCCCTCTAACCGTGGTGAGTTATCATTGGATAAACGAGCAGCCTATGAAACATTGTACGAGTGTCTGATGGTGACTACTCAATTGATGTCGCCCATTGCCCCGTTCTTTAGCGAGTGGTTATATAAAAATCTAACTGACAACATTCGCAAGAAAGCTGTGAAGTTGAATAGCCCTCTTCGATTTGACTCCGTTCATCATACATTATTGGTTAAAATGGACGCTAATCGGGTAGATGCAGAATTGGAACAATCCATGGAATATGCCCAACGCATCAGTTCCCTGATTCACTCCATCCGTAAAAACGCTAAGATAAAAGTGCGTACACCTCTGCAAAAAGTACTGCTTCCTGTATTGGATGGCAAGTTTGCTGATCGCGTAAAAAGCGTTGAATCGATTATCAAAGCGGAGGTAAACATTAAAGAGATTCAATACATCGATGACACTTCCGATCTGCTGGTAAAAAAAGTTAAACCTAACCTGGCCAGGTTAGGCAAGCAGTATGGATCTCGGATGAAAGAAGTGTCGG
>ERZ1066130.471-NODE-471-length-14575-cov-9.311915_pt1 | contig 14575 bp, 12 predicted proteins | sample MGYA00382777_ERZ1066130 | MGnify/ENA primary metagenome ERZ1066130 (study PRJEB33369, sample SAMEA5778360) | biofilm metagenome | biome: Industrial cooling water; feature: Water cooling tower basin; material: Biofilm | place: United Arab Emirates | collected...
ATCCTGAACTACTCGCGTTACTGACGGCATCCCAGCCCTCAGTGTCTCCGCCAGGGACCCCTGTGGTGCCCGAGGGCGCCGTTGACCGTAATTCGGACAGCAACCAGCACCATCGGTTCAAGACGATCCTCAAGCGAGCAAACGTCGCTGCATGGGAGGATCTGTTCCAGACACTCCGACGCAACGCGGTGCAGGACCTCCGGGAGAAACTCAAAGACCCGTGGGCGGTGACCGCCATCGCCGGTCACTCGGAGGAGGTGGAGAGGAAGTACTACCTGGGTCGCGTCCGCCAAGCGGACCTTGACCGCATAACTGGGAGCGGCGGCGACACCCGGACGGCGGAGCTATTCGACCTTTGGGGCAAGCTCAACGCAGACCAGCAGTCACGACTGCTCGCCCTGCTCCGTGCGGCGACGGTCCGGGAGCAAACTGGCACAAAAACTGGCACAACTCGGGATCGGTCGATTGAGGATGCAGACCCCAGAAATGAAAAAGAGCCTGGAATTCCAGGCTCAAATCGAAGTGCCCCCCGAAGGACTCGAACCTTCGACCCGCTGATTAAGAGTCAGCTGCTCTACCAACTGAGCTAGGAGGGCGTCGCCACCGGCGTGTTGGCCGATGGTCTGGACTCTAGGCGGGGCGGAAGGGAGTGTCTATCGGCCCTCGCCCGCTGAGGCTGCTCCCGACAAGGCGTGCTCAGGTGCTCGGCGGCGAGTTGCGTGCGTGACTCTGGACGAGCGGGCCAGAGACATGGCCCGGACACGCGAGGTATGGGGCACCGGGTGGAGACTCGGGGCCTTCTGTACGGATTTTGGGAGGTATCTCGGTCTGGGGTGTGGGATGGACGGTGCTCGGGGAGGGTGCTATGGTTTGGGCCCGGCGTGGTGCCGGGTTGTGCGCCGGAATGGCGGCTTTGAGAGGTAGACCATGCTCCCCCCACAGAGACAGAGTTACGGCCGGACCCGCCGTCGTCGTGCGCACCATGCTTTGGAAGGCGCCCAGCCGACCGTGTGTCCGTTGAGCGGTTCGCCGAAGATGCACCACCGTGCGTGCGTGGAGTCCGGGTATGTTCGCCCGGGTCTTCGCGTGAAGGTCCCGAAGCTCGGGATCGGCGTGCCGAAGAAGTAAGAGCAGATTGATCGCATTCACCGGCGGGCCCCTCGGGCTCGCCGGTGTCGTTTTTGGAGCCGCCGGGGGAATGCCTCGTGAGAGAAGGCGTGGCTTGGGGTGGGATGTCGGAGCGGCGGGGTCGGGTGGGGATGCGGATGGTGGTGGAAAGGTGCTATCGTGAATGCGGAGGGCGAGGGGGCTTGAAGCGTGCGGGCGACCGATGGGTCGGCCCGGGCTTTTGTCGACGAGGAATCAGGAGCGGTCGTGAGCAGCGAGACTCCGGAAGCAACGACGGTGCGGATGGCGATTCCGACGGTGCCCCCGGCGGGGGCGCCCCGCGGCGTGGCGATCTTGGGAACTGGGTCGTGCGTGCCGTCACGGATGGTCACGAACAAGGACCTTGAGTCGGTGATGGACACGTCGGACGAGTGGATCGTGCAGCGGACAGGAATCCGCGAGCGGCACATTCACAGCGAGGACCGCGGAGAGAACACGACGTGGCTTTGCACCGAGGCCGCCCGCAAGGCGTTGGCGGACAGCGGGGTCTCGGCGTCGGAGATTGATGTGATCGTCGCGGGAACGATGACCCCCGACACCCCCACTCCTTCCGTGTCGTCGGTGACCGCGAGCCGGATCGGGTGCGGGCAGATCGCGGCGATGGATATCAATGCGGCGTGCTCGGGGTTCGTGTATTCACTGAACGTTGCGCACCAACTGGTGCGCGGGGGGATGTACAACACGGCGATCGTGATCGGAGGCGACACGATCACGCGGCACGTGCAGTTCTCGACATTCGGACGAGCGACGAGCGTGCTCTTCGGCGATGCAGCGGCGGCGGTGGTGCTCCGCGCGACGCCCGACACACGCCTCGGGCTGATCGCGCAGGCGATGCACTCGGATGGCCACGGCGCCAAGCACCTGTACATCCCGAGCAGGCTTTCAGACTTTGCCGAGGGCGATGAGCGCGACCCGCGGGCGCTGAACCTCGTGCACATGAACGGGCAGCACGTCTTCAAGTTCGCGGTGAGCACGTTCCCGAAACTGATCGCCGAGACGCTCGACAAGGCCGGCCTGAACGCCGAGGACGTGGATCACTACATCTGCCACCAGTCGAACTTGCGGATCCTGGCGGCTGCGAGGGAGCGTTTCGGTCTTCCCGAGTCGAAGTTGCACGTGAACATCGACAGATTCGGGAACACGGTCGGCGCGAGCGTGCCGCTGATCCTGGACCAGCAGCGCAAGGCGGGCACGGTCAAGCCCGGACAGAAGGTGATGTTCCTGGCGTTCGGCGCGGGTCTCACCTGGGCCAGTAGCCTCTGGCAGATCTAGCGCCGGGGGCCGACGCGGGCGTTCCCCGAGGGGGCAATTGGCGAGGGCCTCATCCCCAAAAGTGCGACGACCCGCGGCACGGGCCACGGGTCGCTGCCTCAATCGGGGTGGGCGGATTCGAACCGCCGACCTCTTGACCCCCAGTCAAGCGCGCTAACCAAGCTGCGCTACACCCCGCCCGTTGAGGAGAGGAGTCTAGGCCGGCCGCACCGGGAGGGCGCGTCTCGGAAGGAAGACCCTTTTCGGACCACCATAAACGTGGTAGGCTGGGGAGCAACCCTGGCCTCGCCGCTCTGGTGTGCGCCTGAGCGGAAGGAGACTGGGCGTTGTAGGAGAAGGCGCATGCGTGCAATCGTGGCGGCGATCGCGGTAGCGGGTCTGGGCGTTGTGGCGGCGGCTCAGCCGCTGAAGATGACGTACTCGGTGACTCCCCAGAGCGGCGGCCTGTACGAGTACGAATTCAGGCTGACGCTCACCAACGAGGACGGGTCGTGGGCGCCCGGGCAGGGATTCGGCTGGATCATCTTCGGGGACGCGCAGGCACAGCTCAGCCCGATCAACGACTTCGTCGGGGACGAGTCCGACCTGCCGGTGGGTCCGTTCCCGTGCTACTCGGGTTCGGGCGGGTTCCACAACGGGCCGACGTTCTGCGTGGTGGAGCAGGAACCGCCGTTCTCGTTTCTCTACTGGCGTCCGACAGAAATCGGCGAGAGCCTTGAGTGGTCGGGCACGTCGGCCACAGCGGTCGAGGAAGGGCAGATGCTGTGGTCGTCGCTGATTACCGACGGGGGCGCGAACCCGATCTACTTCGCGGTTGCACAGCGTGAGAACGGATGTCGGGTCGACTTTGACGGGGACGGCTTCGTCGATTTCTTCGACTTCTCGGCGTACGTGTCGTGCTTCGAGGGGATCGAGTGCCCCTCCGGGCGATCCGCGGACTTTGACGGCGACGGGTTCGTCGACTTCTTCGACTTCGCGATGTTCGTGGAGGCTTTCGAGGAGGGCTGCTGAGACGGGTTCGGCCCGTGTGCCCGTGCGGATCGGGATCGGCGTATGCTGTCGGCCCATATGGCTCGCACGAAGCACAGCACGGACCGGACGAACGGGGTGGTGGTGATCCGAGGCGGCCGGGTGATCGATCCGGCCGCCTCGATTGATCGTGTGATGGACGTGGTGATCGCCGAGGGGCGGATCGCGGCGATGGGGCGTCGTGTCGACGTGCCGGCGGATGCCCGCGTGATCGAGGCGGACGGATGCTGGGTGACGCCGGGGCTGATCGACCCTCACGTGCACCTGCGCGAGCCAGGGCAGGAGCACAAGGAGACGATCCGGACGGGCGCGGCGGCGGCGGCGGCGGGCGGGTTTACGGCCGTGTGCTGCATGCCCAACACAAGCCCCGCGTTGGACACGCCGGAGCTGGTTCGGTTTGTCCTCGAACGCGGCGAGGCCAGCCTGCGCAGGGGCGGGGCGGCACGGGTCTTTCCCGTGGCTGCGGGAACCAAGGGGCGAAAGGGCGAGGAACCAACCGAGATCGGGCTTTGCGCCCGCGCGGGGGCGGTGGCGTTCTCGGATGACGGTGATGCCATCGAGTCGGCGGGCGTGATGTCACGCGTGCTTACGCAGGTGAAGCAGACTGGACGGGTATTCATGCAGCATTGCCAGGACCCCACGATGACCCGCGGGGCGGCGATGCACGCGGGCGCACGGGCTGTGGCGATGGGCCTGCCTGGGTGGCCTCGGGCGGCTGAGGAGATCATCGTCGAGCGGGATGTCCGTCTGGCTCGCAACGCCGGAGCTCGCTATCACGTGCAGCACATCTCGTCGGCGGGCACGGTGGAGATTCTCCGCAGGGCGAGGGGTGATTCGGCGGGAGCGGCTCTGATCACGGGCGAAGCATCCCCCCACCACCTGACACTGACGTGCGACGCCTGCGACGGGTACAACACCATGGCCAAGGTCAACCCCCCGTTGCGTGAGCGGTCGGATGTCGAGGCGTTGCGGGAGGCGGCGGCGAGCGGCGTGGTGACGGTTCTGGCAACGGATCACGCGCCGCACAGCACGGACGAGAAGGCCTTGCCGTTCGAAGAAGCCCCGATGGGGATGATCGGGCTCGAATCGGCGGTACCGCTCTATCTGGAGTCGCTGTTTGAGACGGGCGCGGTGCCCGCGAAACGCCTCGTGGCGATGCTGACGATCAACCCTGCGAGGCTTTGCGGGCTGGACTCGCTCGGCCTGGGGATGCTGAAGGTAGGCGGCCCCGCCGACCTGACCGTGATCGACCCGTCATGCTCATGGACGTTCAACGCGGGAGAAGTGCGGTCGCGCTCGTGCAACTCGCCCTTCCTCGGCCGGAAGATGAAGGGGCGAGCGATCATCACGATCGTCGAAGGTCGGGTGGCGGCGGAGCGGGGTGCCGCCGTGGCGGTCTAGGCTCGGGTGCGCATGAGGTCTTCCTCATGGGTGGAGCGACGGCGTGAGCGCACGTGGACGCCGTCTGAGTCCGTGAATCGAAGGGTGGTATTCCCGACGCGGATCTCGTCGCCCGGAGTGAGCATGGCGCCCGCGCCGATGCGTCGACCGTTGAGATAGGTCCCGTTGGCGCTGTCGAGGTCCTCGACGAGGAAGCCCCCGACGGCCTGGCGGACTCGGCAGTGGCGTCGGGAGACGCGTTCGTCGCGGATGGGGAGATCGCAGTTGGGCAGCCGGCCGAGGGTGACGGGTTCCGCGCGCAGCTCGATCGCGTCTCCGAGATTGGCACCTTCGATGACCACGAGCGACGGCATCCGAGACTCCTTGCACACCCTGCACTACCCAGTGCGAGTGTGGCGGCGGTTCGGGCTTGCCCATTTTCACCGAACAGAGACCTCCCAAGCGGGAAAGTCGGCGTAGAAAGACCCCCGAAAGGCACCCTACGCTGGCGTGTCCAAGGCCCGCGGGCGTGCAACCCGAACGGGCGGTGGATCAGGCACGCATCAGGAAGGATCTGGGAGGTATCACCATGGCCATCCGCATCGGGATTAACGGGTTCGGGCGCATCGGTCGGTTGTTCTATCGGATCGCGTCCGAGGATCCGAACCTCGAGATCGTGGCGGTGAACGATCTCGTGCCCGCGGACAACCTCGCCTATCTGCTCAAGCACGACACGATGCACCGCACGTTCAGCCTGGGCGGGAAGCCCGTGACGACGTCGGCGACCGAAACGTCGTTCACGGTGAACGGCAAGACGACCCGCACGATGGCCGAGAAGGACCCGGCGAAGCTCCCCTGGAAGGACATGGGCGTTCACTACGTGCTCGAGTCCACGGGGTTGTTCACCGAGTTCGAGAAGGCGAACCTGCACGTCTCCGCGGGAGCGAAGCGGGCGATCATCTCGGCGCCGACCAAGAGCGAAGCTTCGCAGGTTCCCACGCTGGTGATGGGCGTGAACCACGAGAACTTCGACGCGTCCAAGCACACGGTGGTGAGCAACGCGTCGTGCACCACGAACTGCCTCGCGCCGGTCGCGAAGGTGATCAATGACGCGTTCGGGCTTGAGGAAGGCCTGATGACCACGGTGCACGCTGTCACGGCGACGCAGCCGACGCAGGACGGCCCGAGCAAGAAGGACTGGCGCGGCGGGCGCAACGCCTACCAGAACATCATCCCGGCGAGCACGGGCGCGGCGAAGGCCGTCGCCCTCGCGATCCCCGCGCTCAAGGGCAAGCTCACGGGCATGTCCTTCCGAGTCCCGACCGCCGACGTCTCGTGCGTCGACCTCACGTTCCGCACGTCCAAGGACACAAGCCTTGCAGACATTCACGCGGCGGTGAAGGCGGCCAGCGAAGGTTCGATGAAGGGAATCCTCGGGTTCACGGACGAGGAAGTCGTCAGCAGCGACTTCATCGGGGACCGCCGGAGCAGCATCTACGACGCCGGCGCGTGCATCGAGCTCAACAAGAGGTTCTTCAAGGTCGTCAGCTGGTACGACAACGAGGCCGGGTACGCCACGCGTTGCGTGGACCTGATCCGCTACATCGCGGCGAAGGACGGCATCAAGTAAGCCGCCGAATGGTTCTGAGCATGACCGAAGGCCGCCCGGGCATCCATCCGGGCGGCCTTTTTCGTGCGTTGCACGAGGACTCAGAGCGATTGCGCCGGGTCGTCCGGGGCATCCGGAAGTTCGCACAGCCCCGCGCGAATGGCAACACGGACCAGATCCGCCGCACGGCTGAAGCCAAGCTTCTCCCCGATCGCCTTGCGGTGCCCTTCTACCGTGCGGACGCTCCGATGGAGCTTCTTGGCGATCTCGGCGCTGCTGAGCCCTTCGCCGACGAGTTTGAGAACGTCGAGTTCGCGCGCGGAGAGCACGCCGAGCAGCCCCGGGTCCTGCACGCGCGGAACTTTGAGCACCGCCCCCTTGGGAACGAGGTCCTTGATCTTCTCAACCCCGCGGAGGCGTCTCGCGACGAAGACGGCCCTCTTCGGCGCCGTTCGGCCGAGCGGCCGAATCGCCACCCGCTGCCGCACGCCCCGGAGCATGCTCTCGTACACGATGGTTCGACCAGAGGCGATCGCCTCGCGGACGAACGCCACGCGTTCCTCGGCAAATTCGGGACGAAGGATGTCACGCAGAAGCCTGCCGAGGGGGTCGAGATCCGCCCCCGACGCCTGCGGATACCGGATCGAAAGGTGCCATTCGTAGTCGATCAGCGTGCGCTCGTTCGCCCAGAGCAGCCGCCCGTCGTGGCTCACGATCGAAACCGAGCAGCCGGCGTCGATGCTCAGCATGTCCCAGAGATCATGGACGTGGTCCGCGAGCGCGGCTCGGATGTCCGAAGGCAGTTCGAGGTCCACGGCTGGGTCCTTTGGGATGAATCGGCGGGCATCGTATCCAACGGCGGCCGGCCGACGAAACGAACCCCGTAGTACTACGCGATCCTTCCCGCTCGCCGTGGCGTGCCGCATCCTCGGGTCTAGGGTCACGAATCGCAGGCGACGGCGACAACCCGGGGTGTGCCCGGAATCGGCCGCAGTGGAGTCCGAACATGAGCAAGCAGATGTGGACAAGGGTGGCGGGCGCGACGGCGTGCGTGTGGGCGGCGGCGGGCGCTTCGGCGCAGATCATGGCGCCCACCATGGTCCTCGACCCCGCGGCGACGCTCGAATCGGCGATGTACGGCACAACGGTCGCGCTCTCTTCCTCGTTCGCGGCCGTCGGATCCGCCAGCGACAACCGCGTCTACGTCTACCCCCGCACCTTGAACGGTTTCTCCGACGCGATCGTCCTGACGGACCCCTTCGGACGCCGCAAGGGCCTCGGGTCGGCGGTCGCCCTCCAGGGAACGACCCTTGTTGCCGGTTCGCCGCTCATCGACGCCTGCTCGGTGCCGAGCGGCCCGCAGAGCAGCGGCGTGCTGATGGTCTACGAGCTTCGCGCCCAGCGCACCACCGTCCAGCAGCTCACGCACTCAGGTACGGACCGCATCGATCAGTTTGGATGCTCGGTCGCCATCGACGGTGACACCATCATCGCCGGCGCCAAGTACGACAACACCTCCGGACACTCCGCCGGCACCGCGTGGACGTTCCGGCGGGTCAACGGCGTCTGGACCCGCGAAGCGCAGCTCGTGGGCAACGACGCCCGCATGGGCGATCTCGCCGGCTGGAGCGTCGACATCAAGGGTGATGTCGCGGTCGTCGGCGCTCCGATGGACAGCTCCACCATCAATCAGGCCGGCTCCGCCCGCGTCTTCGAACGCACGGCCGGCGGCTGGACGCACGTCGCCTCGCTCGAAGCCCCCACCCCGACCAACCTCGGCGCGTTCGGCGTCTCGGTGGCGACCGACGGGGTCCGCGTCGTCGTCGGCGAAACCCGCAGAAACCGGGCCTACGTCTATGTGCGGGGCCAGAACGGCTGGCAGCTCGAGCAGACCCTCACCGGCTCGCGGGCCAACGCCGAGTTCGGTGCCAGGCTCGAGATCGACGGCGACCGGCTCTACGTCGGCGCTCCCCAGCAGAACATGGTCGAGGGGTTCACGCTCGCCGCCGGCCGCTGGACACGCACCGACCGCCTCACCTCGTCCATCGCGACCGCCGGCTCGCAGTTCGGCAGCGCTCTCGCCTTGCACGGGCGGGAACTTCTCGTGGGCGCTCGGCTGGCGGGTCCCGACGGGCTTGCGGTGATGCACCGCGAGCAGATCGGGTCCGCAGGCCCCGGCGCGGATTCTTCCGCACCCGTCGGGCGAGAGGCGATCTCCCGCTGATTCCATCGGCATCCACTTCGAGGCCCGCGGGAGCGATTCCGCGGGTTTCTTTCTTGGCCGCTGCTTTCCCGCTCAGGCCATCGTCATCCCGCCGTCGACGATCAAGGTCTGTCCCGTGAGATACCCGGCCTCGTCGCTCGTGACGTACGCCACGGCGGCGGCGATATCGTCGGGCGTGCCCAGACGCCGAACCGCGATCATGTCCTGGATCTTCTGCTTGATGTCGTCGGGCAGGACCGAGGTCATGTCGGTCTCGATGTACCCGGGCGCGACGACGTTGGCGGTCACGCCCTTCCCGCCCAGTTCCCGCGCGATGGTCTTGGTCAGACCGACGAGACCCGCCTTCGCAGCGGCGTAGTTCGCCTGGCCGGCGTTTCCAACGATCCCGCTCGTGCTGCCGATGTTGACGATCCGCCCGAACCGGTTCTTCATCATGAGCCGGGCGGCGACCCGGGCGGCCACGAACGCGCTCGTGAGGTTCGTGCTCAGCACGGCGGCCCAGTCCTCGTCGCTCATCCGCAGGATCAGCCCGTCCTTGGTGATACCCGCGTTGTTCACGAGAATGTCGAGCCTTCCAAGGTCCGACGCCACGCCCTCGAGCATCGACGAAAAGCCCTTGGAGTCCGCGATGTCGCAGGTTCGGACCGTGGCCTTGCCGCCCGCGGCCTCGATCGACGCCTTCAGGTCGTTGAGCGGGCCCTCGCTCCGCGCGACAAGAACGACATGGCGCCCGTCACGGGCAAGACGCTGCGCTACCGCCTTGCCGATGCCTCGGCTGGCTCCGGTGACAACGGCAACGCGGGAGGGGGATTCGGCCATGATCAACTCCAGATTGGCGGACGGGAAGGCCGCGTGCCTGTGTGGGCGTTCGATGGTGTGGTTCAGCCGCCGGTGATGGTGGGCTTTCCGCCGCCGGTGTCGCCGCCGTCGGTGGCGGGCTGGGCATCGGGGGCTGCCTCGCCCTCGGAAGCCGGAGCGGGAGCGGGTGCACCGCCCATCAGCTTGTCAAAGTCAGAGGCACGCCGCTGGTTGGGCGGCAGCTGCGCGCTGCTGGCCTTGAAGACCCAGCGGTCCCCGACGGGAACCGCGATCCACGACTGCGCAATCGCCACGCCGGGCTGCTGAATGGCGAGCAGTAGCGTATGAGCGCCCTCGCCGCCGCTGTTGTCGGAGATCGGCGCCGCGGCGTTGCCGGAAGACTTGGAAAGCTCCTCGAAGGACTTGAACTGCTCTTCGATCTGCGCCGCGACGGGCGCGGGGATCTTCCCGTCGGTCTTCAGCTGCTCGAACTGCTGCCTTGCAGGCTCGATGATCGCGGCCAGGTCGGCGGCGGTGGGTTCCCGCCCGAGCTGATCGCGTAGCGCGTCCTTGGCCTCCTGAGGAAGCGAACCCATCACCATGTCGAACAGAGCCTGCCGACCCTCCTCGGGGATGCCGCCCTGCGTCGGGGCGGCCATGGCGAACCCGGCGTCGCCGCCCAGGCTCAGCCGAACCAGCCGAACCCCTTCGATGCGACGGGTTGCATCGGCCCATTCCTCGCTGGCAACCAGAGCGCTCACCAGTTCCTTGCCCGCCGGATCGAGCGAGGCGGCGAACGCCTTGTCGTCTCCCTTTGCCAGAGCGTTCGCAAGTTCGAGGGCCGCCTTCGCGAGCCCTTCGCTCGTCGTCTGCAGCTGGTCGGACAGCTGCACCCGAGGATCGAGCTTGAGCGTCGCCGCGATCGAACGCATGTCCACGTTCTCGGGAGCGGGCGGCGGGGGCGGCGGGGGGGGCGGCGGCGGCGGCGGCTCCTCTTTCTTGCAGCCCGAGATCAGCAGCACGCCACCCAGCGGCGCGGTCATCGCCGAAACGGTCAGCATCCCTGCCAGCATCCGCAGTGCGAGATTACGGCTCTTCATGCGTGGTCACCTTCGCCGACTTGTCGATCCGCCGGAACAGTCCGGCGAGCGTCTTGCCGGGGGTCAATTCGTGGAGTTCCGTGGCGGGGTTCGCCCCGACCACATGCTTCATGATCCACGCCGCGTTCTGCGACCAGCGCACGGGGCTCGTGAGCTGGTCCACAAGGCGACGTCGGATCGAATCAGGACTTGATTCATGCGGCACGCCCGACGCGTTGGACAACACCGGGCAACGCGGCGACCGAAGATCCGCCTTCGCGAGCGCGGCCGACAATCGTTCCGCCGCAGGCTGCATCAACGGGCTGTGGAACGCACCGGCAACCACCAGCAGCGTCGCGCGGAGGTTCATCTCCCCAGCAACCTGGGCGGCCCGCTCGCAGGCAACTTTGTGCCCGCTGAGCACGATCTGCCCCGGCGCGTTGAAGTTCGCGCACACCAGCACATCGCCCCCGCGAGCCTTCTCGCAGACCTGCACCGCCTGATCCTCGTCCGCGCCGATCAACGCCACCATCCCACCCGGAGAGGCTTCCGCCGCATCCTGCATCGCCCGACCCCGCAGGGTCACGAGCTCAAGCCCTTCCTCGAAACTCACCGCGCCCGCGACCGCCAACGCCGTGTACTCCCCCAGCGAAAGCCCGGCGGCCGCTGCGAGCGGGATCTCCCCGTTCCCGAACGACCACTTCGACAGCAACCCCCGCCACGCCGCGTACCCCGCCGTGTAGATCGCCGGCTGGCTGACATCCGTCTGGTTTAGACGCTCGGCCGGACCCTCGAAGCAGAGCGCCGACAACGGAGCACCCAGCCGATTCCCCAGTTGCTTGTCCGCACGAGCAAAGACATCCCTTGCTTCGGGGGATGCGTCGAACCATGGCTTGCCCATGCCCAAGGCTTGGGCTCCCTGCCCGGGACACAGGATGACGAGAGGGTTGGACATGCCGCCTCGATTCTACGGGATCGCCGGGGCGCACGCCGCCGGGTGGTCGGCGTCGCGGTGAAGGCAGTGGGTCGGCGAAAACGATCAGGCGCGGGACAGATACGACCCGTCTGCCGTCGAGATCTTGAGGGTCTCGCCGGACTTGATGAACGCCGGCACGCGGACGACCAGCCCGGTCTCCATTGTCGCGTCCTTGGTCTGGTTCGTGACCGTGGCGCCCTTCACTTCGGGCGGGCAGTCCTTCACCGTCAACTCGACCGCGGCGGGCATTTCGAGGGTGACCGGGTTGCCGTCGTGCAGCAGCACCACGCAATTGCTGTTGGGGCGGAGGAACTTCAGCGCATCGCCCAGAAGGCTCTCGCTCAGGACGATCTGCTCGTAGTTCTCCGTGTCCATGAACGTCGCGCCGGAGGAGTCGGAGTAGAGATACTCCATCTCGCGCCGATCCAGGTCGATCACCTCGACGTCGTCGGAAGAACTCAGCCGCTTCTCGATGATCTGCCCGGTGATGACGTTGCGGATCTTCACCTGGATGAACGCACGCAGGTTGCCGGGCGTGCGATGCTCGAAGTTCGTGATGACAAAGAGCTTGCCATCCATCTTGACACCCAGACCCGGACGAAGTTCTGTCGCGCGCATGTTCGTTTCCCGCTTGTGTTTCCGTGTTTCGAAGGGGCGGATGATAGGCGCGAACACCCCGATCGGTGCTCCCTTGGAACCGGCACCCAAACAACACCCACACCAAGCGTGCATCCCGCTGCCCGCTGGCATCGCATCGGGAGCGGCCGGAGGCGATTCCGATGTGGCGGTCTACTTGCCGATGCAGAAGCCGGCGAAGATCCGCCCGAGGATCGTGTCCGGATCGACCCGCCCCGTGATTTCGCCCATCGCGTCCGCCGCCACCCGGAGAGAAGCCGCCACGACCTCGGGAGCCCGCAGCGTCGCATCCCGCTCGTCGAAGGCTGAGGTCGCCTCCCCCACCGCGTCGAGCACCCGCGCCAGCGCCCGGCGGTGCCTGGGTACCACGGCGACCGCCGCCGAACCCGCGGCAAAGGCGCGACGCGCGATATGCCGGCGAAGATCAGTCATGCCGAACCCGTCGTACGCGCACACCTCCACGTCCGCCCGTGAACCGTGCGGCGCGGGCGGACGGTCGGCCTTGGTGCGCACACGCAGCACGGGACGCTCGCCGAGAGGCCCCTCGAACAACCCTGTCGGATCGCACCACACGAGCAGATCGGCCCTGCGTGCGGCCTGCCCCGCCGCCTCCCCGGCCAGCCGATCAACCCCCGACGCGCTCGGATCCATCCCGGGGGCATCGGCCAGATCGGTCTGACCCGCGCCGGGCAGATCGCCGGAAAGATCGAGCACTTCGATCAGCACGTCTCGCGTGGTCCCGGCGACAGGCGACGCCACAGCCCGCGACCTCCCCAGGAGCGCGTTGAACAGCGTGGACTTTCCGGCGTTCGGCTCGCCAACGAGAACGACCAGTGCACGATCGCCCGCTCGCTCGCCCGCGCTGGAATTGCCCAGATACGCGTGAATCTCGCCGGCCAACGACCGCAGACGCTCGGCCAGATCCGCCGGGGCGATAGGGACGACGTCTTCCTGATCCGTGAAGTCGATCCCGGCCTCGACAAGCGCCAGGCACTGCGAGAGCGTGTCCGCCCAGCGCACAAACGCGGCACCCGCCCTCCCTTCGAGCACATCGCGGGCCGCACGGAGCTGCTCGTTCGTCTCGGCCGCGATCACGCCCGCCACGCCCTCAGCCTGCTCGAGCGAAAGCCGACCGCCGAGATACGCGCGGGCCGTGAACTCCCCGGGGCAAGCCGGCCGAACGCCCGGCACCGCAAAGATCGCCCCGAGCACTCGCTCGATCAGCACGCCCGCGCCCGGCAGGATGATCTCGGCCGCGTCCTCGGCGGTGTACGAATGAGGCGGGCGGAATCTCAGGAGGATTGCTGGGAAGCTCCCCCCCGAGAGGCGGAGCCGCACGACGCTTGATCCTCGCACCCCCGGATCCTCGACACCCACCGCACGCAACGCGAGCGCGACGTCAGGCCCGGAGATCCGGACGGCGGCCCGCGACGACGACCCCGCGGCCGTGGCGCGGGCGGCGATGGTCGGGGCGAGGTTCATCGGGGTGTCGCTCGATCAGCGCCCGCCCTTGCGGCGCGCACGCTCCTGCTGCTGGGCGATCAGTTTCTGGCGTTCCTCGGCCATCTTCTGGAGCTTCGCGAAGAAGCCCCCGCCCTTCTTCTGCTGGCGTTCTTCCTTCATCTTGTCGAGGTTGAGCAGATCGTGCTTGTCGATGTACCGCTTGATCCACTTCGATTCCGCGATGCCCAGCACGCTGTTCGTGAAGAAGTACAGCGCCAGCCCCGAGGGCGCGTTGTACATCATCAGCGGGAACATGAAGACCGTCATCCACTTCATCATCTTCATCTGCATCTCCTGCTCCGGCGTCATCTGCGTCGTCGGAGTAGGAGTCATGTACTTCTGTTGCGCGTAGAACAGCACGCCGAGGACCAGCGGCATGATGTTGATCGAGGAAATCTCCCCCAGCAGCGGGACCGTGAACAGCGTTCGGCCGAAGTAGATCAGGCGGTCCGGCTCGGCCAGATCGCCGAAGAACCACACCGGGCTTTGCGGCGAGCCGAACGACTGAAACAGCCCGAAGAAGGCCGCCTGGTGTCGAATCTCGATGGTGAAGAAGAGCATCGCCGACAACGCGATCCACACCGGCGTCTGCAGGAACATCGGAAGGCACCCGAGCATGCCCGTCGGGCTGATCCCTTCCTCACGCCACAGGCGCGCGGTTTCCGCCTGCATCATCTTGGGGTCGTTCTCGTACTTCTCCTTGAGCTTCTGCATCTTGGGCGCGATGCCCTGCATCTGCTTGCTGAACCGCTGCACACGGATCTGCGACCACTTCGTCACCGGGTGCAGAATCCCGCGCACGATCAGCACAAGAAGCATGATCGCGAGCGACCAGTCGTGCGTGATGTAGTCGTGCAGCACAGCAAGAAGGCTCAGGAGCGGCTGGGTCAGCCAGGCGAACG
>ERZ1066130.472-NODE-472-length-14548-cov-10.690471_pt1 | contig 14548 bp, 9 predicted proteins | sample MGYA00382777_ERZ1066130 | MGnify/ENA primary metagenome ERZ1066130 (study PRJEB33369, sample SAMEA5778360) | biofilm metagenome | biome: Industrial cooling water; feature: Water cooling tower basin; material: Biofilm | place: United Arab Emirates | collected...
GTAGTGACAGGCCGCGCAGTCTTCCGGCGGATTCAGATGCTTGTCATCGTGGAGCTTCCGACCCGACGCCAGCCCGGCGTCCCCCTGCTCCCGACGCTTCTTCAGCTCCGCAGCCACCCAGTCCAGATTCGTCACCTTCGACGGATCAACCAGGTGCGGCGCCGTGTTCCGGTGGCAGTCCAGACACCAGCTCATGCTCAGCGATTCCACCTGGTGGACCACCGGCATGTTGTTCACCTGCCCGTGGCACGAATAGCACGAAACGCCCGCGTTCAGATGGATGTTGTGCGGGAAATTCCGCACGTAGTCCGGCACCTTGTGCACGCGACGCCACTCGATCGACGCGTTCGACGCGTACGCGTCGCGAATGAACTGCGTCTTCTCTTTGTGCCCCGCCTTCTCGTTCATCGCCTTGAGCCGCCCGTCCGCGTGACACCCGTAGCACGTCGACACGTTCGGGATGTTCGCTTCCGGACTCTCCTCCACCTTCGTGTGGCAGTAGCGACAATCCAGCCCGAGCTTGCTCACGTGAATCTGGTGGCTGAAGCCCCCGCCCGGCTGAACCGGTTCGTAGCCCACCGACCAGTACTTCGGCGTGAAGTAGTACCACACCCCGCCAACCGCAACCGCCAACGCGCACGCGCCGCCCAACGCAAACACCGTCGGAAACGCGTTAAACCACTTCGGAAAGAGCACCGACACGCCGGCCTCCTCGCACAAGAACATCCGTCCTTCCGCCAGCGTGACCGCACGCCGACCCCCCACCCTCATCCCCCTTCCCGACCACGCACGCCGGCTGGAGTCACGAACACACTCCAACCCACAATAACCGCGCACGGACACCACACTTTCCCAACGAGCCGAGAGACTACCTCAACTCGCCAGCGAATGTGTTGCTGTCAGACCGGAATTTCTCCGCTGTGGGCGTATGCTGTCAAGCGCAGACCCGTCCGAAAGCCAACTGAGAATGTGTATCATCCGCATTAACAAACATTGTCGAAACATGCTTGTCCCCGCACCGCAGATCCCGATCGTCGACCGGAGGACCGCACGATGAACCAAAACGACGCGCAAGCCCAGACTCCGACGGCACTTGTTCCCGTTGTTACCTCGGGCTTCGCCATCGCTGTCGCCATGTGGTGCGCCTGGGTGGTCCTCCATCACCCGTCGGTCGGGTTCGAACCCGCCGTGTCGGGACCCATTTTGCTCGCCCTGCAAATCCTCGCTGCCGCGGTCGCCGGTTGGGGTTTGGCGCGCGGCCGATCGTTGCGAGCCGCCGTGCTTCTCACCGCCGCGGCGGGCGGGGTGGCATCCGCGGTGAATCTCGCATCCTTCGGCTCGATGCTCGTCCCGCAGGCCGATCCCAGCGCGGGGATGATCGCGGAGGGTGCGCCCACGCTGAACGATCGGCCGCCGCTGGCGATGATGCTCGCGGGCTACTTCTTGGCGAGCGTGATCGCCGCGGCACTCGGCGGACTCGCCGGCGCCGCCGCCCGTCGCGACGGTGCCAACCAGATGGCTTGGAGCGATCGCGAGTGGCTCGCGCGCCTCGGCTGGATCGCTCTGGCCGCAACGCTGCCGCTGCTCCTGCTCGGCGGCCTTACCACGAGCACCCAGAGCGGGCTTGCCGTCCCCGATTGGCCCGGGACCTACGGCGGGAACATGTTCGTCTATCCGATCAGCCTCATGGCGAGCAATCAGCACGTCTTTCTCGAGCACAGCCACCGGCTTTTCGGGACGCTTGTGGGCATGACCACGCTCGCGCTCATGGTGCTCACGCTCCTCCGCGAGCCGAGGATGTGGGTCAAATGGTGGGCCGTCGGCGTCTTCGCGCTCGTGTGCGCCCAGGGAATTCTCGGCGGGCTGCGCGTCACCGAGCAGAGCACGGCCAAGGCGATCCTCCACGGCGTGCTGGCGCAGATCGTCTTCGCCATGATCGCGGCGCTCGCGGCCTATCTCAGCGAAGCCTATCGCGCACCCGTGCCCGCTCCGGACGAGCGAGACCGTCGACGTCGCATCTTCGCCACCGGCCTGCTGCATCTTCTCTTCCTGCAGTTGACCTTCGGCGCCATGTACCGCCACGCCGGGCATGTCCACGCGCTCTACAGCCACATCGCCCTGTCGTTCGTTGTGATGATCTTCGGGTGCTTCGCCGGCATGCTCGCGGCGTGGCGGCCGCTGTCCGAATCCTCCTCCGCCTCACGCACCATCCGCCAGGCAGGCACCTTCGTTCTGGTCGTGATCTGCCTCCAGTTCGCCCTCGGCTGGGCCGCGCTCCTCGCCGCCCCGCCCAAGAAAGACCGAACCGTCCCAACGCACGACCAGCTGCACGCCATCCAGCCCGTCGACCCGTGGAAGCCGCTCGTCCGCACCGCCCACCAGGCCAACGGAGCCCTGCTGCTGGCCGGGGCTGCGTTCCTGGCGGTCCACGTGCGACGATTCCCGCGCCGATAACGCCAGAGCCTCCCCTTTTCTCCGAAATACCGAACACGGACCGATCATGCCGGGCTTTCCCGCTCGCGGGCGTGAAGTCGGTGTTGGATCGGCGGTCGAACCGATAGACACTGGTTGTGATGCCAAGGGTTTGTCTGCAATGCGCGAACACCGTTTCCGTTTGAGAGAATAGAAGAGCGAGTTCCCGCATCGCGGGCGGAGATTCACATGCTGAAGCAACCAGCCGATCGCTCCAACGCCAGCAAGCCCGCTGCTCGCGGCGAAGGTTCCGGTGCCAAGGTCGTGGGCTCGATGACACCCATCGCGCCCGAGAAGTTCGGATTCGACCAGGCGAGGCACCTGCTGTGGCGTGCGGGGTTCGGGGGCACGAGCCGGCAGATCCAGACGCTCGCGTCTTGGGGCCCGCAGCGCGCTGTCGAATACCTGCTCAACTACGACCAGGTGCAGTTCGAATCTGTCGCCGCCGATCGCTTCGACAAGGACATCATGAGGCCCGCCTCGGCGGAAGAGCGCCGCATGGCCGCCGACGCACGCCGCAGGGGCGACGAGGACACGCTCGCCCGCATTCAGATGGAACGACAGCGCCGCGAACGTCTGGACCGCGGGCAGGTTTCCGAGATGCAGAAGTGGTGGCTCAAGCGCATGATCGAGACGCCCCGCCCTCTCGAGGAGCGCATGACCCTCTTCTGGCACGGGCACTTCGCCACCAGCTACCGGACGATCGAGAACAGCTACCACATGTACCTGCAGAATCAGCTCTTCAGGTCCAACGCCACGGGCAATTTCGCCAACCTGCTCTTCGGCATCATCCGCGACCCGGCGATGATCGCCTATCTCGACAACAACGACTCCAGAAAGGGACGCGCGAACGAGAACCTCGCCCGCGAGATCATGGAGCTCTTCAGCCTGGGTATCGGCAACTACACCGAGCAGGACATCAAGGAAGGCGCCCGCGCCCTCACCGGCTACACCTTCGAGGATGACGCCTTCTCCTTCCAGAAGAACAACCACGACGAGGGATCCAAGCGCATCCTGGGACGCACCGGCAACTTCGACGGCGACGACTTCGTCCGCATCATCCTCGAGCAGCCGGCCTGCTCCAGACTCATCGCGCGGAAGCTCTACCACACGTTCGTCCGCGAGCTGCCCCCGCTCGAGCGTGCCGAGGACGATGAGCTCAACCCCGCGGTCCGCACCGCGATCCGCGACCTCGCGCAGACCCTGCTCAACGCCAAGTACGAACTCAAGCCGATGCTCCGCAGGCTCTTCCTCAGCGAGCACTTCTACAGCCCCGCCTTTCTCAACGAGCAGATCAAGAGCCCCGTGCAGTTGGTGGTCGGCGCGGTCCGCAGCCTCGAAACACCCGTCCGCGACCTCTCCATCCTCAACGACGCCCTCGACCTCATGGGTCAGAACCTCTTCTACCCACCAAGCGTCAAGGGCTGGGACGGCGGACGCTCCTGGATCAACACCAGCACCCTCTATGTCCGCCAGAACATCATGGCGTTCCTCCTGACCGGCAAGCGCCCCGTCGGATACGACCCCAGCGCCGAGACCGACCGCTACGACCCCATGCCGCTGCTGGCCGATTTGCTCGAGACAGACTCGGACGCAGCCCGCGACCCCTCTCGCGTCGCGGACTACCTCCTGAAGCTCACGCTCGGACGTGCCCCCGCGCACACGCGAGAGCCCCTGCTCGACTTCCTCCGCAAGCACGACAACCAGTTGGGCCCGGACCACCTCCGCGGGCTTCTGCTCATCATCACCGCCATGCCCGAATACCAGCTCTGCTGAACGCCAAGGAGACGCCACCATGAACCGCGACGCCAACTTCTACTCACGAAGGCTCTTCCTCCGCCACGGGCTCGTGCTCAGCTCCGCCGCCGCCTCCATCCCCGCATTCCTCAGCGGGTCCGCCGAGGCGATGGTTCAGCGGATGCTCGCCGCCGGAACCACCAGCATCCCCGGTGTCCCGGATGATCACATCCTCGTCGTCGTCCAGCTCGGCGGCGGCAACGACGGGCTCAACACCGTCGTCCCCTTCGGCATGGACGCCTATTACAAGGCCCGTCCGGGCATCGGGATCCAGGCCCGCGACGTGCTTCGCCTTTCCGGAGCCGACGGCGTCGGGCTCCACCCCGCGCTGCGATCCCTCAAGGAAATGCACGACAACGGCTTGCTCGCCATCGCCCAGGGTGTCGGCTACCCCAACCCCAACCGCTCGCACTTCAAGAGCATGGACATCTGGCAGACCGCCGATCTCGCAGGCACCGGCGACGGCTGGATCGGGCGTTACATCGACGCCGAATGCTGCGGCTTCGGCAAAGGCGAGAGCGGCAAGCCCGAAGACGGCGCCAACTCGATGCCCGGCGTCGCCATCGGTCGCACCGCGCCCCTCGCCATGACCGGACGCAGCGCCAAACCCGTCAGCTTCGAGACCGCCGACCTCTTCCGCTGGTCCGGCGAAGACATCCACGACTCCCTCCGCGACCCCTACCACGCGATGAACCGACGCGGTGAATCCGAAGGCGTCGCTTCCGAAAGCAACGCGGCGTTCCTCCTCCGTACCGCCCTGGACGCGCAGGTTTCCAGCGAGACCATCCGTGCCGCCGTCCGTCAGCAGCCCCTGGTCACCTACCCCGGCGCCGCTGTCGCCCGCGACCTCTCCATGGTTGCCCGGATGATCCGCGCCGGGCTCAAGACCCGCGTCTACTACGTGAACCACGGCGGATTCGATACTCACGCCGGCCAGGGCGGCGCCCAGGGCCGCCACGCTCAGCTCCTCACCCAGTGGGCCGACTCGATCAAGGCCTTCTACGAGGACCTGAAGAAGCAGGGCAATGACTCGCGCGTCCTCACCATGAGCTTCTCCGAGTTCGGACGCCGCGTCGGCCAGAACGCCAGCCAGGGCACCGATCACGGCACCGCCGCCCCGATGTTCCTCTTCGGGCCCATGGTCAAGCCCGGGCTCATCGGCGATCACCCCTCGCTCACCGACCTCGACCAGGGCGATCTCAAGTACAAGATCGACTTCCGCAGCGTCTACGCCGGGATCCTCGAATCCTGGTTCAAGGCCGACAGCAAGCCCGTCCTCGAAGGCACCTTCAAGCCCACGCCAATCCTCAAGAAGGCCTGATCGGCGACCCGTCGAGCCGTGGGATGGGCATCAGGTCCTGCTGCGTCAGCACGTCGGGCACCTCTGTCATCGCGCGCGCCTCTCGCACGTCGAACGTGCCGATCCGTGTTCGACGCAGACCCGTCAGATACCCGCCCACGCCGAGCGCGGCCCCAAGATCTCGCGCCAGAACGCGAATGTACGTCCCCTTCCCGCACGCCACCCGCACCCGCCACGTCGGCCACTCGTACGACAGCGTCTCGATCCGCCCGACCTCCACCGGCCTGGAGACCAGCCCCGACGCGAGGCGTTCCAGCTTTCCCTGCCTCGCCAACTGATACGCCCGCACCCCGCCCACGTGCACCGCCGAGTACGCCGGCGGCGTTTGCTGAATCGTCCCCACAAACCGCTCGCTCACCCGCGCCAGATCCTCCATCGTCGGGATCGTCTTCACTTCCACCGGCGAGATCTCCCCCTCCGCGTCGTCCGTCGGGCTCACCCCGCTCAGGTTGACCTCCGCCTCGTACTCCTTCTCGCCCGCCATGATCGCAGCGCACAAAGGCGTCGCCTTGCCCACCAAGATCACCAGCAGACCCGTGGCCAGCGGATCGAGCGTTCCCCCATGACCCACCTTCACCCGCTTGGGAGCCCCCCCGCGCCGCAGCCTCGCCCGAACGGCCGCGCACGCCTGCATCGATGTCGGGCCGATCGGCTTGTCCAGCAGCAGCAGCCCGGAGGGCGTCGTCGCGTCGGCGTTCATGAGGTCCCATTCTTAGACGGCCGGCGTCCGCGAGAGGAAACCTGAACAGGTGGGAAATACTCCCAGAAGGGCCGCCCACGCCGCACCTGCTACAGTGCCCCCAATCCGCAGAGAGCCCCCGTGCGTCGGGGGTCCAGGCCCTGACCACGCATGCTCGTCGATCAGAAGCGACCTCGCAACCTCGGCTGGCAATACACCGGGCCGCTCCTCTTCGGCGACTGGGGCACCAGCCGTCTCTATGTCCTGGGCCTCGCGTTCTTCTACACCGGGCACTCCTCCGCCCTGTACCTCGCCGCCATGTCCGTGGTCATGGTCTGCGTCGCGTGGGCCTACACCGTCATCTGCCGCTGCTTCCCCGACGGAGGCGGCGTCTACGCCTCCGCCCGACGGATCAACGTCACCCTCAGCGTCATCGGCGCCACCCTCCTCCTCTGCGACTACATCGTCACCGCCACACTCTCGACCGTCGAAGCCTTCCACTACTTCGGCGCCCCCAACGCCTGGGTGCCGGGACTCACCATCACCGCGATGATCTTTCTGGGGATCGTCAACTGGTTCGGCGCTCGACGCGCGGGCCAGCTTGCTCTCGTGATCGCCCTCATCGCCCTGGGCATGTCCGCCATCATCGGCGTCCTCTGCCTCCCCTTCTTCGCCGAAGGCCTCAAGACACTCCAATGGTCTGCCCCGGGCCAGACCGGTCTGGGCGATCGCTGGCACAGCCTCGTCGCCATCATGCTCGCCCTCTCCGGCGTCGAGGCCGTCAGCAACATGACGAGCCTCATGAAGGAGCCCGTCGCCAAGACCGCCAAGAAAACCATCTGGCCCGTGCTGATCGAAGTCATCATCTTCAACATGATCTTCGGCATCGCCATCTCGGGGCTCCCCCACCTCGTCCCCGTCCACACCCCACACTACTACTCCGAAGTCATCTCTAAAGTCGCCGACGGCTCCGCCACCTACGCCGGCGCCATGCAGGCCATCGACCCCGCCATCCAGGAGTATCGCGACGTCGCCGTCAAGGTCCTCGCCATCGAATCCGGTCAGCACTGGATGGGCGAAAAAGCCGGCTACTTCTTCGGCAAGGCCTCCGGCATCGCCTTCGGGCTCCTCCTCCTCTCCGCCGCCAACACCGCCATCATGGCGATGGTTTCCGTTCTTTTCGCCATGGGCCAGGACCGCGAGCTGCCCTCCAAGTTCACCCGCCTGAACTACTCCGGCGTCCCATGGTTCGGCCTCGTCGCCGCTGTCCTCGCTCCCATCCTCCTCGTGCTCACCGTCGGCACGCAGGTCCCCGTACTCGCTCACATGTACGCCGTCGGCGTCGTTGGTGCCATCACCATCAACGTGCTCTGCTGCGCGTACAACCGCGACCTGCCCATCAAGCCCCTCGAACGAGCCGCACTCTGGTGCATCGGGCTCTTCATGCTCGCCGTCGAGATCACCATCGTCATCGACAAGCACCAGGCCGCCCTCTTTGCCGGCGGCATGATCGTCGCCGTCCTCCTCATTCGCTGGTACATGCACCTCTCCGCCGCGGGCACGCCCGGCGTCGACGAACCCGCCTCCGGCTGGCTCGCCGAACTCCAGTCCATCACCAAGGCCCCCATCGCCGACGGCCCGCGCATCATGCTCGCCGCCCGAGGCCGCGAACAGGTCGAGTACGCCGTCGATCTCGCCCGCTCCCGCAAGGCGACCCTCTTTGTCATGTTCGTCCGAACCCTCCGTCTCGTTGACGTCGAACCCAACAAGGTTCCCCGCATCGAGACCGACCCCGACGCCCAGGAAGCCCTCGGCGCCGCCGTCCTCCTCGCCAAGTCGGCCGGGGTCCCGGTCTACCCGATCTACGTCACCAGCGCCGACGTCGCCGCCGAGATCCTCGACTACACCGTCACGTTCGGCTGCGACACCCTGGTCATGGGCAAGAGCCGCCGAACCTCCTTCAGCCGCGCCCTCGCGGGCGACGTCGTGGCCGAAGTCGCCGCCCAGCTGCCCGAAGGGGTCACGCTCCTTGCCCGCGCCCCGGGAGAGGCCGTCCATCAGGTCGTCACGCTGCGCGACAGCTAGCCCGCACGCGCCTATGTTCGCTCCGGGATGCCCACCGACCCGCACACCTCCGACCCCCACACCACGGATCCGCTGCTCAGCGATCTGACACCCCCACAGCGTGAGGCCGCCCTCGCCACCGAGGGGCCCGTCCTTGTGCTCGCCGCCGCGGGATCGGGCAAGACGCGCGTGCTCACCCGGCGCATCGCCCATCTTCTCCGCCAGAACGTGCCCCCGTGGGCGATCCTCGCCGTCACCTTCACGAACAAGGCCGCCGGCGAGATGCGCGAACGCGTCGCCCACCTGCTTTCCAAGGGCATCGCCCTCGACGACGGGTCCCCGTTGATCCTCTCCGAGCGAGCCATCCGCTCGCTCACGATCACCACCTTCCACTCGCTCTGCGCACGTTTGCTCCGCCGATACGCAGACCACGCCACCGACGTGCTCCACGTCAAGGGCGATTTCACGATCCTCGACGATTCGGACCAGCTTGCGATCGTCAAAAAGGCCGTCGCCGAACTCCAGCTCTCTACGAGCAACTGGCCCCCCCGGAGCGTGCTCTCGGCCATCAGCAACGCGAAGAACGACCTCCTCGACGCCGATGCCTTCTCCCAGGCCGCCGCCGACTTCCATTCAAGGACCATCGCCAAGATCTTCTCCGCCTACGAGCGGGCCCTGCGCAAGGCTAACGCTGTCGACTTCGACGATCTCCTCGGCCTTTGCGTCCGCATGCTCCGTCACAAGCCCGACATCCGCGCCGAGCTCCAGGCCCGCTGGCGCTACCTCATGATCGACGAGTATCAGGACACCAACCGCGCACAGTTCGAGCTCGCCCGCATGCTCGCCGGCGACGCCGCCGGGCCAGGCCCCAACATCTTCGTCGTCGGCGATCCCGACCAGTCCATCTACGGCTGGCGCGGCGCCGACATCTCCAACATCCTCGACTTCGAAACCCACTACCCCAAAGCCCGCGTCATCAAGCTCGGCGAGAACTTCCGCTCCACAGCGCCCATCCTCCGCGCCGCCGACGTGCTCATCAAGAACAACACCCGCCGCAAGGACAAGCCCCTCTTCACCTCACGCTCGGGCGGCAACCCGCTCACCCTCGTCCTCGCTCGCGACGAACAGCACGAGGCCCGCATCATCGCCGACTGGCTCGCCTCGCTCCACTCTGGTTCCCTCCCTGGCGCCGATCCGATCCCCTGGAAGGACATGGCCGTCTTCTACCGCGCCAACTCCCTTTCCCGCGTCATGGAAGACGCCCTCCGCACCGCCGCGGTCCCCTATGTCATCGCCCGAGGCACCGCCTTCTACGACCGCGAGGAAGTCCGCACCGCCGTCGCCTATCTCAAACTCGTCGCCAACCCCGCCGACGACGTGTCACTCGATCGCGTCGTCAACACCCCGGCCCGCGGCATCGGCGCCGCCTCGCTCGAACGCCTCAAGCTCAACGCCTCCAACAACGACCAGACCCTCTGGGAAGCCATGCTCGAGTGCTCCGAGCATGCCGGGCTTTCCCCCCGCGCCGCCGCCGCCATTCGCAAGTTCGTCGAGCTCGTCGAGTCCTGGACCGGCGGCGGAACATTCATGGGCGCTCAGGTCCCCGCCTCGCTTTCCCAGCTCGTTGAACGCATCATCCTCGAGAGCGGCCTTCGCTCCATGTACCAGGCCCAGGCCGCCGCCAGCAAATCCGACGCCGACGCCCAACGCGTCGACAACCTCGACGAACTCGTCAGTTCCGCGCGCAGTTTCGAACTCGAGTACGACCCCGCGGGCGATCCCTCCCTGCCCCCTCCCGCGGACGGCTTCGACAGCCTCGAAACTCCGCCGCTCCTCGCCATGCTCCGCGGGTTCCTCGAGAGCATCACCCTCGTCGCCGACGCCGACAGCGTCGATCCCGATCAGGGCGCCGTTACCCTCATGACCCTCCACGCCGCCAAGGGGCTCGAATTCCCCGCCGTCGCCATGATCGGCATGGAGGAAGGTTTGCTCCCGCACGCCCGCTCGCTCACCAGCGAGCCTGCCCTCGAAGAAGAACGCCGCCTCTGCTTCGTCGGGATCACCCGCGCGATGCACCACCTGCACCTCTCGTGCGCCCGCTACCGCACCACCAGAGGCCTCCCCGAACGCACTATTCCCAGCCGATTCCTCGAGGAGATCCCCGAAGACGTCCGTATCGTCTCGGATCAAGCCGACGTGCTCGCCGGGCTCGAAGGCACCGACTGGGTCCGTGGCGACGACTTCGGCGATCGCGCACGCACCCGTGCCGCACTGCCAAGCCCCCAGCGTCACGCCTCGTCCGCACACCCGACTCCCTCCCCGCAGCGCCCTCTGGCCGAGCCCAAGCCCGCCGCAGACCGCCGTGTGATCCCCGTCGACGACACCGGCCGCGAACGCGCCGACCTCCCCGCGGGCGCGCTGGTCCGCCACCCGCAGTTCGGGACCGGCCGCATCCTGAGCGTGAGCAAGGGCGCCAACGCCCGCGCCGTGATCCAGTTCGAAAGCGTCGGCGTCAAGACCCTCGTGCTCGAGTACGCCAGGCTCCAGCGCATCCGCTAGGCCGGCCTGATCCCGCGGTACAACGCCTGCACCCGGTCCACTTCCTGCTTCCGCACCACGTCCAGCACGAACCGCGGGATCCGCCACTGGTTCAGGTCCGCGTGCGCCACCGCGCAGTGCTCCGTCACGCACCGGTACAGCAGCTTGAACGCGTCCCGCGGCTGGTGCATCTGCTCCAACGCCTCCACCAGATCCTGCTTCGTCACGTCCTCCGCGAACAGATCGATCAGCGAAAGCGAACTCCCCGGATTCGCCAGCCCCAGCACCGCCGTCCGCGAACACGCCCGCACGCGGCTGTTGCACAGGTCGTACAGGCTCGTCCCCGACCACCCGAGCCGATCCACGAACGCCAGCTTGTCCAGCCGGGCTTCCTGAAAGAACGCCGACGATTCCTTGTACAACGCGTGCCGAAGCTCCGCCGGGAGCAACACCTTGAACCCCACGCCCTCCTGCTGGAAAAGCCTGTTGTTCAGCAGCGGCCACACCACCGCCTTCATCCGGTCCACGTCCCCCGCGATCAGCGGCGGCTCATCCACACGGTCGATCACCACCACAAACCCCGCGTACCCCAGAGGCCCCATCGCACGCCGAAGCCGCTCGAACATCGCAAACCGCGTCTCGGGCCCGTCCCCGCTCGGAATCGCACCCCGCACGTCCCCATCCACCTGCGACAAAGACCTCGCGAACGAGAGATACCCGCGGCCGGCCGTCGGAATCTGCTTGCGAACCCGCCGACCCAACTGCCTCACCGCCACCACGTGCTTCGACAAGTACGCCAGCAGCAACAACACGTACAACCCCGAAGAACCCAGCAGCGTGAACTTGAACCACTCGCTCTGCCGAACGGCCGGATCCGGCTGCTGCTGCCCCCACACAAAGAACGCGATCACCGCCAACGGATACAGCACCAGGCCCACGCGAGCCAGAACATCACCCGCCGAACCGCGAAGCCCCAGCCGACGCTTCAACCGACGCGTCCGGATCTCCGCCCCCCCCGCACGGTCGTACAGCGACTGAAGCAGCAGCAAGTCCCGGCGGATCGACACGTCCAGCGACCTCACCCGCTTCTTCGGCTCCGGACCGATCGACACCATCTGCTCCGGCGTCGTCTCGGGCTGAGGATCCCCCAACGCCGCGTCCGTCAACCGACCCACGATCACCTGCAGCGCCGCGTCCAGATGGTCCACCAGCCGCGTCTTCTGGAACGCGTCCAGCGGGTTCTTTCCCCCATACCGCTCGTGCAGCCTCGACAGCATGGTGTTCAGGTCATCCTGCGCCACCAGCAGCACCTTCGCGTCCGGGTTGTCCGCGTTGTACTCGCGGATCCTCGCCGCCATCTGAAGACGCATCGCCGTCTTCCCGCTCCCCTTCTCGCCGAAAACCACCGCCGAACTCGGGCTCCGAAGATCCCCGAGCACCCGCTCAAACTCCGCGTGGTACGTCGCCAGGCTCGGCGGCTTCTCCGACAACGACAGCGTCGGCCCGCCCTGCCCGTTCATCCTCGAAAACACGCGGTCCGTGCGGGCTTCCTCGCCCTGGAACGGGTTCTCCACGAGGTTCCAGTGGTTGAGGAACTCCTGCAGCGTCATGCGACTTCCAAACCGCTCCGGTCTCTCAGTGATCCACTCGGTGCCCAAGCCTCGGCGTCAGCATCCCCACCGCCGCGTCCAGCGTCGACTTGTCCTTCGCCTCCGCGTTGAGCCTCAGCAGCGGCTCCGTGTTGCTCTTGCGGATGTTCGCCCACCACCCGTGCTTCGCCCAGCAGTCCACCGTCACGCCGTCCAACTCATCCACCTTCCCCGCGAACGAACTCCCCGGGCCGTACTCCTTCTTGATCGCCGCCATCGCCCCGTCCTTGTCCTCGATCGTGAAGTTGATCTCCCCGCTCTGCGCGTACCGCGCGATCGGCTTGATCAACTCCGACAGGTGCTTCCCGCTCTGACCCAGGATCGACAGGATCACCGACATCGCGATCGCGCCGCTGTCCGCGTTGTAGTTGTCCCGGAAATAGAAGTGCCCCGAAAGCTCCCCGCCGAACACGCACCCCTGCTCCGCCAGCGCCGCCTTCATGTTCACGTGCCCGACCTTCCCTCGCACCACGCGGCCGCCCGCCTTCGTCAGGTCCTCCTCCACCGCCTTCGTGCTCCGAAGGTCGTACGCGATGCTCGCACCAGGATGGTCCTTCAGGAAGTACTTCCCCATCAGCACCGTAAGGTGGTCGCACCCCACGATGTGCCCCTTCTCGTCCACCGCGAAGCACCGGTCCGCGTCACCGTCATAGCAGAACCCCACGTCCGCCTTGTGCTTCACCACAGCTTCCTGTGTCCACTTCATGTTCGCCGCCACCAGCGGATTCGGCTCGTGAACAAACACCCCCTTGTTGTTCTCAAAGTGAATCGGAATGATCTCGATCCCCGACGCCGCCCCGATCGGCGACTCCTTCCCGAACACCTTCGGGATCATCGTCCCCGCCATCCCGTTGCTCGCGTCGATCACCACCTTCAGCTTCTTCCCCGCCGGAACCTTGAGGAACGACCGAACGTGCTCCGCGTACGCCTTCCACAGATCCCGCGACTCCAGCCGACCGCTCGCCGGCTGCAACGTCTGCTTGTCCACCATCGCCGCGTGCTTGCGGATCTCCGCCAGCCCGCTCGTCTCGCCCACCGGCTTGGCCTTCCGCTTGCTGATCTTGAACCCGTTGTAGTTCGGCGGGTTGTGGCTCGCCGTCACCTGCACCCCGCCCGCGCAATCCAAGTGGTTCACCGCAAAGTAGATAAACGACGTGTCCACCATCCCCACGTCGATCACATCCCCGCCCTGATCCCGGATCCCCTGGATCAACGCCTTGGACAACGACGGGCTATGCGTCCGCATGTCCCGGCCCACCACGATGTTCCGCATCATCGGCGAGGTCTCCCCCGCCTCCGACGCATCCTGCAGAAGGTACTTCGATGTCCCGTACCCGATCTGCCACGCCAAGTTCTCGTTCAGAAGGTCGGGATAGGTCCCGCGAATGTCGTACGCCTTGAAAATCCGGCCCAGCATCTCACGCTCCGCTCAAAGGAGGAAAGCTCTCACATCGGCTCCCAACGGGCTCCCAGCATAGCCGTTCCCTCCCCCGAGCATCACCCGAACGCCATCCCCAGGTCCCGGCTACCATTTCACCGAATGTCCCCGCCCAAGGCACACCCCTCCGCCCCAGCGGCCAAGCCCGCCAAGAAAACCCTCGCCCGATCACTCGGCGAGTTCTTTGGCATCCTTATCAACGCCGCCAAAACCGACGTCACGGCCCGCCGAACCGTCGTCCGCACCGACGTTCAGCAACAGACGATCAACACCCCCGCCGGCGAGGTCACCCTCCGCCGGACCACGATCGACGAAGTCGAGCAGCCTCCACGCACCGACGCCGGCCCGGGCTCCCGGGCCTAACCGACCCGACTCCGGGCCGCCCCGCCCCGCTCCACGCTACTCAAGGTACGTGTACCCCTCCATCCCCTGGTCGTAGAACTTCAGCAGGCTCTGCCCTTCGGGGACACTGATCCGACCGGCCTTCACCGCACGCTCCACATCCTTCCGCATCGCCTTGATCAGGTCCTCCGTGTCGTACTGCACGTAGC
>ERZ1066130.473-NODE-473-length-14544-cov-9.427221_pt1 | contig 14544 bp, 12 predicted proteins | sample MGYA00382777_ERZ1066130 | MGnify/ENA primary metagenome ERZ1066130 (study PRJEB33369, sample SAMEA5778360) | biofilm metagenome | biome: Industrial cooling water; feature: Water cooling tower basin; material: Biofilm | place: United Arab Emirates | collected...
GCCGCTTGACGGCGGGGCGCTCCATGTTGCCGCCGGTAAAGCCCCCGTCGTCGTATCGGTCGGGGAGCGCGACCCAGCCCTCGCCCTTCTGACTGGTGATGTACGCTTCCGCGCTCTCGCGCTGCGCATCGAGCGAGTTGAACTCCTGCTCGAGCCCCTCCTCGGTGCTCTTGCGGGTGTAGATGGCGCACCGAATCCGCGTGGTTGGCTTTGGCTCCGATCGCTTGCTCATTCGTCCGCCTCCGATCCCTTCTTGCCGCGTGCGGACGGCAGCCCGAAGAAGCTCACGCCGTTCCAGTGCGCCCCGGTGATCTTCCGGGCAATCGCCGTCAGCGAGCGGTACACCTCGCCCTCGTACTCGAACCCCCGCGGCAGCACTCGCACGACGACCGGTCGCCCCTTGTACTCGCGCCGGATCACCGCCCCGGGTTTCGGAAACGACGAGGATCGCCCGGCCTCAAACGCCGCCGCGACCGTCGTGCCCGGCCCGCGGGCCGCCCTCGGCGCGCTCAGGCGAATCTCCGCGTCATCGGCCAGTTCGAGCGCCCGCCGCCGCGCCCGCTCGGACAACCCGCCCTCGAGGAGCGCCTGCATCCGCCAGACGATCCGCTTGACCAGGTGCTGCTTGTGGTTCGACCGCGTAGGCTCGCCGAAGACCTCGGCGTAGCGATGCCTGAGCTCGGCAACGGTGAGCTTGGCGAGGGCTCGGGCGGCCGCGGCGGGATCATCGGGTGGGGGAGAAGGGTGTGGCATCATCGGGACTCTCCGGTTCGCAAGGCGTCAACCGCCTTGGAGCGGACGATCAAGGCGAGCCGGTCCCGATGGTTCAAGTCCATCCCCCTCTCTTTCTCGATGCGGACCGAACTCGCCCATGCGGCGGGAATCGTCGCGCCGGCGACGAACGCCCGCGGCGAGGATCTCGGCGATCGTCGCGAGTCGCTGGCTCGGAGTGAGCAGGTGGGCGGGCGCGAGGTCATCGCGCTCGGCCCCCTCGTCGGGGTCGATCGGCATGGGCGCATCCGTGCGTTGGCCCGCCCGGGGGGCGGGTCAGCGAAGGGGTCGGGCCGCCCGCCAGCGGGGCGTCAACCACCATCTACGCAAACGGTTCCGATCGTGGCGGGGGGAGTCCGATCGAAACCACGGATGAGCATGTCGCGTGCTCGCTACGGTACGTGAGCGGGTGAGGCAAGCGGCGTCATATACGGTCTCGCGGGCTGCTATTCACCAGGATCGCGCCGGCGCACGCCGTGGTGCTGGCCTGTGTACCTGTCAATCCGTTCGGAGAGAAGCCCGATGACGTCTGACGTGCCACCAGCACCGTAGACACGGTCTTCGGGCACATCCGCATAGCGCACGCGTTCGTCGATTCGTTGATCGGCAACCCGACCGCTCCAGCCTTCCACGCGAACAGCGATGATCAGCCTCTTGTATATCCACGCGAGGCACATCTCCGACATCGTGCCAGCGCCGCCGCCGATTGCGACCAACGCATCCGCATGGGCCACCACCGAGTTGCGGACGTGATCGAGACCGGACGGAATGACGATGTCGACGTGGGGATTGGCCTCGGTCGGATCATGCCCGGGCAACACTCCGATGGTGTCGCCAGGTGCGTATCGGTCCGACGACTTCGCCCCACGGCACGCAGATTCCATGACGCCGCCCAGGCCACCTGTCATCACGCGGAATCCCGCGTCTACGAGGGCACGTCCGATCTCCTCGGCGAGCACGTCCTTTGGTGATCCTGTTGGGACGACGGCATCGCCAACCACGGCGACCACCTTGCGGCGGGTATCGGAGTTCATTGATTGGCCTCCTGATGCGACGGCTTTGTTCCCGAGAGTCGGAGCGTGCCATCCTCGCGATCCTCTCGGTCCACGGTGTGATCGAACGGTGCGAGCTGAATGTCGACAAATCCAGCCCGTGAAAGCAGATTCGACAACGCCTGCCGGTCAAACGCGAATAGGTGCTCGCCAAAGCGATCACGGAAGTGGTAGTTCAAGTGCTCGATCGGCAACCGGACCTCCGGCGGATGCCATCGCTCCCGAGCAATCCGAAAGTACATCGCGTCTTCGCCCTCCACGTAGGCACGAATGGCTTTCTCAGAATCCGGCACGCCAACACGGACGGTGCCACTCGGAGTCAGCACGCGGTAGCACTCCGCGAGAACGTGCAGAGCCTCGTCCGGATAGGCCACGTGCTCCAAGACGTGCTCAAGGCGGACGCCGTTCACTTGCCCGTCGGGAATAGGCCAGCGGGCGCGAATGTCAAACACCACGTCGGCATGGCGGTAGAGATCCGCGTTGATCCACCCGGGAATGGGGTACTTTCCGCACCCCAGGTTCAGTTTCTTGCCGCGAAAGTCCACGCGCCGGGCTTGCCAACATCCGAGGAAGTGGCGCGCCGAATACCCAACCTCACGCAGGAGTCCACGAAATGACCGATAAAGGGGCGATCGACGCGTCGGTATTGCGAGTGTGGTGGTACTCATGATTGCACCTCCCCGCGCATCCACATGACTACCTCGTCATGCTGTACGAACACCCCGGCAAGGTACGGAACTGCCGTAGCGCGGACTCCTCGGAGCGAAGCCAGGAAAGCCATGACAAAGAAGTCATGCGTCACTGCCACGACTCGATGAGCGTTCGTCCCACGTGCGGCTGCGACGACGTCATGTATGGCACGCTGAACCAACTGTTCACACGGCACGAGGACGCCCGGCATGAGCGAGCCGTCCATCCAGGCCCGCATGAGACCCGCCCACCCCAAACGAGCCTTCGCGAGTTCGTACACATCCCGGTCGGCAACGCGGAAGTCGACCAGAGAGTCGAGCATTGTCGGCGACTGCCCTTCGCTTCCCGCACCGCGAGCAACAGCCTTGGCTGTCTGCACGGCTCGCAAGACCGGGCTCGACATCAGCACGACACCGCGACCCAGCCTGCGGCCAAGGGATTCGGCCTCTCCGTGGCCGTTCTGGGTCAAATGAACGGCGTCCTTCTGCTCGGCGCTCAACCCGGCGAACGAGGGCCGCTCACCATGCCTGATGAACAGGATGCCGCCCTGCTCGCCCCATACAGATTCCGTGACCTGGTCCGCCTGCACAAGCGCATTGTGCAGGTTCCATCGCGTCCTCGGTCGCGGCGGCTTGGCGACGATCGCGGCGATCTGTGCTTCGCGCTTCACACGATCCTCGCCCTTGCCGAGTCCGGAGGGCTCGTAGAGATAGATCGGCTCACGAATCCACGACTTCCGCTGTGCCATCTCCAAGATGGGCAGCATGAACGCCCAGTCGACGGCGATATCAACGTACCGCCCTTCGACGCGGAGATCGTGATCCGGGATGGCGTCGAACAGATGCTTGCGGAACGAACGGAGGTGCTGCCAGACGCTGCCGCCCCGTGCTGTTCGCGGCGAGTCGAGATTCACAGCGTACTCGACATGCTTGTCCGTCCGCAACATCGAGCCGACTGTGACCTCGCTGCCGCGTGTGTACTCCTCAGCAACCCGGTCCAGTACATCCGGGCCAACCAGCGCGTCGTCAAGATCGAGAGTCACAATGACACTGTTCGGGTTCGAGCAGACGTGCCGGATTGCCAGCGTGAGGTTTGCCATCTGCCCCCGACGCTCGCGAGGCTGGATCAGGGTGCAGCGATCCCCCCACGGCCCTAGCGCGAGCCGTAGGTACTCGCGGGACTGGGTGTCCGAGTCGTCATCGATGATCACGGCACCCCAGTCGTCTCTGCCCTGCGCGGCGAGGGAGGCCAGGCACCTCGCGATTCGGCCTGGCGGGACGTTGCGCCCAGTGATCACCAGGACGAAGGGCTCTTCTCGGTTCCTCGGCACCCAGTCCAGCGGACCGCCAACAAGATCGACCTTTCCACACTGTGCCGCCACGCATGAGTTCTTCTCGATCAGGTCGAGCACGAGCATCCAATCGCGCGTACTGCGTTTGAAGTCGTTCGGAGGGTGAACGAACCCAGTGTGCAGCGAAGCACCTCGCAACGATGCGATGCGCCCCTCCTGTGCGGCTGTATCCATCGAGCGATGCCACGACAGTGACGGCACGCCCTGAATCAGAGGGTTCGGGAACGGCCGAGCCTGGAGTAGTCGCCTCTTGTGAAAGAGACACGCCCTCGCCTCGACACGCCACGGCGTGCCGTTGTCGCCCGGGGTGAACGGATGCGCGTGGGTGTGGATCACGCTCAGTGACGCCGTCACTGCATGATCCAGCCGGCTCATGGCTTCGATCATGTCCCCCAGGTAGTCATCGGCGTGGGTGACGCGCCGAACCAGAATGTCAGAGTCAACCTGGAGAACGTACTCGCCGCTGCATTGCTCCAAGGCCCATAGCGGCGCGACGAGCGGTGCGCCCGCAACGCTGTGGGCGTGCGTGCTGTCGCTTCCGAACCAATCGCGCAACACTCGTCGGGCTTCAGGCCCAGGGCCAGGACTCATCAACACGCGGTCAATAAGCCCGATGGAACGCAGTCGCTCGGCTTCGCGCACGATCCCAGCCATGTCGGCGAGCGAATGCTGCCTCACGAACCCGTCGGAACGAGAGTCGATCACGAGCACCCGCTCGCAGAATACTCGCGGGCGTTCCAACTGCGTCACAAGGTGGCGCACTTGGCGCTCGAGGGTGGCCGCTTCCATCGCGCAGGTCTTGATGAGCAGGGAAACTGGCGGAGTGTCGTGAGCCATCGCCTTGCGTCGACACACCAGTGTCAGGAAATCGCAGGCCGGCTCAAACCTCTCCGTGTCCACGGTCTCGCTTGAGATCCGCCGTTCAACATGAAGGCCGTGGCGGAGCAGGTCGCGTTCGAGGCGAGAGAGCGATCGGTGGTACTCCCTTCTCCCCGCGCCCGTTTCCGCGTTTTCCATGTACCAGAAGGCTTCGTCATAGGTCACGTTCGACGGGAGATCACGTCGGCGGTGCAGCGGTGTCGGATGGCCGAAGGTCGCGTGGGGGTTGCACACCGTCACAACCACCAGTCCATCCGGGCGAGCGGCGAGCGCGATGTCCGCCAGAGCCTGCTCGTACTCCGGTCCGTCGCCCAGTTCGCAGAGGACCAGCGACGAGATCACGGCATCGAACGGCCCGGCGGCCAGCGCGACCTCACGGTTCGCCGTCAGGGTCAGCGTCGACGGCAGTGGATCGAACCGACACCAGGACTCCTCGATCCCCCGCCCCGGGTCGTAGCCGACAACCGTCAGCCCGGCCTCGGCGAGGTGGCGGGCACTCCTGGCCTTCTTCCCGCAGCCATAGTCGAGCACCCGCGCCACGCCCGACTCGAGCACCAAGGAATCAACGATTCCCGAGACGATCCTCGTGGCCGATGGCTTCTCGTCGCACAGCGCCGTCCAGAAGCGTTCGAAGCCGTCGAGTTCCGGCAGGGTCTTATCCGTAAGTGCCCGGCGCATGATCTCGTCAAGGTCCGGACGATGCGGCCACCGCCAGGTCAGCCACGCGCGTTCCGCCATCGCTCGGTACCCATCATCGCTGAGTGGCCGGATGTCCGACCCGTAGTCGATGAGTTTCAGCCCCGTAGCGGTCACCCTGAGGTTTTTGGGATGCATGTTCCTGAACGAGATGGCGTACGACTTGCATTCTCTGAGGAGTGCAAGCAGGTCCGCGCCGCGGCCGCCGGTGTAGGGCGTTGACTCCTCGAACGGATACACCACGAGAAGCGTTTCATCTCGAACCTCGACCCGTGTGAGCGGGTAGAGATGCTTGGGCTCGTCCATACGGGCCGCGAGAGTCCGGAGCGTGGCCAGCGTATCGTGGTTCGGGCGTCGCTTGAGCAGATCGAAGACCTTGAACACCCGACGCTCATCAGTGAAGACAATCCCCTCGCCGCCGGCTCCCAGCAGCCGCAGGTCCTTCGCGCCAAAGGCACGCTTCAGCATCGCCCGGGCGCGCCGCTCACGCGCCTCCGTGATCTCCTTGTCGGTGGGAGACGGCGTATTCCGCGTTGCGCGGTACTCGCTGATCAGTCCGTCCATCGAGGCGAAGGCGTCGCGGACGCTCTGCTCCGAGGCGGCTTTACGCACCCGCTCCGCGATCCGCGCAATGGCAGTCGGCTTGACGAGACTGCATAGCCGGTCCATCTCAGCGGCGATTGTCGCCAATGCTTGCCCTGTGCTACCAATCGCCCAAGGCGAAGTGCCTTCGAGCATACTCCGCGCGCGGTGGCGGATGCTGTCCGCCAGTCCGAACACCCGCCAGGCGCTGAGTGTGAACGCAGCCAGCCGTTCATCCAGGTACTTGCGGACCAATCGGGCTGCCTGCTTGAGTTCATCGGGCGACCATGCCAGCAACGGCTCGCGCCGCCGATCCACTGGCCGCGATTCCAAGAGTTCGCCCGCCGCCCGATACAGCGCATACCCCAGGATGTCCGCAAGCAGAGTGGCCTCGTCGAGGCCACTGGATGTCGTGAATGAACGATCATGTCGCACGCCAGCAGCGGCGTGCTGGACGATCCGGAGCCCCATCTGGTCACGCATGAGCAGGGCGGTGAGCATGTCTGATCGCCGGACGTACAAGTTGCCGAAGCGGGCGATGTTCTGCGGGTATGCAAGAAGGTGCTCGGGGTTGAAGAAGATCGTCGAGCCGCCCCGTTGCACGGATGGCATGGCAGCGTCTTCAGGTAGAGATGCGGCATCCATAACCAGCGGACGGAAGACCGGCTCACCGGCCAGCAACCGGTCCACGCGGCCTGCGATACTGTTCAATGCATCCGCGTTCGTCGCGCCGGAGGCGGGCGGCAGAAGAGAAAACGGTGTTTCGAGGTGCTCTGTGTTTCTCGACAGGTCGTAGTATGCATCTGGCAGGGATGACCGTGATGCTGCCTCTTCCGCCGCCCTGTCCATCCAGGGGGAGCAAGGCGTCGTGTTCTCCCACTCGACCAGATGGCGGTCGAGGTCGATCAATTGCATCCGAAGCGTCGCCGTGAACGGGAGAGGCGCCGCACCGGTGTCCGGCCCGATCACCACGTCCGCGCCCTGTTCCCGGAGTTTGATCAGCGCCGCAATGTCCGGAGTCTGTCGTTCGATCGACTTGCCGCCCACATCCACGCGAATCGACAACCGCTTGTCATCATCCAGAATCCACGCAGCGGACCCCGGAAGACGCGCGGCGACCTTCCCAACATAGGTGTTCAGCACTGTGCGAGACACAGCGATCGGGAGGCGTTGGCGCGTGGGATCGGGGGTATCAATGAGAGCCCCCTGCGCCCAGTCTTCACGTTGACGCTCGATCGTGATGAGGTCGATGGCCAACCCCTCCGCCTGAAAGCGACGAACGAGTTCATGCAGCGGCCGCGTCCCGTCTTCGGGGATTGGACCATTTTCGACGACGATCACCACCACATCTGACACGTCAGGGCGTGCCTTCAGACGGACGAGGTCTGAGAGCAAGCCATCAACATGCTGCCTGGGATTCGCGTCCGTCACGAAGCCGACAACAAATCCCATTGACTGAGCCGATGGCTGCAAAGGCGTGACCTCGACAGGCTTGAGCGGCTCGGGCTCTGGTGGCCGCCACCCGAATAGTTTGAACGCCCGCGCGGCCGCGGCCTCCCGCGCGGCCTCGTCGAACCTCGGTGCGTGCTTCCTCCAGAATCGCGTGAGGCCTTCAAGCTTGGCTTGCGAGGCGGGCGCGGACAGGCGATCTTCGCGGGGGTCTGCGTAGTGATGGACGGTGTGCGCCGACGTTGCGCCGAATCGCAGGGCTGGGAGATCTGCCAGTCGGATGCACAGGTCACGATCGGTACAACTCGGCAGGTGCTCATCGAAGCCGCCGGCTTGGAGCAGCAGGTCAAGCCGCACGAACAGGTTTGAACCCTGGATGTGCTGGCCCGTGATGAACTGCTCCCGGGCATCGAGTCTCGTTGGGATCGTGTGTGGATGCCCAGCGTCATCCACGGTGGTGTGGCGGATCAAGCCCGAGGCGACCATGTTCAGGTCGCGAGCGATGGCTGCCTCGAGGCACGACTCGATGTGGTCGGGAGCCCACGCGTCGTCGTCGTCGAGAATGGCGACGAACCAGAGGTCGGCGTACCGCACGATGCCCGCGTCGCGGTGCAACTGGTCGATCCCGGTGTTCCATGCGCCGGCGGCTCGCGCCCGAGTGCGCCGGTTGCGCATCACGGTCACGCGAATCCGGTTGCCGCACTGTGCCTGAAGCTGCCGTGCCAGTTCCGCCAGGTCCGGATCTGGCAGTTCCTCCTTGGTCCTATCCGCAACGATCACGAGCCGGTCGGGAACTCGTGTCTGGGCAAGGATGGACGGGAGCGCCCGTTCACGTAGCAGGTCAAACCTGCCACGGGTGGCGATGAGCGCAACGACAGCGTGGCCGCTTACGGATTGTGGACGTGTGTCCATCGGGATACCTCCGATGAGCGAGGTGGGAATCCGCTGGCGTCGCCACGCAGGAACGCGCGGCTATGCCCGTTGGGCACATCCCTCGATCGTCGGAGTAGCCGCGTGCAGCTCGCTCGAGCTCGGCCGCAGGAGAGATCTCGTCGCTCATCGAGTCGAGATCCGAACCTCGCCTCACGCTGCCATCCGGCAAACAGGGAGTCACGGTCAGCGGACGATACTAGGAAACCAGCCATGAACGCGTCAATGAACCTCAATGAGAGCCTCAACGACCGCCGCGCCAATGTCGCAGCGGCCGGGTCGTTCGATACGCCGTGACCACCGTCCCGTCGTCGGCGAGAATCACCGCGACGTTGGCGACCATCTCCGCGTGCTTGCCGAGCGCCGCTCGTGCCCAACGCAGGGCGCGTCGGCCAAGGTACAGCACATGGCAGCCCTCGCCGGCGTCGAGCCACTCACCGAACTCCAAGACCATCCGCAAGACCCAGGCGCTGATGCCTCGCTGCGCCATCCGCGCCCGGGCGTGCCCGCTGAGTGCGACCGGAACATCGTGTGACCCCGCAGCCTGACCGCATGACAACGCTCGCGCGGCATCGCCGCGCCTGCCCGACCAACTTGTCCTTTCCACGGTTTGCCCTGCCGCGATGCCGGATCACCCTCTCGGGACCGAGCTCGGGAGTACGGCGACACGCCGACTCCGTATGGTCGTGGCGGCCCGGATTTGAGTCGGAGCCGCCGGGGCTGTGACCACATCCCTGACCCTGAGACACGGCAGCGGGCGAGTCATTGGACTCGGGTCCGACGCGGGGAGGTCATCGTCACAGCCCGCGGCGGCTTACTCGCTGTCGCCCCCAAGCAGGGACGAGCCCAACGCCTGGTTATCTGCGCAACCGGCTCGTTGGTTCCCTGATCACGAGCAAGGCGTGGGCGATCAGAGCCGAGAGGGCCTGATGCGGTTGTCCCAGCATGGACTCTACACTTCCAATCCGTTCCAATCGCCGCCCACCCCTGATCGGAACCCCGCGTCAAATCGGCGGGTGCGCTAACCGAGAGTCGGAGAGAGTTTGAGAGTCTTGACCGAGAGGCCGACCGGAACCCTTGGGGTTCTCGTCGCCCGCCCGATGGGCCGGGCCAAACCGAGAGCGCGGCCGCGCGGGCTGGCTGGCGACCGTGCGGCGCAAACCCCAATCCTGACGGGACTTTGCGCGATCTGCCGCGAGTACCGCCGCACGCCCGGAGACCGCCGGGTGTGTAAACCAAAACCGGCCCGCTTTCGCGGGCCGGTCAGAAGCTCCCCGACAAGGACTCGAACCTTGAACCTAGCGGTTAACAGCCGCTCGCTCTACCATTGAGCTATCGGGGACCGATTGAGCCCCAAGGGTACCCGCCTCAGAGCCTTCGTCAAGATCGGCTCATGTGCCTCTTGGCTCCACCGCCGTACATGCCTACCATCCCTTCCCCCGGCCGCCAGGCCCTCACAGCCTGTTTTGGCCTCACGAGGTGAACCCATGAAGAGTGACATCCACCCGCAGTACTTCCACAACTGCAAGGTCTTCCACAACGGCCAGGTCGTCATGGAGGTCGGCGCCACCGTCCCCGAGATGCACGTCGAAGTCTGGTCCGGCTCGCACCCCTTCTTCACGGGGAAGCAGACCTTCGTCGACTCCGCCGGCCGCGTCGAGAAGTTCACCCGCAAGTACTCCGGAAACTACTTCAAGAAGGACGACAAGAAGAAGTCCTAACGGATCCCCCTCATTCCAGTGTTTTCCAACGGCCCGGCTCTGCGGGCCTTCTTCTTTTCCGCCATGACCATGCGAACCACCCCTCTCCCACTCGATCAACGCGTTGCTCTCGTTACCGGCGCTGCCCGCGGCATCGGACTTGCCACGGCCGAGGCCCTTGCCCGCGCGGGCGCCTCCGTCCTCCTTGCCGACATCAACGACGCCCTGGGGCACGCCGAAGCCCAACGGCTTGGGTCGCTGGGCCTGGCGGCCCGGTACATGCATCTCGACGTGCGGCTGGAGTCTGATTGGATGGCCGCGGTGGGCGAACTTCGCGGGGCGGCGTCGCCGCTGCACATTCTCGTGAACAACGCGGGCATTTCCGGCTTTGACCCGTTCCTTGGCCCGCAGTCGCCGGTCGATTGCTCGCTCGACACGTGGCACGCGGTGCACCGCACCAACCTCGACGGCGTGTTCCTGGGCTGCAAGCACGCGATCCCGCTGATCGCTGCGTCGGGCGGGGGCAGCATCGTGAACATTTCGTCTCGCTCGGGGATCGTGGGGATTCCGGGAGCGGTGGCGTATGCGTCGAGCAAGGCCGCGGTGCGCAACCACACCAAGTCGGTCGCGCTGTACTGCGCCGACCACGGCTTGAACATTCGCTGCAACAGCATCCACCCTGCCACCATCCTCACGCCGATGTGGGAGCCGATGCTCGGCGAAGGCCCGGACCGCGAGCGAGCCCTCCGCGACCTTGCCCGCGAGATCCCGATGAAGCGGCTCGGCACGCCGGCGGAAGTCGCGCAACTGGTGCTCTTCCTGGCGTCGGACGCGAGTTCGTACATCACGGGCGGGGAGTTCACGATCGACGGGGGCCTGCTCGCCGGGAGCGCGGCGACGCCGCCGGAGGAATGAGCGGGGCTGTGGCGGTTGCGAAGTCTCTCATCGCCTTGCGTGAGATCTGCCGTGGACGATTGGTGTGCCGTTCCTGAGCGTGTCATGGCAGGTCGACGTTTCGAGCGTGTTCTTCCCAGTCTGGCGGGAGTTCGCCGAGATCGACGAGGACTTGCTGGACTCGCTCGCGGACATCGGGGCCCATGAGGCCTGTGGAGTCGTTGGCGGCGAAGAAGAGGGCGCGGCCGTCGCGTTCGATCCAGCCGACGAACCAGCCGAGGCTGCTGTCGATGCCGTCGACGGGGCCGCTGTAGGTTCCGGTTTTGCCGCGGAAGGTCCAGCCGGGGCCTTGGGCGAGGATCATGATGTCGAGGAGGCCATCGAGGGCGTGACTGGAGAGGGGAAGGGAGCGGTTGTGGATTGTGGTGAGGAAGGCGATCTGTTCGTGGGCGGAGATCCGGAGGGAGCCGCGGAGCCAGAAGGTGGTGAGGCCTGAGGAGGTGTCGGCGTTGCCGTAGTGCATGGATTCGAGGAGTTGCTGCATTCGAGGGTTGCCGACGCGGCGGGCGAGTTCCTGGTAGTACCAGAGGACGGAGAAGTGGAAGGCGGAGCGGAGGGAGTGGTTGCGGTTGTTGACTTCGCGTTGGTGTGTCGTGCCGTCCCAGGTGAGGATGTGGTCGGGATCGGGGATGGCGCGGGTGTGGAGGGCGATGAGGGAGTTTGGGATTTTGAAGGTTGAGGCGGGCGGGTAGCGGTGGGCGGCCTGGGAGGGGTTCATCACGCGGGATTGGCCCGTGGAGGCGTCCACGAGGACAACGCAGGCGCGATCGGGCGACGCGAAGGCTCGCGTGGTGGCTTCATGGAACTTGTCGGCGGAGGAGAGGGTGCTGGGTGTGGCGCTGCATGCTGTGAGGAAGGCGAGTAGCGCAAGAACGACGGGGAGAAGGGCGCGGTGCATGATCGGCTCCTGGGCGCGGATGGCGAGGGCCGATGTTTTCGGCGATCGGAGGTCTGGGCCGAGAGCGGATTTTCGTGAGACAGAGAGGTGAGGTGTGGGAGTGGAGTCCTGGAGATTGTGACTCAGGTGGAGTCGGCGGGGAGAGGCCTTCGTCGGGTGGGCTTGTGTTCGGCGGTGGGGGTGGCGCGTGCGGGAGGATGTGGCGAGGAAGGGGAAGAGGAGGTGGGCGAGGAGCGTGGCGTGGGGGAGGTGGAGGCTGACGACGGGTCTGTGGCGGATGCGGGCGTGATGGGTGGGGTGATGGGTGGGGTGGTCGGTGGGGTGATGGGTGGGTGGTCGGCGGGTTGGGGTGAGGAGGAGTCGTCGTCGGCGCGTGGGGCTTTGGCGTGGAGCATCTGGCTGGTGAGGCGTGCGAGGGCGGTGGCGGCGCGGCGGGTTTCGATGGTGGAGGGGGAATCGAGGATGCACTGGTGGAGGTGGCTGGCGGCGCCTTCCTGGTGTTGGCGTGCGGCGATGCGTTGGTGGCGTTGCTGGAAGAGTTCGAAGGTGTCGAGGGTGTCGATGACGACGGGGTCTTTGGCGAAGGCGAGGAACTGGGCGGGGGTGAGGCTGTGCTTGGTGATGAGGTCTTCGATGCGGAAGTTGAGTTCGAAGAAGTCTGCGAGGAGAGTCTGGTGGGATGGTGCGGCGGTGTTCATGCACAGTGAACGCGCTGGTGCGGGTGGAATTTTCGCGGAGGCGAGGGAAAGTGAGCGGAAGAGGATGGGGTGGCGGGGTGTGTGCGCACGGTGGCGGTGTGTGCACGGAGAGGGAGAGGAACGAAGCCGGCGCGGCGTGGGTGGCACGGGGGCGTGGAGGGGGCTGATCGGTTAGGCTGCGTGGATGCGATGCATGCGTGCTGTGCTGAGGATGATGGCGGTGGGGATGGCGGGGATGGTGGCCGTGATTTCGGGGTGTAAGGCCGCGCCTCATGTTGTGTTTGTGGCGGCGGAGGACGAGTATCAGTCGGAGCGGACGCTTGGGATGCTGGCGGAGGATGCGGCGGCGAAGGGGTGGGAGACGACGCTTTTGACGGGGTGGCCTGACCAGACGGCGGCGGACAACGTGCCTGGGCTTGGGGCGCTTGCGGGCGCGGATCTGGTGGTGTTGTACATGCGGTTCAGGGTGCTGCCGGCGGAGCAGGTGTCGGAGATTGAGCGGTACCTCAAGAGCGGGAAGCCTGTGATCGGGCTGAGGACGAGCACGCACGCGTTCGCGTATCCGGCGGGGCATGAGCTTGCGTGGTGGAACGGGTTTGGGGAGCGAGTGCTTGGGGCGCCGTGGATTCGGCATTTTGGCCATGATTCGACGACGGAGGTGGAGCATGCGGCGGGCGCGTCGGGGAGCGAGCTGCTTGCAGGGGTTGCGCCGGTGTTTCGTGTGAGGTCGTGGTTGTATGACCTAGAGGGGCGATATCCGCCGGCGGGGGCGCGTGTGGTGCTTGTGGGGCACTCGTGCGATGCGAAGGGAGAGCGGGTGTCTGGGCGCGAGCCGAGCGCGGTGGCGTGGACGAGCCGGACGCCATGGGGCGGCCGCGTGTTCATGACGACGCTTGGTCATCCGGAGGATTTTGAGAACGGGTCGTTTCGAGGGCTGATGCGGAACGCGATGGAGTGGGCTGTGAAGGGTGAGGGGCGGTGAGGCGTGAGGAAAGCGAGCACCGATCGCCGGGGAGGCCGGCGATCGGTGGGGGAGAGTGGCGGTGGGATGTATGGGTGGATGTGGTGGGTGTCAGCAGCCTGATTCGAAGGCGGAGACGAAGTCGTCGAAGTCGAAGAAGTCGAGGAAGCCGTCGGCGTTGAAATCCGCGGGGCAGTAGGGGGTCCAGCGGAAGGTGGCGGCGAAGTCGGAGCCTGTGCTTCCGGATTCGAAGGAAGGATCGACGGATGCTTCTGCGCCCAGGTGGAGTTCGTAGGTTCCTCGCGGGAGGATGCCTGAGGCGTCGATGGGGGTTTCGGAGTTGGATTCGAAGAACTGGAGGATGACGGCACCAGAGGAACCGAAGAGAGTGACGAAGGAAGTGGCGTGGACAGCGCGGACGGAACCGGAGATCCAGAAGCGGATGGGGGCGTCGACGCGGAAGCGGATTTCGCAGGTGGAACGTCCGGAGGAGGAACCGAGATCGCTTTCGGGTCCCGGTGTGGTGCTGGCGCCGCCTTGACCGACGGCCCAGAAGCGGTCGGCGTCGAAGCCGCTTTCCTGAGTGCCGACGGCGCAGCCGGTGTAGCCGAGGGGAGTGGTGACGCAAGCGATGGAGGTGCTGCGGAAGGGTGAGAAGGAGTTGTCGGCGTCGAAGCGGGAATCGGAGAGAGAGGCACCGCTGGCGAAGGCGGAGGTTTCGCGTCTGGTGGAGAGGGGTGTGACCTGAGCGAGGGCGGCATTCGCGGAGGCGAGTGCAAGGGCGAAGAAGAGGGAGCGAGTGGGGTGCATGGCTACTCCTTGTGTAGGGAGTGTACTGAGAGGGATCGTGAAGGCGAAAGGGAATATGGGAGAGGCGGAAGGAAAGAAAGCACCGATCGCCGGGGAGGCCGGCGATCGGTGGGGGTGTAGAGG
>ERZ1066130.475-NODE-475-length-14454-cov-7.155427_pt1 | contig 14454 bp, 11 predicted proteins | sample MGYA00382777_ERZ1066130 | MGnify/ENA primary metagenome ERZ1066130 (study PRJEB33369, sample SAMEA5778360) | biofilm metagenome | biome: Industrial cooling water; feature: Water cooling tower basin; material: Biofilm | place: United Arab Emirates | collected...
CGCTATGGCTTCAATTTCTATTAACACATCTGGATGAAAAAGTGCTTGTACTCCAGCTAAGGTACTTGCAGGTAGCGCTTTTGTGTCTAAATAATTAGAACGAACTTCTCTAATGAGTCCAACCTGACTTCTATCATAATTCACAACATAATAATTAAGCTTCACAACATCTTTGAATTCAGCACCAGCTGCAGCCAATGCAATCTTTAAGTTTTCAAAACACTGCTTTGTTTGTGCTTTCAGGTCGCCTTTACCTATAATTTCACCTTTCTCGTTATCTGAAACGATTCCAGAGGTAAACACCATTGTTCCTTTATTAACTCGAACAACCTGAGAATAAGTTGCCGGTTTATTAATGCCATCTGGATTCATACGATCCACTTGTTGAGAAGAAGCTACAAATAAGAACATTGTAAATACAAGAGAGCAAGCGATCTGTTTCATATACTTTAATTTATTCATGTACGAGGTTGCAAACAATAGTAATAAGCCATTTGTCCAATTGAAATACATTCACTTCCTGAGCAAACCTGCTTATGGAAATATAGTTTACGCTTATGTTTTAGCTGTTCAATAATCATATCAGTAAGAAGGCTACTCTTAAAAACTGTTCCACTGAAAGCAATATGATCTATGTAATAATGGTTACTTAATTTCTCTACTACTTTAGCTAATGAGAAGAATACCTTCCATGCAATTACATTAATCTCCTCTTTTTGTTGCCAATCCTCCATTAATTCAATCAAGAAACTTTTCAAATTCAATTGTCCATTTTCCAAAGGCAATCTATAATAATCATAAACCGGATAAGTACAAGTATAAGCCAACTGCTCAAGCTGTAGCAATGCATGTCCTCTATGTGCATTTACTTGAGCCAAACCAAATAAAGAAGCAATCCCTTCCAGTAATTGCTGAATACTGGATGTTTCTATTAAATCTGCGTTTTCTAATTGATGTAAATAAGCCTGCCATTCTGAATCTGAAAAATGCCTACGCTCCCAGTGCATTTTATTAGGCATGCTTTTCAAAATACCAAGTGCTGATAATCGAGGTTGGTACATGCCTCCATTTGTGAGCACTGGAAATCGACCTAAATGAGCAACCCTTTCCATTTCTTGTTGTTCGTAAATAAAAATATCACCGCCACCTAGCATACCATCGTCGCCCTGAAATGCATCATCCCAAATAATTCCCAATACTGGTTCTGGATGAAATAACAAATCATTCTCAGCAAGTACGCTATAAAAATGCGCTTGCTGGTGTGGCACCTCAACAACCTTTGCATTATCAAACAAGTTCAATACATGTGCTGGCTTATATCCCGTTGAGGTTAAGATAACTGATGGACTTGACTGAAGAATATTTAATTGAAGCTGAAGGTGATGTACAAGTTTTTTCTGAGAAGGAATAAGCTCTTGATTACCTTGCTTTTCATAAACGAAATAAGATTTTTCTTTTGCAATGCTGTAAGCACTTTCAGCAGATTCTCCAAGAGCTAGCCAAGTTTCATTTCCAAGATCAAAAGGACTGGGCTCGAATAGAGGTGCCATACCGCGAGCCCTTCTTAGAATAATTTTTTGCTCTCTTTCAGTAAATTGAACAATACTATCGTGCTGTCCAAATGCTACCTCTAAAGGATGAGTGATTACGTAATCGGCTAATTCAAATAACTCCTGAATACTTTCATTTTCGGAGTATAAAGCAGGGTATCCTTGTTTTTCGGCAGGAGTAATAACAAGAGGCCTTCCAAATTGCTCAGTAATAATATGCAACAATCCTGTATAAGGAAGTACTACCGCAGCCTTATGAACAACAGGTGTTATTAATTCGAAAGGAAGCGGTGTACTAGTATGTGGAGTACAAAGCACTGCAAAACCAGCCCTATTCTTAAGTGCGCTAATTTCAATGGGTCGTAATCGAATATCCGAATGTGCCATTTCTAAATCGCTGTACATTAAATGAAGTGGCTGAAGACTGCTTTTTTTTCTTTCTCTAAGCAGGCGTATGCTATCTTCTTGTGCTGCATCGCAAATCAATACAAACCCACCTGTTGCTTTCACTGCAAGAATATTTCCTTGCGATAAGAGCATTTTAGAAATTGATAGAATATCATTGGTATTTTGACTAACAGTATATCCTTCTGAGTTAATTAATTTGAGGTGCAATGAGTCTGATAATGCCACAAAGAAAGAATCTTCAAATCTTCTATTTAATGAATCCCCAATAGCTTTTTTGGCATAAGTACCTGGTTCTATGTGAGTCCAGGTAGTATTATTTAATTGAAACGGCGCATGTAACTGAATGGCATATCTATAACCACACTGTGAACATTGAATAAAAGGGGATTGATACAGCGGATGATTTGGTTGCGACATTTCCTGACGACAGTTATTACACAAAGAGAAATCAGGAGTAATTAGACCGGCACCATTATGCGCATAGTCTTTTGAATAATCTGTTACAAAGCCTTCATAATATACTTCTTCTTCTAGCTTTTCAAGTTCATAGGTACGTATAATGGCATGGGGAGGATGCTGTTTCACGATCTGCTGTGTAAAGACCTCAGCTACAGTATCATTAGCTGTAAAATATACTTGGTAACCCGATATTGCAATTTGTAAGATGCCTGAAACTTTATGTACTTGTGCCAACCTATGCACATGAGCAGAAAAGCCCACACCATGAAGCATTCCATTAATATGAAAACGAAAAGTAGGCATGTTAGTTAGGTTGGAAAGTAAAATAATTAACCCTAACGGCTTAACCAAAACTTATTGGTAGATATTATTAAATTAATTACAACGGTTGAATGATAGAAATTTTTTTACCCGAAATAGCAGCATGTATTTTTTCAGATGCTGGATATGGATCTCCATCAATATGAAAAGGAGCGTGTTTTCTATTAATAATTGTAATGGAAGGTGTTTGAAAATAAAGAATTCCTTGATTAGAAAACTTTTCTACAAGTTCTGTTAAGTGATTATTACCTCTAATTTGTTGAAGCATGGCAAATGGTAGCCTTATTTTATTCATTTTCTGCACAATCACCACATCTAAAAGTCCATCAATTAAACTTGCTTTCGGAGCAATTGTAAAATTGTTGCCAAATTGTGTGCTATTGGCAATACTTATTAGAAAGGCATCGGTAAAAAAATTCATTCCAAAAACTTGTATCTCAAACTGATAAGGGTGAGCTTTGAAAAATTGTACTAAACTCTGTTGCGTATACGTTAATAGCCCTCTTTTAATCCTCCCTGCAAAATCTTCAGCTATACTCGCATCAAAACCTAGTCCACTTACATTGAGCGATAACTTATTATTAATCTCAATGGCATCAATGAACACCGACTTTCCATTTAAAATTAATTCCATTGCTTTTTGAAGAGACATAGGAATACCCAAAGTTCTAGCTAAGCCATTACCAGAGCCTAGAGGTAAAATTCCAAATTGAACGGGCAAATCAAATAATGCATTTACTACTCCATGTATGGTACCATCACCACCCCCAATGACTATATGAGTAACTCGTTCGGAAATTATTTTGTCATGTATCAAATCATAGTTGCCAGATGAGAGTGTTTCTAAAATTTCTGCATCAAGTGAATTATTATGAATAAACGTCTGTATGCTAGCTTTTACAGTAGTAAATTTCTGCGTTCCAGAATGAGGATTTATAAGGAATATGTACTTTCTTGATAACATGCCCTACAAAGAAACCATTTGTATTTGTTATTCTGAATATCTCTTTGTTAAATATTAATACAGGCACAGAAAGAAGAGCAGTTTGTGGAAAGCCGTAAGTTTGCATCATGAGGCAATCTGTTCTAATTCTTATTTCATGTATTTTTCTCTATTCATGTGCCAATATGGTACCACCTGGAGGTGGACCTAAAGACAGCTTAGCACCAGTATTGGTTTCAGCTATACCCGCAACCAAAGCAACACAAGTTCAATCAAAGAAAATTGTACTCACATTCGATGAATTTATTACGCTTGAGAAAATACAGGAAAATCTAATCGTAACGCCTGTGCCAAAAAATAATCCCATTGTTGAAGGCCGGTTAAGAAATATTACCATTTTACTCAAGGATAGTCTTTTACCAAATACTACTTATGCCTTTCAATTTGGAAACGCAATTAAAGATGTGAATGAAGGGAATATTGCAACTGGATTTAGCTATGTATTTTCTACAGGTAATAGTATAGATACACTTGGACTTGAGGGTACAGTACTGCTTGCCGAATCGGGCAAAACAGATTCAACCTTATTAGCCGTTTTACATAAAAACTTAGATGATAGTGCAATAAAAAAATTAACTCCCCCCTACATTACTCGTGTTGATGGAAAAGGAAAATTCAGTTTTAAATATCTTCCATCGGGATTATATAAATTGTATGTTGTTCCAAATGATTTTACCAAAAAATATGATGATAGTACAAAGCGGTTTGCATTTTTAGATCAACCCATCATTATAAACGGAGTTGCGGAAAACTCCCCCGTCCTATATGCATTTGAAGCCTTTACAAAAACATCTCCTCCGCAAAGAGCTCCAGGTAGAAAAAAAGACGAGGCATTAAAAGCATTACCTATTTTGGAAAATGGAGCGCAAAACATTCTTCTCCCTTTGCGTTTTCGTTTTAATGATAAAGTCATACAGGTAAATGAAAATTTATGGAAGCTAACCGATTCAACTGGTGCGAGTAAAAAAATTGAATCGGTTTTATTTGATACAATTCGACAAGAGTTGAGTATTCAACATAATTGGAATGCGGGTAATAAATACCAAATAGTAATAGAAAAGAATGCATTTACCGACTCTTTAGGAAAAACAATTCCTAAAAACGACACACTAAAATTCAGAACTTTAGATGAGAAAGAATACGGATTACTTCGGTTAAAGTTCAGCAATTTAGATACTAGCCAACACCCTGTTTTACTATTTTACCAAGAGAATCAATTAGTAGAATCCATTGCACTTAAAGAACGCACATTCGTAAAAAATAGAATTCTGCCAGGTAGTTATGAGCTAAAGATTCTTTTTGACAACAACAAGAATTTAAAATGGGATACTGGAAACTTTGAGTTAAAAACACAACCGGAAATAGTATTGCCAATTGAAGGTAAGATTACAATTAGAGCAAATTGGGACAACGAGTTTGACAAAACAATTCCCAACAGACCTGGCATTTCAAAATAAGATTCAGGAGTTTCAGTGTACATTTGCGCATGCTAAAACAAACTCTAATAGAAGCTACTTGTGCAGGAGCTGAAGTCCTAAAGGCTTATTTCAATGGTACTTTTACAATTACAAATAAAGAAGGCGTAAATAACTTAGTAACCGAAGCAGATCATGCTTCAGAAAAAGCCATTATTCAAGTTATACAAGCTGCCTTCCCAGAACATTTTATTTTAAGCGAAGAATCAGGTGAAATTATTCAAGATTCAACTTATAAGTGGATTATTGATCCAATTGATGGCACTGTAAACTTTGCTAATGGCATTCCAATCTGTTGTGTTTCTATTGGAATTGAAAAGGACGGCAAAATGATTTTAGGTGCCGTTTATAATCCCTTTATTAATGAGTTCTACTTAGCAGAGAAAGGATGTGGTGCAACGCTGAACGACCAAAGAATTTATGTAAGTAAAAAAGCTGAGTTAATCCATAGTTGTTTGGTGACTGGCTTCCCGTATACTTATTTGGATATGCCGAATGGTCCATTGCAAGTTTTTGAAAAGTTTATTAGAAAGGGCATTCCTGTTAGAAGATTAGGTAGCGCAGCCATTGATTTGTGCTGGGTTGCAGCTGGAAGATTTGATGGCTTCTATGAACATAAGCTACAAGCATGGGACAGTGCAGCTGGATTCTTAATGGTAAAAGAAGCTGGCGGAAAAATTACAGACTTTGAAGGCAATTATTATTCACCTTATCAGCCGCACTTATTAGCTACGAATGGTTTAATTCATGATGATATGTTAGCAGTTGTACAAGGGGGTGAAATTCAAGGAAATTTAAAAGCATAATTCATGTCAACAAGAACAGAGGTAAGTAGTTTAGGTGAATTTGGTCTAATTGAACACCTCACTAAAAATGTAGAATTACAACAAGCGTCGACAATATTGGGTATTGGCGATGATGGCGCTGTAATTGATCATTTCGGGAAACAAACGGTGATAAGCTCAGATTTACTAGTTGAAGGCATTCATTTCGACTTAACTTATACCCCTTTGCGTCATTTAGGCTATAAATCGGTTGTGGTAAATTTAAGTGATATATATGCAATGAATGCGCAACCAACACACGTTACCGTAAATATTGCCTTTAGTAATAGATTCAGTGTAGAAGCATTACAAGAATTATATGAAGGAATACTAATGGCATGCAATAAATATGGTGTTGACTTAATTGGAGGAGATACATCTAGCTCAAATAAGGGATTACTAATTTCTGTGACTGCAGTTGGTGAAGTTGCACCCGATCAGTTTGTTAAAAGAAGTACTGCACAAAAAGGAGATTTGATTTGTGTGTCTGGATATTTAGGGGGAGCATTTCTTGGACTAACTCTATTAGAAAGAGAAAAGAGAATTTATTTAGAGAATCCGCAGGTACAACCCGATCTAGAAGATGAAGCTTTTATTGTTGGGAGATTGCTAAAACCAGAAGCCAGAAAAGATATTATTCAGTATTTGGAGGAGCAACAAATTAGGCCAACTGCCATGATGGATATTAGTGATGGCTTAAGTAGTGAAGTATTACATATCTGTAAACAAAGTCAACTTGGCTGTCGCATTTACGAAGAAAAACTACCTATTCACGAAGATGCCAGAAAAGCAGCATTTAAATTTGGTTTAGATCCAACAGTTTGCGCACTCAATGGAGGGGAAGATTATGAATTAATCTTTACAGTTCGTCAAGAAGATTATGAAAAGCTAACATTACAAGAAGAAATTAGTGTAGTTGGATATATGGCCGATTTAGAGGAAGGTCATAAAATCATATCAAAAGGAGGTAATACCTTTGATATTACTGCCCAAGGTTGGAAAGCATTTTAACGAGACCTTACAAATATTTCAATGAGGTTTTAATTGAGTCATTGTATCTTACTTCAAAATCTAGATATGGAACAGCCGAATATTAAAACTGTTACAGAAGACGACGTAATCGAATACGTTATTCAGCAACTTTATCAGAATTTGGATAAGAATGAATTGCATTTAGAAAGAGATATTCTGGTGCCTGCTGGGCTAGAATTAGATGATAGACAAAGTGAACATTTAAGAGAACTATTATTAGCAACACAGCTCATAAAACCATCTATAGGATTTGGTAAAAATGGGTTTATTTACTTAACTGGTCAAGGTATCCAGATTATAAAAACATATGGGTCCTATAGAAACTTTATTCGTCAAACTCACGGGCTTGAACACACGCAGGTTATGGGTGAAATGAGGAATACAGATAAAAGAAGCAATAATCACCCTAATAATGATATTGCATTGGGGTATGATGACATGGCGCACTAGCCTTTTCGCCTTGCGAAATCTTTCATTAAACTACAAAATTCCTGAACGCTATTCAATGGCAATGCATTGTACATAGATACACGAATGCCGCCAACAGTTCTGTACCCTTTTACCCCAATCATTCCCAACTCTTTGCATTCATCTAAAAACTGCTGCTGTAATAATTCATCTTCAATAAAAAATACCGCATTCATTAGGCTCCTCGACGTAGGATTAACATGAGTTGAAAAAAGTGGTAACGCATCTAAAGTACTATATAGCAATTGAGACTTTTCATTGTTCATTTTTTCCATTACAGCTAGTCCCCCTTGCTCTTTAATCCACCTTAAGGTCAGTAAGCTTACATAAACTGCAAAAACAGGCGGTGTATTTAACAAAGAATTAGCCTGAATATGCTTTCTATAATCCATGATAGGTGGAATATTCCTACTAACCTTTGGCAAGTCGTTCATTCGCAATGCCACCATAGTAACTCCAGCTGCACCCATGTTTTTTTGTGCTCCAGCATAAATGAGTGAGCAAGCAGAAAAAGGAAATGGTCGTGAAAATATATCACTACTCATATCTGCTACAATGGGCAAATTTGTTTCAGGCAAATGATGCACTTGAGTGCCTTCTACTGTATTGTTAGTAGTTATATGCAAATAGCTATGCTTAGTAGAATTGAATTGTAGCGCATCAATATGATCATACCTACTAAGAGCAGATGATTGAACCACATCTACTCCACCCCAAACTTTTGCTTCTGTTATGGCCTTAGAACCCCATATTCCATGATCAGTATAAGCAGCTACAGCTTCACTATCCAAAAAGTTCATGGGCACTTGCATGAACTGAGTAGTTGCCCCACCATGAAGAAAAAGAACCTCATACTCATTTCCAACACCCATTAATTCTTTTACCAGAGCTTTTGCTTCTTCCATAATTTGAATAAACCAATTGGTTCGATGCCCAATTTCCAAAATGGATAAGCCAGTATTTTCAAACTCAATGATAGCACGAGCAGCTTGCTCATACACAGACTTAGGTAAAATAGAAGGACCTGAATTAAAATTATGTACAGACATACTTATTCTACATCACTCACACCACCACTAACAGCATACTTCATTGCATTGGCGGCTGAGATATTTTTTAAAGGTTTAATTCTATCGGCAGGCACAAAACAGGTCATGCCAGAAATGGCATAAGAAAATGGTATATAAACAGTTACATGTTCAGGAAGTCCAAAATCAGCCGCAGTTTGTTGGGTAATAAATCCCACTCTCCACATATTATTATTGTCAACATCTACTAAAACAGGCTGATTGAACTTTTTCTTATTGCCAGCAAAGGCTTCCAAAAAGTCTTTGACAGAAGTATAAATTAATTTAATACCGGGAGTGTTTTCTAAAACTTTATCAAAAACATCTACCAATCTTCCAACCATGAAAAGTGACGACAACCAGCCAACCACCCATACCAATACAAGCACTAAGACAAATCCTAATCCAGGTATCTTCTTTGGAGAGCCATCTTCATAAAGCCCAATCATAGATGGCGCGATGGCGTGTAAAAGGTTGGGTAAAATATCATCAACCCAATTAAATAAGAACCAAACAGCATAAACGGTTATACCTATTGGAGCAATAACAATAAGTCCCTGAAAAAAATGACGCAGGAACTTGGCAAGAAAGAATTGAAAGCCAAACTTATTTTTAGGATCTAACATATCGAACCAACTTTCAGCAAAACTACAAGAATTCAAACTCCTTTTATGGAGGATTTAATCCATTTGTCCGATTCCATTATGGCTGGATGAAAAATTAATAATAATTTCATTTGGAAACTTTTTGCGTATTGAAAGTTTTCTTAGTTTCGCACCTGCTATGGATACAATTAATAGAATTATAGAAAAGGCCCATACATTATTTTTCACCTACGGTGTCAAAAGTGTGACTATGGATGAAATTGCTGCGCATTTAGGGGTGAGTAAGAAAACAATTTATCAGCACTTTTCAGACAAAGACCAACTGGTAGAGGCAGTTTTGAAAAATGAAATAGAGAAAGACCACCAAGAATGCGCCAGACATAAAGCAGAAAGTGATAATGCCATTCATGAAGTTTTTATGGCAATTGAAATGCTTCGAGAAATGTTAGCAAACATGAACCCTGCTATCATTTTTGAGTTACGCAAATATCACCCGGCAGCATTTAAGATATTCCAAGAACACATGAACAAATTTATGCTCTCAGTAGTAAGCAACAATATTGAAAGAGGCATCAAAGAAGGGCTATATAGAGAAGATGTACCTGTAGATATAGCTGCCAGATTAAGAATTGATAGCATATTTATTCCGTTCAATCAAGATTTGTTTCCGCCAACAAAATATACACTGTTTGACGTTGAGTATAAACTAATGGAGCTCTTTTTATTTGGTTTAGCAACAGCCAAAGGTCAAAAATTAATTTACAAATACAAACAAGCACAATCGATATGAATTCAAAAATGAAGCACTTATTTATTGGTTTCATTGCTTCTCTGTCTTTTTCATTAACTGTAGATGCACAACAGCTGCATACGTTAACGCTTGAGCAAAGCATAGAAATGGCTATAAAAAATGTGCAAGACTTAAAAAACCTAAAACTGGACATTGCGCTACAGCAAACGAAGAACAGAGAAATTGAAGGGTCTGCTTATCCACAAGTGAATGCAAATATTACTATGCAGAGATTATTTGCCATTCCAGTAACCGTAATTCCAGATTTTATTTCTCCAGCTGTGTACGGCGTTTTAACCAATGAAGGCGTACGCGATGGAAATGGTAATCCAATAAAAATGCCCGACAATTTCGGTAACGTACCTGCGCAATTTGGGGTGCCTTGGACTGCAAGTGCAGGATTTACATTGCAACAATTGCTCTTTCAAGCAGATGTTTTTATAGGATTAAAAGCAAGAAAAACTGCCATGGAGTATGCCGAAGCCAATTACAGAGTAGGAGAGGATAAAGTAAGAGAAAACGTAATGAATGCATATTATGCAGTACTCATTGCCCAGAAGCAATTGAACTTTTTGAATGAAAGTGAAATGAGGCTTTCTAAGTTGGTTCAGGATATGTCGCAGATGTACAAGAATGGATTTGCTGAAAAGCTAGATATTGACAAAGCGCAGGTAGGGTTAAACAATTTGCTAAATGCAAAAGCCCAATTATCTTCTATGCTTGATGGTGGTTATGCCAACTTTAAGTTTCAATTAGGTATCCCACAAACAGATTCAGTAGTGTTGATATCTGAGTTGTCTACCCAAGAAGTCAAGAATGGTATTCTTGATGAAGCAAATTTTCAATATGCCCAAAGAAATGAAATTCAAGCTTTAGAGAAAGTAAGAAAGTTGTTAGAAATGGATGTGCAACGTTATAAACTAAATAAACTTCCAACGCTAGCTGCTTTTTGGAATTTTAGCGAAAATGCTCAAAGACAACAATTCGATTTCTTTAAAAGAGGTCAGCAATATCCTTGGTTCCAAACTTCAATAGTAGGACTACAAGTGAATATGCCAATATTTAGCGGCTTTTCTAGAAACCAGAAAATTAAAGAAGCGAACTATAATTTACAAAAACATCAAAATACAATTAAGAATGTTGAACAAAGTATAGACCTACAAAAAACGGTTGCTAGAAAGACTTTGATCAATAACTTAAAAATTATGGATGCATCTGAAAAGAATATGCAACTAGCTCAAAATGTTTATAATACAACCAAGAAAAAATATGAACAAGGCCTTGGAAGTAGCTTTGAAGTATTAACTGCAGATACAGATTTGCAAAATGCACAAAGCAACTATTTTACAGCTCTCTATAATGCACTTATTGCTAAAGTAAATTATATGAAAGCACTTGGTAAGCTATCAGAAAAATCGTCTAATTAAAAATCACTTGAATCTTTTTTATGAAAAATTATATCCAACTAACATTATCACTACTTATAGCAGTATTTGTTATAACGAGTTGTAATTCTGATGCATCAGATAAAAGTCTCGATTCTAAAAAGCAAGAACTTGAAAAATTGAAGGGTGATGCAGATGCGCTTAATCAAAAAATTAAAGCATTAGAAGAAGAAATTACTGCACAAGATAGTACTGCACTTTCTACAACTGCTCTTAAGTTAGTAGCTGTTGAAGAGTTACAAGTTAAAAATTTTACGCACTATATAGACTTGCAAGCTAGGATTGATGCAGAGGACATTTCCTACATCGCACCAAGAGGAATGGGTGGTGTAGTAAAAGCCTTGTTTGTAAAAAAAGGTGACTTTGTAAAGAAAGGTCAACTTGTTGCAATTTTAGACGATGCAGTTATGAAGCAAAATGTAAATGCTGCTCAACAAAATTTAGAAACATTAAAAGTGCAACTTGATTTTGCTAAAAACATTTACCAGCGCCAAAAGAATTTATGGAATGAGGGAATTGGCACTGAAGTGCAGATGTTACAAGCAAAAAATAATGTTGAAACCCTTGAAAAGAATTTATTAGCAGCTCAAGAACAGGTGAAAGTTGCAGAAGAACAACTAAAAACTACCAAAGTATACAGCGATGTGCAGGGCGTTGCAGATGAAGTAAATATACGCGTAGGCGAAACTTTTACTGGTATTGGACCATTAGGTGCGCAAATTAAAATAGTAAATACATCTCAATTAAAAGTTGTTGCAGATGTGCCTGAAAATTATTTAAGTAAAGTAAAAGTAGGTGTACCTGTTGTAGTGAATTTGCCTGACTTAAATAAAGAAATCAAAAGTACAATTAGAATTGCTGGAAGATCTATTAATCCAAATACAAGAGCATTTTTAGCCGAGGCTTCAATTCCTTATGACGCTTCTATCCTTCCTAATCAAGTAGCTAATCTTAAAATTCAAGATTATGTAAACAATAATGCTATTACCATTCCAGTAAACGTTGTTCAGACCGATGAAAAAGGTAAATATATATTCATAGCTGAGATTAAAAATGGTAAAACAATTGCAACTAAAAGAATGATAACAGTTGGTGAACTCTACAGCACTTACATTGAAGTGAAAAGTGGTTTAACATCTGGACAAAAAGTAATTACTGAAGGATTTCAAGATTTATACGATGGGCAACTTATTGACATCAAATAAAATTTTTGCACGCATAAACTATTTATATGGCAGTCTTAAAGGACTTATCACAAAAGTTTAAAGAGTTTAAACCCACTAGTTGGGCTGTGGACAATCGTACAGCAATGTACATTTTCACAATAATCATTACATTACTTGGTTTAAACACTTTTCAAACATTACCTAAAGAGCAATTTCCTGATATTGTAGTACCCACTATAAGTGTAACTACGATTTACTTTGGTACATCACCCAAAGACATGGAAAACTTAGTAACCCGTCCTATTGAAAAACAAATCAAGGGTATTACGGGTGCCAAGATCAAAAAGGTTAATTCTGTATCACAACAAGACTTTAGCTTAATTACTGTTGAATTTGAAACAGATGTCAAAATTGATATTGCTAAAGAAAAAGTAAAAAATGCAGTAGACAAAGCAAAAACAGATTTACCAACTGATTTAACACAGCAGCCAAACGTTCAAGAATTTGCATTCAGCGATTTGCCAATTATGTTTGTGAACGTAAGTGGTGATTATGATGCAGTTAAGTTGAAACAATATGCAGACAAGCTTCAAGATAGATTTGAAGAACTGCCTATGATTAGTAAAGCTGAAATAGTAGGCGCTCCAGAAAGGGAAATCCAAGTAAATGTTGATAAAGCCAAAATGGAGATTGCAAAAGTTTCTTTTAATGATATTGCACAGGCAATCTCTAACGAGAATAGAGACGTGAGTGGTGGTTTGGTTGAAGTAGGAAATATGAAGCGATCTTTAAGCGTAAAAGGGCAATTTGTTTCAGCATTTGATATGCAACAACTCATTGTAAAAAACATTTATGGTCAAAGTATTTACCTGAGAGATATTGCACAAATTATTGATACAGTAAAAGAGAAGGAAAGCTATAGCCGTTTAAATGGTAAAAATGTAATTACATTAAATATTGTAAAAAGAGCTGGAGAAAACCTAATTGAAACAGCAGATGCTGTAAAAGCAGCCGTAGCTGACATGTTTAAAAACAATCAAATCCCAAAAAATTTAAGTGTTGTTTTTACGGGAGATCAAAGCAAACAAACTAAAACTTCTTTCAATGAATTAGTAAATACAATTATCATTGGCTTTACATTAGTTCTATTGATTTTAATGTTTTTCATGGGTGTTACCAATGCCTTCTTTGTAGCACTCAGTGTACCTCTTTCAGTATTTGTTGCATTTTTATTTTTACCACTTGGAAACTATATTGTTGGAACTGAAATCACTTTAAATTTTATTGTACTATTTGCCTTGTTATTTGGGCTTGGAATAATTGTAGATGATGCCATTGTGGTCATCGAAAACACCCACAGAATTTATGGTAACGGAAGAGTTCCTGTTGTTAGAGCCGCCAAGGAAGCTGCAGGTGAAGTGTTTATACCAGTATTAGCAGGTACTGTAACAACACTTGCCCCTTTCTTCCCTCTATTAGCTTGGAAAGGCATCATTGGTAAATTCATGATTTACCTGCCAACCATGCTCATTTTAACTTTAGCAGCTTCGCTTATTGTTGCCTTTATCTTCAACCCAGTATTTGCGGTTAGCACCATGAAGCCAGAAGGAAGAGAACATGATGAACCTAAGAAAGCAATTTTCCAAAAATGGTATTGGTGGATGTTCATTATTTTGGGTGGTATTCTTCACATTTCTGGTTGGCACGGATTTGCGAATTTTCTATGGCTATTAGCTATATTAGGTGTGTTTAACAGATTTGTTCTGAGAGATGTTATTTATACTTTTCAAGAAGGATTTTTGCCTAAGCTCATGAATAAATATGAGCAGCTTTTGAGATGG
>ERZ1066130.478-NODE-478-length-14322-cov-16.167379_pt1 | contig 14322 bp, 9 predicted proteins | sample MGYA00382777_ERZ1066130 | MGnify/ENA primary metagenome ERZ1066130 (study PRJEB33369, sample SAMEA5778360) | biofilm metagenome | biome: Industrial cooling water; feature: Water cooling tower basin; material: Biofilm | place: United Arab Emirates | collected...
AAAGTGTCACCCATGTCCTGACGCACTGTTACCCATGTCCCCGGTCTGTACAGGGGGGCGGGGGGAGTGTGCAAAAACGTGCGACTTTGAGACTCGGCACCGCCGAGCAGCGATTCTGGCTCGCCCAACCCCCCCAATCCGGTCTCAACCAGTCGTCGGCGTGAGACTTCTCAGCCTGGCCGCAACCGGCGGGCGCGGCGGCAGAACGCGGGCGTCGCCCATATCGTCCCGGCGGAACCGCGCGGAGGTCACCCCGCGACGCCAATGGACGGGGCCGGAGTATTTGTACCCCGCTGGCGGCCCTGAAAACGCGGTTTCCGCCCGTCCCCGTTAACAACCCGAATCGATCGCACACCCATCGGGCCACCCCGAGAGTGGTCCGCCAACCCTCCGAAACGGTCTTGTACAGGGAGGGTCAGAGTTCGCCGCGGAAGGCACGCTGAACGAGGGAGTTGAAAAGGTCATTGCAAACCTCGCTCGTCGATTCAAGATGGGTGACTGACTCACGGATTGCGTTGGCTCGCGCGACAAACAGCTCTTGCGCTTGCAGCGGCGGCACGCCGATTGTCACCTGGCGCAGGTTGGTCGTGCTAACGCTCACTTGATTTACCGACTGATTCACATACTTGAGCAGGCGGGCCCGGAAGCCCGATGTGCGCAGTGCGTACAGCAGGTATAGCGGAAGCACCTGCGTAGCATCAGCCCTGAGACACAAAAGGTTCATGCCGTGCACGAGTTCAGGCGGCTGTCCTGTGTAGATCGCAACCTTTCCAAGGTGCTCCAGACTATTGATGTGGCTGAAAAGGATGTCGCCCTCTTGAAGCAGCCATCCCTCGACTTGGCCTCGTCCAAGACCCGCGTACCCAACTCGCGCGGGGTTTACCTTTGCCTCACTAATGGTTTCGATCCGCGAGATGGGCAGGCCCCCGGGCAGTTCGCCTTGACGTACCGAAAGGCCGTTGCGGCAAAGTTGAAGGCAATTACCCAAGGGACTCTCGGACGACGGCGATGTCCCAAACATCTCGTAGAACACGCTGGGGATGAGCGTGTCGGCGAGGCGGGCGGTCTCTTGGCGGCGGCGGCGGATGGCGTCGGCCTTGTCCAGGATCGCCGCGATCCGCTTCTGCTCGGCGAGGCTCGGGATCGGGATGGTGCATCGACGCACCTCGGGGAAATGGTCTGCGTAACCGCGGCTCTTGATCGGCACCTGCATCAAGTAGTAGAAGAGGAACTTGGCATCCAACGTCTTGGCGGGCTCCAGAATCTTGACGTTCGGCCCGGGCACGAAGGGACGATCCACGAACTTTGCCCTTCGAGTATGCCCGCCATAGAGAACAAGCGCCGGCGCGGGCCTAATCGCCAGGTCCTCCCGATCGGTCCAGCCCTCGATGTACTCCTCGCCCTGACCGATCACGGGGAACTCTCCGCGCCCCTTCCACTCGCTCTGGGGAAGGCCAGCGGTGCCAGACCCCCGCGCGCGGATAACGTCCGCGAAGGGCTCAGTGGGCCATTGGGGCATCAGAGCATCCCCTCCAGTTCAATGAGATCCTTCGCCTCGGCCTCGTTCAACTTCTTGAGCCGCTTGAGGATGTCCGTGGGCTTGTCGTACTTGACCTCCTCGTACACCGTCTCCCGGTAGCGGTTGATGGAGAGGTCGTACTCCGCGGCGCGGATGTCCTCCACGCTCACGAAGAACGCCTTGGCCTTGCGGTCGGTGTCCTTCTTGGGGTTGCGCTTGGCCCAGCGGGCGCGGACATCGGGCAGGTCGTTCTCGGCGATCGCGTCGCGCTTGTCGTCGAGCGAGAAACCGTCGGCCTGCACGTCGTAGAAGAAGACATCCTTGGTCTTGCCGCCCTTGGTGAAGATGACGATGGCGGTGGAGACGCCCGCGTAGGGCTTGAAGACGCCCGCGGGGAGTTTGATGATGCCCTCGAGCTGGTTGTCGTCGATGAGGGCCTTGCGCAGGTCGGTGTGGGCGTTGGACGAGCCGAAGAGCACACCGTCGGGCACGATCACCGCCGCGCGGCCGCCGAGCTTGAGCATGCGGAGGATGAGGGCCAGGAAGAGCAGCTCGGTCTTGCGGGTCTTGACAGTGCGGAGGAGCCCGCTCTCGACGGCCTCGTAGTCCAGCGTGCCCTTGAAGGGCGGGTTGGCCAGGACCAGGTCGAAGTGGTCCTTGGCGAAGCGGTGGAGTTTCTTGTCCTCGACGAAGCGGTTGCTGAGCGTGTCCATGTACTCGATGGCGGGGTTGTCCACGCCGTGGAGCATGAGGTTCATGGCCGCGATGCGGAGCATGGTCACGTCGAAGTCGAAGCCGTGGAACATGTCCGACTGGATGTGCTTGCGGTAGGGTTCGAGGAGGTCGCCGGTGTAGATCGGGTACTCCTTCCCGTCGGTGTCCTTCTCCTTGGTGATCCCGGCGGGCGAGGTGTACCGCTCCAGCAGGTTCTCCATCGAGGCGACAAGGAAACCCGCGGTGCCGCAGGCCGGGTCGGCGATGCGGTCGGTGGGCTTGGGCTCCATGAGATCGACCATGAGGCGGATGATGTGCCGCGGCGTGCGGAACTGGCCGTTGATGCCGGCGGTGGTGAGCTTGCCCAGGAGGTACTCGTAGAGGTCGCCCTTGGTGTCGCCCTTGTCGAGGGGCAGGTCGTCGATGAGCTCCAGGGCCTTCACGAGGAGCGAGGGCTTCTGGATCATCAGCATGGCGTCGTTCATGTAACGGCCGAAGGTGGACTCGGCGCCGGCGATATCCTTGAGATGCGGGAAGACCTCATCGCGCATGGTCTTGAGGAGGGCATCGGCACCGAGGTTCTTGAGCTGGTGCCATCGCAGGTGCTGCTGCTTGGCGGAGAAGAGGCGGTCGAAGGGCTTGCCGGTGCGCTGGGCCTTCTTCTCGTTGCGGGATTCGGTGAGGTCGAGCAGGCGGATGAACATCAGGAAGGTGATCTGCTCGATCACCGTCAGGGGGTTAGTGATGCCGCCCTGCCAGAACTCAAGCCAGAGTTTGTCGATTTTGCTGCGGAGGGGGCCGGTGATCATCCGTGAGTGCTCTCTTTCGGGGGGGCGTTCCGGGGCTCGGGCCCAGGGTTGGCTGGGGGGGTCGGTTTGAAGGAGTTGATGATGCCGAGGAGTTCGTCGATCTGGGCTTCATCCTCGAACACACCGTCGAGACCCTCTGCGCTGATAGTGGTGAAGGGTTGCTCGTAGAGGCGGCCGATCTCAATCGCGCCGTACTTGGCGATGTGGTTCTTGAGCAGATCCAGGAACCGAAGTTGCATCGAGTTGACCTTCGGGTGCCTGCGGACGAAGCCCTCGAATCGCTCGTGCACTGCCTTGGCATCGAGGCCGATGATGCTGCGGATGGCGAGGTCGAGGTGGCCGGCAGTCTCGGGGTAGTAGTCGGCCAGATCTCGCAGGTCGAGATCGGGATGCTGCGTGAGCACGAGCGAGACCAGCGCCTTGAGGTCGGCATCGCTGACGGGCTGGCCGGCCCTAATGCGCTTCAGCGTGTCGTTCTGGGCGAACAGCTCGGTGAGCACACCCTCGACCCGCTGCCGGTAGGCGACGAACTCCAGCCCTTCGAGCTTGGGCTTGTGATCACGGATCTGCAGCCCGGCGGGATCCTCGGCGACATCGATGATCTTGGCCGGAAGGCGATCGCTCGTTCGCGGCTGGCGGTACTTCATGATGCCGCGCAGCGATTGGCGGACTTCCTCGAGCGACGCGAGCGTGACGGAGTCCCAGAACGCGGCGGACTTGACCTTGCGGATGTCCTCTTCCCGCTCTCGAACGGGATTCAGGTTGTATTGAAGATCGGCAACCCAGGCCTCAACCTCGGCGCGACGGTCGGCGAAACGCCCTCCCACCCCCCCAACCCCGGCCCCCTTGATCAAGTCTGTCTGGGCGAGGGCGATGAGATGATCAAACTGGTACGCGGCGCTGTCGCCACGAATATCCCGCCACTGCATGAGGGGCGCGATGTCCTGGGAAAGCGTGGCGCGCGTTGCGGCATCGAACCGCTTGATGACTTCCGGATTCCTGCAGGTAGTCACCTGACGCCATTTCTCGCGCACGGAGATGGTGGTGTCGGGCAAGTCGGCAATGTCCGCGGCGATGAGGCCCACGATCGTGTTGAACGCAGCGACATCGGGTTTGCGAAGGCACTCGTCGGCAAGAGCGAGCCGGGCATCAAACAGCCGCTGAAGCAGCGAGGTCTGCTTCGACGGCTCTGTCTCCTGGTATGTCTCCTCGAAGTACTTGAAGTTCTCCCAGTGATCGAAGATCTGGAACTCGAACTTGTCGTTGCCCGGTCCGAAGAGGTCCTTGCACAACCGCGTGCCGCGCCCGATCATCTGCCAGAACTTGACGAACGAAAAGACCGGTTTGGCGAAGACCAGGTTGACGACCTCGGGCACGTCGATACCGGTATCGAGCATGTCGACGGACACGGCGATGCGCAGGTCGGACTTGGCGTCCTTGAACTCGTCGATCAACGCCTCGGCACGAGGCTCGTAGTTGTCGATGACGCGACAGACACGGCCGCCGTACTGCGGATAGAGCTCGTCAAAGACGCTCTGAAGCAGGATGGCATGGTCATGGCTGCGGGCGAAGATGATGGACTTGCCAACCAGGGATCCGGAGCCGTCCCGGATGCCATGCTCCATCAAGTTCTGGATGATCTTGCGGTTCGTGTCCTTGTTGAAGATCTGCTTGTCGACCTGGTGCTGCTCGAACTCGATGGCTTCGGGCTCGCGTTCCTGCTGCTCGAGCTGCTCGCGCTGCTCTGGCGTCATCTGCGAGTACTTGATGCCACGGGACAGGAACCCGGTGGTTACCGTCTTCACCTTGAAGGGCACGAGGTAGGGCGGAATGTGATTGATCGCGTCTTCGTACCGGAAAAGCGCGGTCGGATTCTCGTTCTCACAGCCGAACAGGTCGAATGTGTTGCGGCTGATGAACTGGACGGGCGTTGCGGTGAGGCCCACCTGCAAGGCGTCAAAGTAGAGGAACAGGTCGCGGTAGCGGTTGTAGATGCTGCGGTGCGATTCGTCGGCGATGATCAAGTCGAAGAACCCGACGTCGAAAGACTCGAAGCACTGCATCATCGCCGGGTAGGTGGCGAGGTAAATGCGATGCTCCTGGTCCGCAGATGTATTGGCGTTGACGTAGGTGCGAGGCTCTCCGGGTAGGAACTGTTGAAACGTGTTGTTCGCCTGTCGGCGAAGTTCGCGGCGGTCGCAGAGGAACAGCACTCGGCGAACCCAGCCCGCTCGGATGAGTGCCTCGCAGAGCGAGATAGCGACGCGGGTCTTGCCGGTGCCCGTGGCCTGGACAACCAGCGCCCGACGGTGCTTCGCGCCAAATCGCTCGATCACTCGCTTGATCGCTTCGATCTGGTACATGCGATCCGCAATCTGCGGATCGGGCGCCACTTCCTTGGGCTGCAAACGCTGCTGGCGGCGTGAGACCATATAGAGGATGCTGTCCCGTGAGTGGTAGCCGTAGATCTGCCGCGGAGGCTCGCCGTCTGCGTCGTTCCAGATGCTCACGTCGTATCCGTTTGTGTAATAGATGACTGGCCGGCGGCCATACATCTTCTCGAAGCCGTCCGCGTAGCACTTGGCCTGCTGACGGCCCTTCTGGGCGTTCTCCGCAGTCTTCTTGGCCTCGACCACTGCGAGTGGGATGCCGTCCTCGCCGAGCAAGACGTAGTCTGCAAAGCCTTCCCCCGATGTGGTCGGCTGGTGCTTGACCGGTTCCTCGATCCGGACGAGGTCCTTGTTGGACACGTCCCAACCGGCCTCCATCAGCATCATGTCGATCAGACGCTTGCGGGTCGTCTTCTCGTCGAAGCCCAGCACATCGGCCGAGCGTTGACCTTGTGATCGCGTTGCAGCAAGCTCGGCTTCAAGTGCGGCACCGACCTGCCGTGCTGCTTGCTCCCGCTGACGCGTGGCATCCAGATCGGCGAGCAACTGCGCCATCTGGGCCTCTTGGGCCGCGAGCTTCTCCAGGACTGCTTTCTTCTCGCGCTTGAGCTCTGCCTTCGAGTCGTCTCCAACTCCCGGCTGTGGCGATACAAATGAAGGCAGATCCTCGAGCCGACCACCTCCATACGTGAGTTGAAACCACCGTGCAATCTCAAATGCCTCGCGGAGGGCTGCGAGAGCAATCTGCCCCGTCGCTTTGCCCCCGTGCGCGGCCTTGTTACCGGTGATCCGGATCGTGTGCAGCTTGGAGACAACCACCTGAGGAATCGACTGCTGAAAGGCGCGGTCATTCAACAGATCATTGAGCGAAGCCTGATATGGCTTCGCGAGCTGATGCACCGAATAGATGTGCTCAACCACCTGCTCGGTCAGAAGCCGGAGCTTGATGAGTGAGCTCTCGGGATCCGGGTGGCAGTAGTGCTCTGCGAAGCCTGCGAGCGACGCCAAAGGCGGCCACTGCGCGCGGAGGAACTCGAAGTTTGTGGACTTCACGAGATCCCCCCGCTCACGACCATCGGCCGCTTGAGGCAATCGGGGATCACCAAGTTGTGCCGTCGCCTGGGGCATGACCCAAGCCATTGCAACTGCCGTGCCAAGGTCGAATCGGGTGGCGGCGGGATCGGAGATGTTGCGTCAGCCTGGTTCATTCGTCACCCCAATCCACGCTCAGCCGTTCCAACTGAGCGGCGAGCGTCTGGTAATTGGGATAGCCAAGGAGCTTCGCCGCGACGGTCTTCTTGCCGTCCGCCTCCTGCATGGCACGGGCAAGAAACCGCCTTTGGACATCTTCCAGGTGCTTTGTGAGCGAAAACCCATCTCCCAGCGGAAGGTCAGCGGAGGAAAGGTGATCACGCCCCGCCGCGTCTGACAGGCCGGCCTCGATGTCGCGGGGTTCAATGGTGGGACCATCAATCATCACTGCCGCCTGTAGGAGGACGTTGTGAAGTTGGCGAACATTCCCCGGCCAGGCCTGCTGGCAGAGAAACCTCTTTGTGCCCACAGAAAGCCGCTTGTCTTGGTAGCCGGGTTCGGCTTTGGCGAAGTCTGCATTAATCCGGGCGAGCAGGTGGTCAGCGATGGCGGGGATGTCGGTCGTTCGATGCCTCAGCGGCGGGATTTTCAGCGTGAACGCGGCCAGCCGGTAGTACAGGTCCTCGCGGAACCTGCCCGCAGCCACCTCGGCCTGAAGATCGCGGTTGGTTGCCGCGATGATCCTGACGTCTGAGTGCCTGTCTTCGGAATCGCCAACCCGCTTGAACGTGCGGGCCGATGGAGGCTCATCCTGTCCGGGCTGAAGCACACGTAAGAGCTTGGCCTGCATCGGAAGGTCACACTCACCGACCTCGTCCAGGAAGAGGGTGCCGGAATCCGCCTGTTCGAAAGCTCCCACCCGATCTGCGGCTGCCCCTGTAAACGAACCCTTTTTGTGGCCGAACAGCTCAGATTCGAGGAGTTCTTTCGGCACGGCGGCACAGTTGATGGCGACGAATGGTTTGGCGCTGCGACGACTGGCAGCGTGCAGCGCGCGGGCAAAGACATCCTTGCCGACGCCGCTCTCGCCAAGGAGGAGAACGCCAACGTCTCGCAGGGCGATTCGCTTGGCGCGGGTGATGGCTTCGCGGATCTGGGGGCTCCGGCCGACCACGCCTCCGAAGCCTTCAGTCGCGGCGTCGGCGACGTTCGCGCCCTGGATCAACCGATCGGAAGCATGGAGCACGGTCGGGAGGTAGTCGACGAGCAGGTCGAACGGAATCGACGTGGGGATCACGCGACCGCGGAAGGTCTGGTAGAAGGTCGCTGGATACCGGCTCTTGCCCAAAAGTACCCAAACGGCCGTCATCGCCGGCGTGCCGGGGCTCAAGTGGATTGACACCGAGCACTCACCTTGAACCTGCGACGTGACCTTGCCGAGTACCCCGTCGGCGGCCTCGAAGATGGCGGAATAGTCGACGGGACTAGGAAGCCGGACGGTGTGGACACGGGCCTTGGAGCCGATCCAGGCAGCGAACTGTCTAGCGAGTTCCGGCTCCTTGTCGCTCAGCAGGTGAACCTCATCGAACTCGACCTGATCCGTCAGGGTCTTGACCGGGCCTGACCCTTCGACGTGCCGCGGTTGCTTACCGAGAAGCTGCTTCACAGCTTCCACGGCGACTTCGCCAGCGGCGGCCGACCAGGCAAACAGGTCGGCGTCTCCGATCCAGCAGAAGACGAGTTTTCGAATGCCTTGGGCGATTGGACAACTCCATTTGTGCTTCGGACAACGGGCATTGTATCCAGCATGGGCGGTGCGAGCATCGCCGCCCGAAATCTCGCGTCAACTCTTGGCACGGCCGTTGCCATAGCACCGGCATGACGACCCAGAAACCATCCGGATCGATCCTCGCCCCCGACGACCTTCGCGTTGGAGCCTATGTGGCGGTGCACTCGGTGGCTGCTGCTCCGCGTACCTGCCCAGAGGAACCGGAGCGGCGGATGTCAGGCCGGCCGTGCCGCGAGGGGCCGCCGCTTGGCTTTGGAATGCCCCTTCAGATTCGGGCCATTTCTCTGCCATTCCTCGCGTGCGCAGTTCTCCAGCCAGGTGGAGGTCACGTTGGTCCGGTGATCCTTGATCTCCGCGGCGTACGGCTGATCGCAGTCTCTCGCCAGTTCGTCCGTGCCATCGCGGAGTTCAAGCAGCCCGAAGCCGACGGCGACGAGGAGGTTGGCGCTCGTCGGCCGCGGCCGACGGCGGACGCCGAACCCGCTGGTCATCCCGCCTGAGGTCGTTGGCCGGCACACCGGTGTGTGTCGATTGGCACGTCTTTCGCATTCAGCACAGAGGTTAGAAAAGGAGCTCGCGAATGGTCGCCTTGAACACCAGACATGTCCTTCGCTTCACCACCCACGCCGTCGTCCGTTGCCAGCAGCGAGGGCTCACGGGCGATGCCGTTGAGTTCGTCCTGGCGCACGGCCAAGAGTATCACGCCGGGGACGGCTCAAAGGCATACTTCCTTGGCAAACGTGCGGTTGTTGAGGCAAAACGCCGCCACGGCATCGACCTTGACCGCTGGCGTGACACCGCCGTCATCGTTTCCAAAGACGACGCCATTGTCACTGTTCAGCATGTGGCCCGACCCAAGCGCAGCTGGCGCGGACGGCACTAAACTTGTTGCACGGGATCGTTTCCCGTGTCAGGAGGAAGACCCCATGACCACCCTGTCGGACTTTACCATCGCCACTCCCCGCCCCTTGCCCGTGATTGTCCTCGCGGACATCAGCGGCAGCATGAGCGAGAACGGCAAGATTGACTCGCTGAATCATGCTCTCGATGAGATGATCAAGTCATTCGCGACCGAAGCCCAGGATCGCGCCGAGATCCAAGTCTCCGTGATCACCTTCGGCAAGGCTGGAGCTCAGATCCACTCCGAGCTCACTCCCGCGTCCAAGGCGGCCTGGTCACCGATGCAAGCTGACGGCGGCACGCCTCTGGGCGCAGCCATCAACTTGGCGACATCTCTCGTGGAGGATCGGCAGCGGATTCCCGGCCGTGCGTACAGGCCGGCGATTGTGCTGGTGTCGGATGGCCAACCAACAGACGAGTGGAAGGAGCCCGTGAAGCGGCTATTGGCCTCGGAGCGAGGTAGCCGTGCCGATCGCTTCGCGCTCGGCATCGGCGATGACGCCGACAAGGCCATGCTCGCCGCTTTCCTCGGCGATCCAGCCAAAGCGGTGCTGCAGGCGAGCGATGCCCGCCAGGTCCAGACATTCTTCCGTTGGGTAACGATGAGCGTCACGTCACGCTCGAGGAGCGCGACACCAAATGCGGCACCCATCCAACCCCCACCCGATCTCGCACGCGACACCTTCTGATGGATCGTGCCGACTTGCTCGACCCCGAGTTCGGACGATCGGCGCATCCATCCCGGGGCCTCGACACGTCCGCGAGGGTCGCGCGAATCAGGACGCCTGGGCAAGCTGCCGGCTGCCCCAAGGTGTCGTCCTCGTGGTATCGGATGGTGTGGGATCTTGCCGCTACGCCGAGATCGGCTCTCGGGCGGCCTGTTATGCGGTAAGAGATGCGGTGCAATCAATGAAGCCTGAGACACCCCCAACAGAACTGACAGAACGTATAACGGCCGCGTGGAACTCGCGGTTGGAAAGGCGCAATCCAACCGAATGCGCCGCGACATGCCTTTTTTCCGTGCGCACCCACGGCGGCCGACTCCTTGTCGGCGGGCTCGGCGACGGCTTGGCGGTCGTGACCAGTTCCGACGGAGCGGCGGAGCCCCGGGTGATTCCGCTTCGAGGCGGTGAGTTCGGAGAGACGGTGGCACTTGGAGACGGACGTGAAAGCCGGGGTTGGGTTGTGGAGGAGTTCGACGATCGCGCCGGACAACTTCGCACGCTGCTGGCCAGTGACGGCGTTTCACAGGACCTGTCGCAGGACCGGCTCCAGGCCTTTCATGACTGGTTGATCGCGACATTCGGCAAACTCAGCACGAGAAGATGGCGGGCGAGCCTTCGACGGCAACTCCAGGCCTGGCCGACCCCAGGAGCTACGGACGATCGAACTCTCGCGGTGATGTGGACAGGCGGGGAGGTGGCGACGTGATCCAGCCCACCTTCGTGGTTGACTCTCGGGGTGCCAAGTACCAACTCGGCAAGTGTCTCGGTGAAGGAGGGCAGGGTGCCGTCTACGCGGTTCAGGGTGGCCGCCTCGCAGCGAAGGTGCTCGCTGCTGGCACTAAGACGGATCCCAAGAGACTCGAGAGGCAACTGCAGTTCCTTCGAACGCTGGACCTCGCCGGCATTCCTATAGCCCAGCCCGAGGCTGTGCTGGCACCACCGCACGCGGGCTACATCATGCGCCTTCTCACGGATATGGGCTCACTCAAGCAGCTCATGGTGCCTCCATCGGGGACTGCTTCCTTGCGGCGCTGGTACCTCGATACCGGCGGACTCCGCCGCCGGCTGAAGGTGTGCGGGCGCGCGGCGACGGCGCTCGCCATGCTGCACGCCAAGGGACTGTGCTACGGCGACGTGTCCCCCGCCAACATATTCGTCTCCACAGTCACGACATCGGACACCGTGTATCTGATCGACGCAGACAACGTGCGTTATGAATCCTCGCCGAACAACCAACCCGTCTATACGCCCGGATACGGCGCTCCCGAGGTGGTTGCCCGTCGTGGCTTCGTGTCGACGCTGACCGATGCCCACGGCCTCGCCGTTGTTGCCTTTGCAACGCTGGTCCTAGTGCATCCACTGCAGGGGGACCTTGTGGAGGAAGGCGATCCCGATCTGGAGGAGAGAGCTTTGTGCGGCCTCCTGCCCTGGATCGACCACCCGACCGATCCCGCGAATCGATCGAGTCGAGGGATACGTGAGCGCGACGTCGTGCTCTCTGGCAATCTTCGGCATTTGGCGTCACAGGCCTTCGGAGACGGATTGTCCGATCCACGCAAACGCCCGTCAGCAAGCGAGTGGGCGGAGGCGCTCGAGCGTGCGAGCCGCAACTGTCTCGTTTGCCCAAACTGCAAGGCGACCTTCTACCGCACCGCCGAATCGTGCCCGTGGTGCTCAACGCCGCGATCGCCGTTTCTCTATGGGCGGCTCCGCATCTGGGACCCGGCCCTAAACGACACAACGGGGGGCTACGTCATTGGCCCCGACAAGCACGACCAGGTCGTTGACTCGTTCGCGTTGGCCGCGGGAGATCAGATGCTCATCGACCAGAGACTTGCTGCCGGTCACTCTCATGGCCATGCGGCATCTGAACTGCTTACCGTGTCTTTCACGGGGAAAGGCGTGGATATTCAGCGGCGTGCGCCGGAGGCGGTAGTGGAACTCCGCAAGCCACCGCGCCGGCACGCACTCACCGATGCGCCCGTCACTCTGAAGGCTGACGGCGACCTCCCCCAGACAACGATTCATCTTGGACCGAGCGATCAACTGCACCGAGTGCTTGACCTCTGGCTGATGGGAGGCAAGAAGTCATGAAGCCCACAGAGTTGACTGGAATGTTCGGATCAGTGGTACGGCTTGAGCTGCGCCCCCTTCACGGCGAGACATTCGACGGTGCAGTGACAGCCGGCGTCGAAGCTCTACTGACAAGCTCTCCCGAGCTCGGCCCAACGCTGAGGGTGGGAGAGCGTGGGTTTCGTGTCAGTGGGCAGGATCCCCGAGCGAGGCGTCGGATCGAGGATGTGATCCAGCGGGATCTCCCACGCATCGCGTGGATTGTGCAGACCGATGGCGCGCCCGCGAGCTGTCGTGCCGTGCTGTTGCAGGTGCACGAGTTCCCAAGTGGACTCCTGCTGCCTGATGAACTCGCGCTCCACGTTGACGACGAGCTCACAGAAACTCTGATGGCGAACCGATCGCTCGGCACATTCGACGCCATCGAGGAGTTTTTGCGACAGGAGTTCCTGCTTGCTCCCGCCTACAAAGAAAACGGCTGGAGGATCATCGTGTCAGCGGGGCGCTCAGTTGGAAGCGCGCTCGGAAGCGGCTTCCGAGTACATGGTCCGCGTCTCGTGATGGACATCCAGCGGCGAGAGATCCCCGGAGATGACAGCAAGGCCGCCGCGTTGTTTGTCAAGCGAATTGCCCCAAGCCGTAGCAGCGGCGGTGCCGCAACCGCGCAGAGGCTGATTCAAGCCGACATCGCTTTCCGCGATGCCTCGAAAGGGTCGGTGGCGTCCGCGGTGCGCACCGATCTGAATGCCCTCGTTCAACAGGCAGGCAGCTACCTAGGCATCTGGAAAGAGTACAACGAGGTCGAACGCCGTTCCCTGGAGAACGAGGCGACCGAGTTCGGGCACCTGGCCTACTCGAGTTGGTCTGAAGTACGAGAGGGCATTCGCTTTGCATGTCCCGGCCTGGATCCGCAGGGGCGTGAGCGACTCCGCGACTGTCGGGAAGATCGCGTCGACCTGCAGGCAACCGAGGAGCCGGCCGACTCGGACGAGCGGCCTGGCGGCGCACGCACATTTGTCGGCGCGCCCGTCGACGTCGATTCCATCGGCGTGATTGTCCGTCCTAGGGGAGCCGACTGGCCCGCGCCACCACAGACCGGCTTCCTGAGCATCGCCGTATTTGGCGACCGCAAGCGGTTGGCGCGACGCGAAAAGGCACGAGACTTGGTTGCATCGGCACGATGTCCGGTGCCGTGGCTAGGACTATTGCTGGAGGGCAAACCCTTCCCTGTGAAGCAGCGGAGGCGCGAGATCGCGCTATCACCTGTGGCTCGCAAGGCATTCAAGGGAGATCCCACGCCAGCACAAGAGATGGCCATTGATGCCGCGCTGAATACGCCTGACATCGCGATCATTCAGGGACCCCCTGGAACGGGCAAGACCCGCGTGATCGCGGCGCTTCAGGCACGACTGGCGGAACTTGGAGAGGGAGAGTCAGGTCCGTTCGGTCAGACGCTCCTGACGAGCTACCAGCATGACGCGGTGGACAACGTTGCCGCGGCGAGCACGGCATTTGGCCTGCCATCATTCCGAATCGGCGTGAAATCGGGTCACACAGACGACGGCGATGCGACCGAGCGTTGGAGGCGTGATCTTGTTGCCAAACTCAAGGGCAGCGTCGCGAATCAGCCGGCGACGCCGGTGCATGTCGTTCGGCGCAATGTGCGACGCCTGGCCCTGGCCCAGCAGAAGGCTCCTTCGGGTAACGAAGCGAGTGCTGATCTGCTTCAGCAGGTGCTCGCTGAAGCTGGCCCATGGCTGGACGCTCCAATGGCCGAGCAGCTGGACAAGTTGATTCGGCAACTGAGGAATCCAGCCACAGCTCAGAGGCTCCCGCTCGAGCGGGAACTGGCTCTGCGGGCAGTCGCCGGCCTCCCGACGACTGCTGCATCGGCGAGCGATGACGGACCGCACCGAGCTACGAAAGCCCTTATCGCGCTTGAGGGACTCGGCACCGGATTCCTCACCGAACTAGAGACACAGGTCATCTCGTCGATGGCAGATTGGAAGGGTGAGGGCGTTCCTCCCGGCCTATCCGTTCTCGCCGAACTTCGCACGGCACTCATGGACAGGCTCCAGCCTCCCCGGGTGAAAGAAGCTGGCCCACTCCATAATGTGCTTGTAGAAGAGGCGCTCCTGCGCGTCCAAGCTCAGCTGGAAAGCGTCGCCAGAAACACCGCGTTTGACGCATCCGTGGCCGTTGAGGACTTGATCGACGAGTTGGAGGCCGATCCGCAGGCCGTGCGGGAGGAGCTCTCGCGGTACGCATCTTCCCTCGCGTCGACTGTGCAGCATTCCGTGGGCACTGACATGCAGGCGGTGAAGCTGTCTGGAATCGACCTGTCGGCCGAAGAATGGCCCCGCTTCCGCAC
>ERZ1066130.480-NODE-480-length-14313-cov-10.334479_pt1 | contig 14313 bp, 11 predicted proteins | sample MGYA00382777_ERZ1066130 | MGnify/ENA primary metagenome ERZ1066130 (study PRJEB33369, sample SAMEA5778360) | biofilm metagenome | biome: Industrial cooling water; feature: Water cooling tower basin; material: Biofilm | place: United Arab Emirates | collected...
GATCCGGCTCGGGCGTGGGCAACGGCCTGATCGGGATCGGTGCCGTGTGCACCGGGCTGGCCTTCGCAAGCCCCCTGATCATGCCCGGCGTCGCGCTGGGTCACCCCTTGGCCAGCTTCCACGTCGCCGCGATGAGCGTGCTGGCGTGCTGCCTGGGCGCCATCTTCTTCCTGCTGATCTTCTCCCTGGTCAACGCGGGCTGGACCGCCACCATCCGCCGGCAGTTCGAGAACATCGCCTCGCTGATCTGGATCCCCATCGCGATGGTCGCGGCCGTGCTGGTGGTCGAAGTCGTCAACAAGGGCGTCATGTTCCGCTGGATGGGCGAAAGCCCCGCCGAGAACTACCTCCTGGGCAAGAAAAGCCCCTACCTCAACGTTCCCCGCTTCGTCGTGTTCGCGGTGATCTACGCCGGCGTGTGGCTCGCCCTCTCGCGGCTTCTCGTGGGCTACAGCCAGCGCCTCGACGCCACGGGCGACAAGTCCTACGCCGCCAAGATCCGCACGATGGCGCCCGTGGGCATGATCCTGTTCGCCTTCTCCCTCGCCTTCGCCAGCTTCGACTGGCTGATGAGCCAGGACATCATCTTCTTCAGCACGATGTGGCCGGTGTACTACCTCGCCGGGTGCGCCTTCACCTGCCTGACCACCGTGGTCATGATCTTCGCCGCCCTTCGCCTCCGCGGGAAACTCCAGGGCGTGGTCACCGAGGAACACTTCCACGACCTCGGCAAGCTGCTCTTCGGGTTCACGTGCTTCTGGGCGTACATCACGTTCTTCCAGTACTTCCTGATCTGGTACGCCAACATCCCGGAAGAGACCGCCTGGTTCCTCGCCCGCTCCCGCGACGGCTGGGAGCATTTCTTCCCGATCCTCGCCTTCGGGCACTTCGTGATCCCCTTCTTCATCCTGATCTTCCGCCCCATCAAGCGGAACCCCCGGTTCCTGCTGGCGTTCTGCGGGCTGCTGATCCTGATGCAGATTCTTGACCTCTTCTGGGTGGTCCGGCCGGTCGTGTACGCGGGTCAGCCTGCGGACAAGATCCCGGGGATCACCGCTTCCTGGATCGATGTCGTCGCCATCGCCGGTGCGGTGGCGATCTTCGCCGGCTTCCTCATCAAGAAGATCGCGGCCGGCCCGTTGGTCCCCTTGAACGACCCCCGAATGGGCGAGTCTCTCAAGCACAAGAACTACGTCTGACGCCGGTGGATCGGGTTGTTTCCTGTGGCACAGTAATCCGTTCGAGAATTTGGGACGAACCTAGGATTGCCCCCGGGTTCGTTGAGACAGGTGAAACGCATGAGCGCATCGCAGAGCCATTCTGATCACGGCCACGGCGACACGTGGCACCAGCACGGCGCGAACGACACGCCGCAGCAGGAGCACGGCTCGAAGATCCAGCCGGGCGTACTGATCAACTCGATCGTGCTGATCATCGGCGGCACGGTGGGCCTGATGGCGATCACGCTGCTCTACTTCAACTACTGGTTCACGCAGACCTACCGCGAGCGGACGGACATCTCTCTGGCGGAGGAGTACAACGTGTACAAGGCGCAGGCCGACGAGCAGATGGCAACGTTCCGCTGGGCGGACGTCGAGACGGGCAAGGTGGCGTTGCCGATCGACTTGGCGACCGAGCGCGTGATGAAGAAGTACTCGGCGCAGAATCAGGCGAAGTAAGGCTTCCGGAGCGTCACAGGAGTTTGGGCTCCCACGAAGAACGAGGCACATGAACAGGAGTCGATGGACAATCCGGTGCGGTGCGATGCTGACCCCGCTTGCGCTGTGGGCGGCTCAGGTTGTCGCTCAGCCGGCTTCTCCGACGACGCCCGCGGGCGAGCCAGGGACAATCAACCGTCTTGGGCAGCAGGCCTCGGGGTTGGATGTTCGAGAGAAGCTCGGGCTGCCGCTGCCGCTGGATCTGCTCCTGACGGACGCGGACGGCAAGCGTGTGCAGCTGGGTCAGTTCTTCGCGCACAGGACACCTCAAGGAGCGGAGGTCGAGGGCAAGCCGGCGATCCTGGCGATGGTGTACTACACCTGCCCGGTGATCTGCAACGCGACGATCAACACGATCATCACGTGCCTGCGGGACCTGGAAACTCTGGAAGCCGGCCGCGATTTCAACGTGCTCTTCGTGAGCTTTGACGAGCGAGACACGCTCGCGGCGACTGCGGGCCGCCGGGATGCCGCGGTGGACGGGTACAAGCGTCCGCCCGAGCAGGCCAAGCAGGGCATTCAGTTCTTTGTGGGCGAACCCGAGCCGGCAAGGCAGTTGGCGGCGGCGACGGGGTTCCAGTATCGCAAGCTCCCCAACGGCGAGTTCTCGCACCCGATCGTGTTTCTGACGATCACGCCGGAAGGCAAGATCGCGCGGTACCACTACGGGTTCGGGCATACGCCGTTGCAGCTCCGCCTGGCCCTGCTGGAAGCAGGCCGGGGCGTGATCACGCCGAGCCCTGCGGACCGTCTGCTGGCGTTCTGCTACATGTTCGATCCGAACACCGGGCGGTACGCCCTGAGTGCGATCCGGCTGATGCAGGCCGGCGGCGCCGTGACGGTGATCGGGATCGCATCGTTCATCGGCTGGATGCTGCTGACCGACGCGTACCGCCGGCGTCGAGCCCGTGAATCACAGTCCGCACCATCCTCATCTGTGGGCCGATCCGTCGGCCGTCCTCCCCTGAGCCCGTCCACCTGAGTCATCCGCAACCCATGGCGAATTCCATGAACATCATCAGCAGCACTTTGGGCTTCGACGCGTCGACGTGGCCGCTCCACGATCTGGTTTTCGGTGATCGGGCGAACGCGAGCTACGCGCACAGCTCCGACGCGGCGTTCATGTTCATCCTGTACGTCTCGATCCTCTCGTTCATCCTGGTGATGGGCGCGACGGTGTACTTCGTGGTGAAGTACCGCCGAATCCCGGGCAAGCCCGCGGAGTTGAGCCCGCACCACAATTCCCGTCTCGAGGTGACCTGGACGGTGATCCCCACGATCGTCTTCGTGGCGATGTTCATCGTGGGGTTCAAGGGCTACACGGACATGCTGGTGCCCAAGCAGGGCGGGATCGAAGCTGATCTGATCGCCGCGAAGTGGTCATGGACGGTGAAGTACTCCAACGGCATGAGCAACACGGCGGTCATGCCCTCGAACAAGTTCCTCGCGCAGCCCGTGCCGGTCTACTACATGCCCGCTGAGACCCCGGTCCGTCTCAAGATGATCTCCAAAGACGTGATGCACAGCTTCTGGGTGCCGGATTTCCGTCTCAAGATCGACGTACTCCCGAACCGGTACACGAAGTTCTGGTTCGAGACCGGGTCAATCCCGGAGAAGGCCGACACGCTCGAGTTCGATCCAGCCAGCCCGTGGGCGCCGCTCAACGGAACGCCCTACGTGGATCACTGGGTGTTCTGTGCCGAGTACTGCGGGGATCTTCACTCGGAGATGGGCGCGATCATCCGCGTCATCCCGAAGGACAAGTTCCAGTGGTGGCTCGCGAACGCCGGCTCGGCCGATCCGCCGGACATCCGCGGCGAGCGCCTGTGGCAGAACAACTGCATCAGCTGCCACTCGATCGACGGCTCGCTGAAGACCGGCCCGTCCTGGAAGAACATCTGGGGCGCCACGCACACGATGACCGACGGCTCGAAGATCGTCGTGGATGAGAACTACCTCCGCGAGGCGATTCTGAACCCCAACGCCAAGATCGTGGCCGGGTACGCCGCCGGTCAGATGCCCTCGTTCGCGGGCGTGCTCAACGAGCAGCAGATCGCGGACCTGATCGCATTCATGAAGAGCAGCAAGGTGACCCAGCCCGCTGCGGAGAAGCCCGCCCAGTAATCCCGAACGTGCGACGGCGTCCACGCGACGGCCGGCTCGCCGAGGAAAGAACGTATGACGACGATGGACACCGGACATTCGAATGGTCTTCACGACCACCACGACCTCCCATATCTGGCCCGCAAGGGCGGTGTGTGGACGACCGTGAAGGACTGGATGACCACGGTCGACCACAAGAAGCTGGGGATCATGTATCTCTTCGCGATCCTCACGCTGTTCTTCGCGGGCGGTGTGGCGGCTCTGCTCGTCCGGGCCGAGCTCTTCAACCCCGTCCGCCTCGTGGAGGGCACCGGCATCAACGGCATCCCCGCGCGGTATGAAGGTCAGATGCTCGGTCAGTGGTTCGGCGCAAGCCCCGAGAACCCCAACGAGGGCAACCTCTGGTACAACCGCGCCTTCACGATGCACGGCGCGATCATGGTGTTCATGGTCATCGTCCCGGGCATCCCCGCCTCGCTGGGCAACTTCCTTCTCCCGCTCATGCTCGGCGCGAAGGACGTCGCGTTCCCCAGGCTCAACCTTCTCTCTTGGTACGTCTACCTGACCGGCAGCATCTTCGGCGTGCTCGCGATCCTGTACCACGGCGTCGATACCGGCTGGACGTTCTACACGCCTTACTCGACCACCACCGACGCCGGACACTGGCGCGTCGTCTACATGATCCTCGCGGCGTTCATCCTGGGTTTCAGTTCGATCCTCACCGGCCTGAACTTCGTGGTGACGGTGCACAAGCTCCGCGCACCGGGGATGGGCTGGTTTGACATGCCCCTCTTCGTCTGGGCGATTTACGCGACCGCGGTGATCCAGGTGCTCGCGACGCCCGTGATCGGCATCACGCTTCTCCTGCTCATCTTTGAGCGTGTCTTCCGCGTTGGGATCTTCGATCCCGCTCTCGGCGGCGACCCGGTGCTTTACCAGCACTTCTTCTGGTTCTACAGCCACCCCGTGGTGTACGTCATGATCCTCCCGGGGATGGGTGTGGTGTCGGATATCATCGCCGTTCACAGCCGCAAGCCTATCTTCGGATACCGGGCCATCGCGTTCGCCTCGCTGGGCATCGCCGGCGTCGCGTTCATCGTGTGGGGTCACCACATGTTCGCGAGCATGTCCGAGATCGGTTCGGTCGTCTTCTCGGCGCTGACCTTCCTCGTCGCGATTCCCACCGCCGTCAAGATCTTCAACTGGGTCTCGACCCTCTACAAGGGCTCGATCGCGCTGACCACGCCCATGCTCTACGCTCTGGTCTTCCTGTTCCTCTTCGCCATCGGCGGCCTGACGGGTCTGCCCCTCGCGACGCTGTCGACCGACCTTCACCTGCACGACTCGTACTTCGTCGTCGCCCACTTCCACTACGTCATGTTCGGCGGGACGATCATCGCCCTTCTCGCCGGCCTGCACCACTGGTGGCCCAAGATGTTCGGACGCAACTACTCCGAGCCGGCCGCGAAGTTCGGTGTGCTTCTCGTCTTCGTCGGGTTCAACCTCACGTTCTTCACTCAGTTCTTCCTCGGGACGCACGGCATGCCCCGCCGCTATGCCTCGTACCCCGACGAGTTCACGATGCTGCACCAGTGGTCCACCATCGGCTCGTTCATCCTGGGCGTGGGCTTCTTCTGGCACCTGCTGGTCTTCATCCACTCGCTCGCGGTCGGCGAGCGGGCGAAGGAGAACCCGTGGGGCGCCCTCACGCTCGAGTGGGAGGCAGACAGCCCGCCCAGCGAGCACAACTTCTCGCACGAGCCGGTGCTCAAGAACGGCCCCTACGACTTTGAGACGACGGTCCCCCCGCACTGGAACGCGAAGGACTGGCCTCTGCCGGATCCCGCCGCCGTCGCCGCGAATCGCCACTGATTGATCCCGGCCGCGCGGGAGAGCATCCCGCCCGGCCGATTCTCGCTCGATCCTCAGGAGCCTGTATGACGACCATCGACGCCAATTCTCCTGCTCATCACGGGCACGAGATCGACCCGAACAAGCCTCTGTACCAGCAGTACAAGCACGGGCACCACTTCCGCAACGCGGATGAGGAGTTCGACGCCTGCAAGACGGGGATGTGGCTCTTCCTCGCGACGGAGGTGCTGCTCTTCGCCGGGCTGTTCATGGCGTACACCTACTTCCGTTTCAAGTATCCCGAGGCTTTCGCCAACGGATCGCAGTACCTTGACTGGCGTTGGGGCGCGCTCAACACCGTCATCCTGCTGATCTCCTCGTACACAGCCGCTATGGCGGTCCGAAACGCCCAGCTGAATCAGCAGGCCAAGCTCCGCCTGAACCTGACCATCACCATCGTCTGCGGGCTGCTGTTCATCGCCATCAAGTTCATCTTCGAGTATCTCCCCAAGTGGTCTCAGGGCAAGCGTCCCGGCTCGCTCTTCAGCTACCCCTTCACTCACGACGCGTGGGAGCCCATGTGGTGGTCCGTGTACTACTCGGCCACCGCGATCCACGCGTTGCACGTTGTCATCGGTGCCGGCCTGCTCGCGTGGTGCCTCCGCAGGTCCCTCAAGCGAGCCTATGGCCCGACGCACTACACGATGGTCGAGAACTCGGCTCTGTACTGGCACTTGGTCGACCTCATCTGGATCTTCCTCTTCCCGCTGCTTTACCTCGTCCACTGAACGCGCGGGCATCTTGACCGGTCTCTTCCGCGAAGCACACAGGACAAACCCCATGGCCACACACGCTCACGCACCCCACGCCCACCACGCGTTCAACCCCGCCGATCCCCACGGCGAAGGCACCGGGCACGCCCACCACGTCACCCCGGCGTTTACGCTGCGGTTCATCCTGGCGATCCTGCTCATGTTCACGGCCATGACCGTGGCCGCCGCACAGGTCGAGATCTTCATCGCCCACACCTTCAACATCACGCTGCCCCTCTGGGTCAACGTGGTCGTCGCCCTCTCCATCGCGACCGTCAAGTCGGTGCTGGTGCTCCTCTACTTCATGCACCTCAAGCACGACAACCCGATCAACGGCATCATCTTCATCTTCACGATGATCGCCTTCGTCATCTTCCTGACCTTCACCATGCTCGACATCGGCAACCGCGGCGCGGTCGATCGCACAAAGCTCCCCGCGGCCGTCGCCGGCGGCTCGGGCATCACGGTCTATGGCAAGCTGCCCGAGTGGGTCGACGTCTCCTCCAAGGCCGCCCGCTCCAACCGCCCCATCATCTACTCTGACAAGCCCATGTTCGTGGGCGCCGTCGATCTCCGGTACGCGCAGATCGAAGCGCCCATCCTCTCCAAGATTCAACGCCCGCTCTACGACGCGAGGCTCCAGGAACTGCTCGCCTCACCCCCCGACGCCGCCGTGCAGAAGTCCAAGACCGACGGCATCTCGATCGAGGACGCCTGCAAGATCGCGGCGTTCAACGACACGCTCGCGAAGGCCCGCGACCTTGCCGCCCCCGAAACTCGCCGCCTGATGGCCGACGAGTTCAAGTACGCCGTTTCGCACGGCGGGCTCCCGCACCCCGAGCCCCGCAAGCGGCTCGAGGAGCTGCTCGGGCCTGAATTGTTCATGAGCGTGGCCGAGCATGCCGGCGCGTCGTCTCACGACGCTCACCACAGCAGCGGAACGTCCAGCACCGCCCAGAGCAGCAGGGCGAAGAAAGGCCTGACGGAGGGTCTGTTCGAGAAGTCCGGTTCGGAGAAGGGCGCTCACCCGGCCGCCGATCCTGCCCACTGAGTCCACCGACATGCAGCGACCATTCGCCATCGCCACCGCGGTTTCCGCTGTCGTCCTGGCTGGTTCGCTCGTCGCGCTGACGTCCAGACTTGTCACGTTCTATCGAGAGAATCCCCCGACGAGGTTCATCTTCCAGGATCTCGACACGCGGACTTTCTCCTACGCCGGCCGCGAGGTCTCCCTCACAGACGAGATGTCCGAGTCCGGTGACCGCCTCCTCGTCGTCCGCTACGGCGACGAGTCCCTGCGGCTGAGGGTCGCCATCCCGCATCGCCAGCACGAGGCCCTCAAGGACCACGGCCTGGCCGCCCACCGCGATTGGATGCGGGCTCTCCGCTTTGTGGAGGCCACCGCCAAAGACCCCGAGCAGGTCATTCACGATCTCAAGCTCGGCAAACTCCCCGACCGGCTGGTGATCGTTACCCGCACGCCCAGGGCCGGCGTCGATCCCGCCACCTGGGGCGAGATCTTCCGCAAAGACTGGACCTTCGACTTCCACGAGTTCAAGCCCGAGGGCGGCTTTGAGAGCCATCGCCTGCATTACCCCACCAACCGACGCGGCGAGCCCGCCAAGCCCGGTGAACTCCGCGAGGGCACCTGGGAGTGGGACGCCGCGCTGCTCACCATGCCCAAGGCCGGCCTGCCCGCTCAGAACTTCGTCAACACCGGGTTCAAGGCCATGGGCTGGACCTTCCCCGCCGCGTGCCTCTCGAGCGTGGCGCTGGCGGTCTGCCTCGTGATGAGCCTCTACCGACCCAAGGCCAAGCCGGCGCCGCTGCCCGCCTGATCGGACCCGTCGGCGTCCCGCCCGCGCTCGCGTCGCGCTACTTCAGGACAACGACCCGGTACGTTCTGCCCTGGGGCGGCGTCCACGCGCCCTCGGTCGAAACGTTCACCTTGACCTCGCCGCCCGTGCTCGTCGCGACGAACCGTGTGCGGAGGTATTCGCCCTTCTGGTACCCGAAGCCGTCGCCCGCGTCCTCGTAAAGCTCGCCGCGGGCCTCGCCGTTCTCGTCGAGCGAGACGAGCAGCGTCACCTCGGTCAGGGGCATCTCGTCGACGAACTGCATGACGGGACCGGTCGGCACGATGCTCCCGCCGCGCAGGTACATGTCCGGCAGGTTCGGATCGGGCGACTCACCCTCGAACGTGAACTTCCGCCAGGTGCCCGAGGGCATCACGGGCACCCGGCTGCGGTCGGGCGACATCTGCGCCACCACCAGAAGCCCGTCGCCCAGGAGGAACGCGTCGTCCTCGCTCCGCAGCGCGGGGTCCTTCGGGTCGGCGAAGAACAGCGGCCTGGCCACCGGCATCCCCGTGCGGCTCGCTTCCTCAAACAGCGTGTAGAAATACGGCATCAGCCGATACCGGCGCTCGATCGCCCGGCGGCACGTGGCCTCCACCTGCTCCCCGAAGCTCCAGGGCTCCTTCTGAATGTTGTCCTTGCCCGTGTGTCCGCGAGCGAAGGGCAGAAGGGCGCCAAACCCCATCCACCGGGCGAAGTGCGTCCCGCGATCCATCGGCGACTCTCCGTCGGGTCCGTTGCCCGCGAATCCTCCGATGTCCGGGCCGATGTTCGGCTGCCCAGAGAGACCGATGTTGAGCACCATGCTCACCGACCACTCCACGTGCCGCCAGTCCGCCGTGTTGTCGCCCGTCCACGTCGCGCCGTACCGATGCCCGCCCAGAAAGTTCGCCCGGCTCAGCACGAAGGGCCTCTTGTCCGGGTTCGCGGCGAGAATGCCCTCTCGCGTCGCCTTGATCATCATCATCCCGTAGACGTTGTGATACCGGGCGTGCGTCCCCTGCCCGCCGAGCTCTTCGTCCGCCCTGTGCACGTTGTCCTCGGGCATCGTCTTGCTTTGGACATTGAAAATCGCCGGCTCGTTCATGTCGTTCCACACGCCCGTCACGCCCTTGGCCATGAACGGCGCGTACAGGTTTGACCACCACGCGCGCGTCTCGCGACGAAGGTAATCCGGGAAGTAGCACTGCCCGGGCCACACCTCGCCCTCGTACACCGTCCCGTCCGCACGCTTCACGTAGTGATCGCCCTGAAGCCCCGCGTCACGGATCGCTCGGAAGACGTTCCGCTGCGCCTCACGGGCCTCCTTCATGGCCGCTGGTTCCGCCTCGTACGTCTCCTTCGGTGGGTCGTTCGGGCTCGCGACCTCCCGGCTCTTGATCCCCGGGTTGATCATCCAGACGTTGTGGAAGCCCTGCGCTCGAAGATCCGCGTTCAACTTCGCCGGATCCGGAAAGTGTCCCGGGTTGAAGGTGAACACCCGGAACCCCTCCATGTAGTCGATATCGAACCAGATCACGTCGCACGGGATACGACGCGAACGGAAGCCCGATGCGATCTCCCGGACCTGCGATTCGGGGAAGTACGAGTACCGGCACTGGTGATAACCCAGCGACCACTTCGGCGGCAGGGGCATCTTGCCCGTCAGATCCGCCAGCGCCGTGACCACTTCCTGCGGCGTCTTTCGCTCGATCACGATCACAGGGAACGCTCGGCCGTCCACAGTCGTGCGAATGTCGCCTCCGCCCGTCCCGGGAAGCTCGATCACCTGCCGGTACGTGCTGTCGAAAATTACGCCGAAGCTCGTACCGTCCGCGCGAACTCCCAGAACCCACGGATGGCTCTGGTACAGGTGCGGCGTCTTGTCGTCATACCCGTACGCGTCATGGTTCCAAAGCGTGACCTTCGAGCCGTTGCGAAGCAGCGGCCCGGCAACCTCGCCCGTCCCATACAGGCTCGTCCCCGCGGGAACCCGCACACTCACCACCTGCTTCCCGCCGGCTTCCTCAAACTTCGGGGTCAGGCCGACCCCGCCCGTCCCCGCCTGGCCGCGCCTCGACACCACCAACGAGAACGACGGCAGCGCCCGATCGCGGGCGTCCGCCGAGGCGTGAAAGACCGCGATCCCGTCGCCGAGCGATTCGGCGATCGGGCTGCTTGCCGGCTGTTCACGAGTCTCTCCCGGTGCAATCGCGGCCGCCGACCCGCTCGCCCACACCATCGCCAACGCCAGACACGCCGCACTCGCCGTCGTCCTGATTCTCATGCAAGGAGCGTACACCCGGACACGCGCGATCGCACGGTCCGAAGCGGACGTCGAAAGCCGACAAGACCGTCCTTAGTCCTTCAGGCGGACGACCCGACGCACCGCCTCGTCGAGGGTGGGGGGGGTCGACAGATCGATCGGCAGGTACACACCCTCGTCGTGGTCGCTGTTGAGCACGATCGCGTTCGGCGGGATCACCCGTATCCCTCGTTCTGCCTTTTCGTGCCCGATGATGAACAGGTTGATTCCCCATCGCTCGACGAGATCTTCCAGAAGCTCCGCGTCGTGCGCACGGCCCCACACCATCGTGTACGCGCTACCCCTCAGCGGCTCGTAGTCCCGCGGCTCGAGATCTCGCGACAGGATTGTCGGGTCGAAGCGCCCCATCGTCCCCGGGCTCGGGACGCTGTGCGAGCAGAGAATGTGGCGACCTCCGGGGCTGCCATCCGGACCCGGGCACACGCACCGCAGGGCGATGGGCATCGACATGACGAACTCGCGAATGGCGGCGCGCACATCGTCCGACTTCCCGCCGTAGGCGGTGTCGAGCCCTTCGTCGAACGCTTCGAGGTACTTCACCCCGTCCTTCATGATCGCGGTGCCCACAACCTGGGCGAGTTCGTGATTCCCAAGGAGGACGTGAACGCGCTCCGGGAAGGCCGCCTTGAGCGCCGCGACGCGCATCAACGCCCGGAAGGAGAAGTCCATCCCGTTGATCAGCCTCGGGGGGTGAATGATCTCGTGCAGCGTGAGATGCGGCCCGGGCGAGCCCTCGATGGCGTCGGGCCCCATGCCCGCCGCGTGAACAAGGCGGGCCAGATGCAGCGGGTTATCGTGCAGATCGCCGGTGGCGATGAGAAGCCCCGGTGCCTCGATCCAGTCGGTCGATCCCCGCCTGCAGCGGGCGGAGAAGTTCGCGGCAGCCCCTTGGCGCAGGATCGCCGCCGCAGCATCCGCGTCCTGTAGTGGCAAGGCTGCCAGATCCACGTTCGCCCTCCGCGGGCCTTACACCCCGGGCTCGCTGTCCATCGCGTTGAACGAGCCCGTGCCGTCGCGCTTGGCACGCAGAATGCCGAGGATGAGGTTGAGTTTGTCCGCGACGTAGCGCATCGACGCCGGACGCCGCTCCGGATCGACTTCAACGCACTGCATGATCAATTCGGCCAGACGCGGATCCACGCGTGGGTTCAGCTCGAGGATCGGCTTGGGCTTGCTGATCAGGTTGTCGTCGAGCCGGCTGACCAGCGAGTCGCCTCCCGCCAGAGCGGTCGGAACCTTCGTCCGCGTCAGCAGGTAGTACATCGTCGCGCCAAGGTTGTACACGTCGGTCTTGGGCGTGATCGGACGGCAGTGAACCTGCTCGGGTGCGATGTAGTCGGGGGTCCCCTGGATCCGCCCCTTCACCGTGCCGACCTTGCAGCTCTGACCGAGGTCGATGATCTTGACCTCGCCCTCCGCGGTCATCACGATGTTGTTCGGCTTCATGTCCGCGTGCACGTACCCGCGCTCGTGCATGTACGCCAACGCGTCCGCCGTCTGCTGGAAGACGCTGACAGCCTGCTCGAACGTCCGCGGCGGACTGCGGTCGAGGCTTTCCCCGTCCACCAGTTCCATGATGATGTACAGGTCCGTCACCCCGCTCAGAAGGCTCGCCCGCTTGCGGATCACCTTCTCGATCTTCCGGATCTTGGAGTGCGTCAGCGCGCGGTTGACCTCGGCCTCACCCTCCGCCTGATCGAGGAAGCGCTGGTCCTTGGGGTCGAGTTTGGCGACATGCTTGAGCGCCCAGATGTGGTCGGTCTTGGAGTCTTTGACCAGATAGATGACCGATGCCGCACCGCGACCCAGTTCGCCCAGGATCCGGTATCCGTCGACCGTGTCGCCCTTCTTGAACTCTGGCATCTCCCGCGTCATGGCCGCCGACCGTTCCTCTATCAAGACGCCCACGGCCACCACGCCGTGAACGTTGCCTTCTCCCCGGCCCACACGACCGGCTCACACACCAACCACACGAGTCACCAGGCCCGAACGGGCTGGGCAATCCGGGATTGCCCCGGGGAAGCAACCGTAGCCCCTGAACACTCGGCTGTCCCCAATGTCGACCCGTACATTTCCCTGAAAACAACGCCCCGACCGTGAGGCCAGGGCGGGACATCATACTGAAACTTGTGCTTAGCCGCCGATCGCCTGCAGGAAGGCGGCCCGGTTGAGGCCGGCTCCGACGCGGAGCTCGATCCGCGACGCGGGAATCCCGAAGCGTGCCGCCAAGCGTGCGGTCAACGTCGCGGTGTTCTGGAACTGGGCCTCCGTGACGCGAGAGCGTTCGGTGTTGCCCACGAGGCAGATCACGATGGTCTTCCCGTCGGCCAGATCAGTTCCGTAGGCCGGGGACGCGGTGGCCTGCTGGTCCCAGCGATCGAGGCGGTAGGCCTTGCCGTCGTCGAGGCTGCGGCCGTTGCCGACCACGAAATGCACCCCGATCCCGCTGCGTTCTCCGAGTTCCGCCGCTCGCTTGGTCAGCGTTTCGACGTTCCCGAAGGGAGAGGAGTTGTCGATGATGACGATGCGGTTCCAGCCGTTGAGCGCGGCCGGGGTCTCAAAGATCGAGCCGGGCTTGGCCGCCACCGACATCAAAGCGATCCCATCGCCCTTGCCGGCACCATTGACGACGTACAGCACGCCCGCCACCACCGTCAGACTCGCCAGAAGCGTGCCCCAGACGACCTTCGTCCGCTGTGCATCGCGGGCAGGCGCCTTGCTCGACTTGCTGCGGGTTGACTTGCGGGTGGCCATGCGTGCATCCGTGCGTGAAGGTCTACATGCTAATCATCGCAACTTCGTGCGACCCGGACCACCACATCGTCGAAACTGCTCAAAAAAGTTGACTGTTCCGCCCACTTTTCCTCGACCCAGAAAGCCCGTCCGCGAGCCCTCGCGCGCACCCCCTACGTGTTGTGGTTCCCAGACGGGCGGGCACTACGAAGCGTCCCACGCGGGGTTATTCAACACGTTGTTCACAACGCTAGTTCCGACGCTGCAGCCGTCCCCTCAGGTTCGGCTTGGGCTGCCCGAACTCATCTTCCACCGTTGACGGCGCCCGCTGATCTCGAAGGGCGTCGTACCGGTCGTACTGGCTGCGTGCTTCCTGGTCCGAGAGGAGCGGCTCGCGGCAGCCGCTCAGGCCGCTAAGCCCTGCAACGCTCGCAAGAGCAATCCAGAAGGCACGGCGTGTATGGATTCTGTTCATGGGAGTGCTGTGGTGCATTCGGCTGGCGTTCATGTCCAAAAACAGTGTACCGCTCGATCGGATCGAGCGGCACACTGGAGGAGAGAGGAGATTCGTTGCTTCAAGGTATACGCTGGGGCGGGGCAATCGGTTCGTTGGGGTGCGGGCAAGGTCTGGAAACACCAGAGGTTGCCTCGCTACTCCGTGATCGAACGCGGGATTCGCAAGCGTCCGAGTTCGTCGAGTGTTAGGGTTTTGCGTTCGACTTCCTGCCGCACGGCCTCGTAGAGCACGGCGCAGACGGCGGTCGCCAGATTGAGCGATCGCTCGTGGGGAACCATCGGCAGCACGAGCACGCGGTCGGGGTAGCGTTCCAGCAGGTGGTCCGGCAGTCCGGCGGATTCCTTGCCGAAGACGAGCGAGTCGCCCGCGCGGAGCGGGGCATCGAAGTAGGGACGTCGCCCCTTGGAGGAGAAGAGCC
>ERZ1066130.481-NODE-481-length-14287-cov-9.399452_pt1 | contig 14287 bp, 13 predicted proteins | sample MGYA00382777_ERZ1066130 | MGnify/ENA primary metagenome ERZ1066130 (study PRJEB33369, sample SAMEA5778360) | biofilm metagenome | biome: Industrial cooling water; feature: Water cooling tower basin; material: Biofilm | place: United Arab Emirates | collected...
CTGTATGGGACGTATTTTTGAAAAACGGAAACATAAAATGTTTGCGCGCTTTGACCGCATGGCCAAAGGATTCACACGCATCGGTAAAGATATTGCTATTGCTGTTAAACAAGGTGGTCCCAATCCGGACAACAACCCGCGACTGCGGATGGCCATGCAGAATGCGAAGGGTCTTAACATGCCCAAAGACCGCGTTGAAGCTGCCATTAAACGTGCTTCGTCCAAGGATGAAAAGGATTTTCAGGAAGTCGTATATGAAGGATATGCTCCGCATGGCATTCCTGTGGTCGTAGAATGTGCCACGGACAATCCTACGCGCACCGTAGCCAACGTGCGCCTGCACTTTTCAAAAAACGGAGGCAGCATGGGCAACAGTGGTTCGGTGCAATTTATGTTTGAACGAAAAGGTGTTTTTAAATTTGATCCTGCTAAACTGAATCTGGATGAGTGGGAATTAGAACTGATTGATGCCGGAGCGGAAGATATTCAGCGGGAAGAAGAGGAGATCATCGTGTATACAAAGTTTGCTGAATTTGGTCACATGCAAAAGTTTTTGGAAGGCAAAAAACTGGATGCCAAGAGTTCAGAACTCAACTACATCCCCACCACCACCAAAGAACTCACCGAAGCCCAGCAAGATGAAGTGATGGAATGCATTACCGCTTTGGAAGCAGACGATGACGTGCAAAATGTTTATCACAATCTCGCCTAAGGATGGTGGTTGATTTTCGAACGTTGCGGCCCTTCCATGGTTAAGTTATCATCCACCATGCGGTTATTATACTGTTGAATATACGCCTGAATACGAGCCATCATCCGCTTCGTTTGATCCGGTAGCTGATCTTTCAAATCTGTTTTCAAAAAGACATCGGTTTGGAAATTATAAAGTCCCACGGGTTGCTTTCCATCAAATAGCAACAAATACTCGCCTTCAAATAACTGGTAATTATTATTGAGATAGTTAAAAGCAAAGGGGGCTTTATCTTTCGCAAATACATTCCTGCCAAAAGCTACGTACGGCTCATCGTATTGAAGATAACTTAATACCGTAGGCATCACATCCACCTGTTGAATGATTTCCGGCTCGAACGAATGCCACCCGGCACCTGGCTGGAAGAAAAAAACAGGGATGGAAAAATAGCCCCAGGCGGTATTGTACTCCGGATATTCAATTTCAGCAGACGCATGATCTGCCGAAATCACAAACAACGTGTTTTCGTACCAGGGCATTTGAGAAGCCGTTTTAAAAAATTCGCGCAGAGCCCGGTCTGTATATTGAATGGTTTTGTAGATCGGACGACTTCCCCCTTGAAAACGACTTTCATATCCTTCCGGAAGTTTGTACGGATGATGTGAAGAGACTGTAAACAGTGCTGTACAGAAGGGTTCCTGAAAAGTATTTAACGTTTTTGCGTAATACTGAAGAAAGGGCTCATCCCAGATTCCCCAGATCCCATCATAATCTTCATCATGATTGTATTCGTCTTTGCCATAGTACGCGTCAAATCCGGCCAGGTTGGCAAATGCATCAAACCCCATCGAACCGTTGGGTGCACCATGAAAAAAAGCAGTCTGGTATCCCTTGGGTTTTAAGAGGCTTGCGAGGCTGTTGATTTTGTTGCCGGAATAATGCGACAACACATAAGGCACTTCAATGGATGGAATGCTGGCTAACACAGAGGGCATCGCATCAATGGATTTACGCCCGTTGGCAAAAGAGAATTGGTAAGCCCGGCTCACCCCGATCAATGAATCCAGGAAAGGTGTATACCCCTGATAGTTTTGGATGGTAGTTCCCTGGTGATAAGCACCGATGAATTCTTTTGAAAAGCTCTCCAGAATAATGACCACAACATTCTGCTGGCGAAAGGGCAACGAGTCCTGTGGGAAGATGCGCGGATCAAACACATTGTTCAGTGAAGTTTCGTCCGGAAAGTAGTTTACCTTTTCAATAACGTTGGCCTTGGCGGTTCGCATCAGCGCAAAAGGAGTGTTCAAAACCAGGTGAATGTCTTTAGGTTCGCGGGCATAGGCCGCTGCGTTGCTCAGTGTAATGGGCCGCGTGCTATGAGCAAACCCACCTCGCACACCTCCAATAAACAGATAGACCACCAACGGTATCGCTGCCAGTCCGGAGAGATAAAAGAGCCAGGGGTTATGCATCTGAGGCCCCTCGTACCGGATTTGACGGGCCAGCCGGGCGAGCAAGTACACGAGGATGACCCAGATCAAAGCGATGTACCAATAGTCAATTAAAAACTGAAAAAGCAGCGCTGATACATTTTGTTCGTTTTCAAATTGGTTGACAAAACTCAGGGTAGTTCTTCGCAGGGTAAACCGGTAGTAAATACAATCGGCCAGATTAGGGATAAGCGCAACCGAGTTAACAATAACAAATAGCCAATGCAGCACAGACCGGTATCCTTGGGTAAATCTCGCTTGAAGCGGAATGATCATGGCCAGCAGCAAAAGGCTGTTCAGATAAAGAACTGCCGCCAGATCAAATCGCAGCCCACCCACCATAATTCGCAACAGCCGGGACCACGTCATGTCTGGAAAAAAAGAAGTATTTAAAAGATAAAAAATGACGCGGCAAAGCATAAAAAATACCATCGCCAGCAGCAGGTACCTGACCAGGCTTCCATAAACAGAAGTGCCAATCTTTCGGATGATGTTTCGGATTTGACTCAAACTGGTGTAATAAGGAAGTAATAAAGCGCGCAAAATTAGCTTAAAACGGCTATCGTTGCCTGCTAATTCGGGTTTTTGTCTTAGTTTTGTTCAAATGTGGGCGGTGGTAGTATTCACTCTTTTGTGGAAAAATGACCGCTCGCTACCGTAACCGTAACTGACCTTCATGAGGGTAATTTTTATTGGTTTAGTCTTGCTTTTTTCTGAGTCCATACGCGCGCAAACGGTTGAGTCCTTTGGCATATTTGGCGGAATGAATTTCCCCTTCACCATTGATCAGGGATTCAAAAAAGACCCCCGTTATTTTGGTCGTTTTACCGTCAGAGGAACTCCTATTGGACTGACGTATGGTTATGATAAGGTTGGCTGGGGCTATGCCATCACACCCAGTTATGTGAAAATCGGACAAAAATTTATTATCAAAAACACCAATGGTGGTGAAGTGGGAGAAAGGAACGTAGAGATGAACTACTTTAGTTTGCCCATGGCTCTCAAGATTCATATCAACGACATGGCTTTTTTCAGGCTGAGTATGGTGGCTGCCATCAATGTCAATTATCTTATTCAGGGACAGGAGTTTATGACCCATGACGCCTCCAAACTCAATTATCCAGCCAATGTTATCATCCCCACAGCCCCGGGCTACAATCTTGTTTACGATGGTGTGTTTGTTCCGGAGGAAAATAATCTGGTATACGTAGCGAATGATAAGTTCAATCCACTACAGCTATTTGCCGGAGTGGGCTTGCGCTCAGACTTTGACCTGAATGACAACTGGAGTTTAAACTTTGACGGCAGAGCCAATTTTGGAATTTTTGATCCACGAAAGTCAGATTATGTCAATAGCCTGCAGGCCGATGGGCCAGTCACCGACTTGTTTGGTGAACGAAGAGAAGTCTACCTGAGTGTAGGCGTAGGTATCAGTCGGATTGTTCAGGGAAAAACAGGGTTCAAAACCAAGCGCACCACTACCAAGAGATACAACAACAGCCCCTCCCCTCGCAACAAAAGTAAAAGCAGAAGTAGGGGATAATATCTCTTCATCAGTTTTTATACCGTTGGAAGCCTCCAAGGTTGATTCTTCCATCTGACTACTTAACAATTTGGTAATATTCACTTTTTTGCGAAAAATTGCACGCTTAAATCCCCTATATGAGGCGTCTGATCAAAAGTTTCGCTCTGATAATTAACTATAAAACCTTCATTATTACCGCATTAGCGGTACTTTCAACCTATTTCTGTTCGTACTATGACCTCACCGCCAAGTTTCCGGATATGTTGGTGGGGGTGGCCATCGTTTTCCCGGTCGTTTTCTCCATTGGATCAGCGTATACCCGAAGGGAAACCGCTCTGCAACGCTATGCTGATTTTAAGGGGCATGCCATTGCCATCTTTTATGCAACCCGAGATTGGACCACGCAAAAGGAAAATGACCTCCCGGCCCGTACCGCAGCCCTGATGAAGGAAATGCTGGTGATGATGAAAGACATGTTTAAAACCTATCGTAACCCCCAGTGGATTGAAAATGAGAAAATCATGTTTGACCGGTTTTCCCAGCTCTCGCAGATGACCATGGAATTGCGCCAGCATGGGGTGCAAAGTGGTGAGATTTCACGCGTGAGTCAGTATGTGAGCAAAATGATCATCGCTTTTGACAACATGAAGATCATTCATCACTACCGAACACCTATTACCCTGCGTGCCTACAGCAAGGTCTTTATTTACATTTTCCCGATCATCTATGGGCCCTATTTTGCCAGCACCGCCCATGATTACTCAGCCGCCCTGGAGTATGTAATGCCGGTTTTGTACAGTTTTATCTTAGTGAGTCTGGATAACATCCAGGATCATTTAGAAAACCCTTTTGATGAGGTGGGAGAAGACGATATCGTGATTGATGCCGATGAAACCGTGGCATTGCTGGCACAGGAGGAGGCTAAAAAATAGTCGGGAAAAAAAGGTAGTTATTTGCAAAAACCTGCATTAAGCCTATATTTGCACCTCTTTTCCGAGACGGCCCGTTCGTCTAGGGGTTAGGACATCAGATTTTCATTCTGGTAACAGGGGTTCGATTCCCCTACGGGCTACTAAATAAAAGCGCACTTATTTCTAAAAATAAGTGCGCTTTTTGTTTTTATCATCTACTAAAAAGTATCGCCTCATTGGCTCATCGGATGATCTGGATAGCCTCGTGACTTACCTCATTCCCACCCGATAATCCAAAGGTGGCTTGCGATCTCCTACCAACGACTTATACTTGAAATCAACTCCTCTTCTTTTCTTCAATTCTTCTTTTGCCTGATCAATCAGCATCGGGTTGGTAAACAAATCAATGCCGGTCATGGCCATTACTTTGGCAGCATTCATCATTCCTTTCATTCCGATACCCATCCCATCCACGGCCACCGCCTGCCAGGTGTGCGCTGCAGTACCCGGCACCCATGTGGCCGTACCCAGTCCGGTGGTAGGTACCAACCAGCTAATGTCTCCTACATCCGTAGAGGCAGGAAAGGAACCTATTTTAAAGGGCTCTATGGACTGTGCGCGTGCCAGCGGAGGTGCCGCATATGAAAAACTAGATTGTATTTTTTTGGCGAAATCCAGTTCATAGGCTGAGTAGTTTACGCCTCCTACCTTCGTCAGATTAGCATGCATCAGTTTGCCCAGCGTTTCATTAGGCATCAGGTTATATAAGCCTGATACAATTTCATAATCCATGCGGGTGCCCGTGCCGGTGGCGGCACCTTCGGCTGCCTTGACCACCCGATCCCACAATTCCAATACCCCATTTACATTGGGATGACGCACCATGTATTCCACTTCGGCATAGTCAGGCACCACATTGGCCGCCAGGCCTCCTTTGGTGATCACATAATGAATCCGCGCTTCCTGAGGCATGTGTTCACGCAACATGTTCACCATATAATTCATCGACTCCACGCCATCCAGGGCAGAACGACCCACGTGAGGCGAGCCAGCCGCATGAGAAGAAGTTCCATAAAACCGGAAGTTGGCTCCGATCACCGCCAGGCACGATTGGGCATCAGCCGAGTTATGATCGGAAGGATGCCAATGTAACACCGCATCTACATCTTCAAACAAACCAGCTCTGACCATAAACGTTTTACCTCCGCCACCTTCTTCAGCCGGGGTTCCATAAAGACGGACGGTGCCCGACTTTTTATTCTTTTCCAACCATTGTTTAATGGATATCGCAGCTGCCGATGAGGCCGTCCCAAACAAATTGTGTCCACAGCCATGCCCTGTGCTACCCTCCACCAAAGGTTTCTTGTAGGGAACGGTGTCTTGCGACAGACCCGGTAATGCATCAAACTCTGCCAGGATTCCAATGACTGGTTTCCCGGAACCGTAGGTAGCTACAAACGCGGTAGGAATCTCTGCCACTCCGGTCTCCACTTTAAATCCAGCTTGTTTAAGCGTTTGCTGAAGAAGCGCACTGCTCTTGGTTTCCAAATAGCCGAGCTCGGCAAAATCCCAGATATCTTTGGCAATAGTCTTATAGACGGGGGTGCTGACTTGCAGTTGTTGAACAACAAACGCTTTGTCTTCTTCCGCCTTTCGATTAACCTTGGTTTCAGGCTGAGCACTCGCATGGGTCACCACCAGGGCGAGAAGTATAATTCTTAGCTGCTTCATATTTTTTGAGGGTTAGGTAAATGAAGTTCCGGAGGAAAGTTCATCAGAAATCCGGAACCATCATAGCGTTGGGATTATTTTGTTGAGAAAATTGGGAACCAAGATTTTTAGCAGAATGCTATTGGCTAAAAAGCGGATAACGGAAGGAAAATAAATGCTATTGTTATGGATTTGATAAGCTAATCGAACTTCAATTTTCTTGATCTACTATTCCATACTACGATGACAGTCAAGGTTCGAGTGTCTCACCATGGCGGTTTTGAAGACAGTTTTGAATGAATCTTCTGATCTTTTTTCTCATGTTGGCTTCTCTAAATGATTGAGAGTAGTAAAGCAAAAAGGAAAAAAGCTGGCAATAAGGCAAAGTTGATTATTTCCCAGCATTTTAGTTGTTTCAGGCTATTTTGCTGTTCCTCTGACAGGTCGGTATTACTCAAGTAATAATTCACTATCTCTACAATAGTTAGATTTCTATATTTCGATATAGGTTTTGTATTTAATCCATTCAGTTTAAAATAATCATAAAAACAGAATCGATTCAATCCAAAAGTTACTCCGATTGCAATGAATATGATAACCAATAAAGAATCTGTTTTCATAATAATTCCGACAGCTCCTACGGGAGAATAAAATCATGAGAGTCTTTAGCAACACTAGTGATGAGAACTCCGCTCGAAACTTTATTTTTATCAAAATACACTCTCAGATTTGAAGTATGCTTTTTCTTCAAAAAACTTTGTTGAAGAATCTCTGAATCACCCACTCCTTCTACATAAATTTTCCCTGTAAGCCAGGGCCTGAGAAATGCCAGATATCTGGTTGAGTATCATAGCAGCCTTGGGCTAATTTCTCCATATCAATAAAACCAAGAGACGCACATGTTATCTGAGAAGTTGATTTAGGGTCATTCCCATTAAAAAATTTATTTATGCTTGATGAGAAATATCCATTCCCATTCACGCTGTTATCCGGTCTACCGCGAATGGTACGTGAAACAACACCACCAGCACTCAACGACCACCCCAACCCTACCCAGGAAGATATTTCATTGACTCTTAAACCAGAAGCATGATATGAAAGCTCAATTGGGATTGAAAGTGAGCCGCACTTTAGATCATATAAGCTAACGCCAATATCTGGCACACCACTGGCCGTTCCGGTGGGGGCATCTATAAATTTCGCAAACTGGGCGGCATTAGGTGCCGGAGGTATAATTTCCTGAATAAAATAATCCTGCGAATTTGTAATCCTCAGGGCACCGGTTGCACCTACCCATATTACTTCCTAACCTATCCAGGTATTTTTATGGGTTTGGCAAGCGTATAAACACCAGGGGATCTAAAGGTCTTTTACTCTTGAACCACAAAGTCTTTTACAATTCCTCACGCCTTTTCCTCCCGGTCCCGAACATAAGTATGTGTTTTTAAAAAGGGACAGTCTTCCTCTGGCCGCATAGTAGCAACCAACTCACCTTTGATGCTTCAAAAGCTTTTGACATGCGGAAGCCGAAAAGCATAAAGAGTAGGCAACAATAAATAAATCAAAATGGCACAACAAGAATTAGTATCCATGGCACAGGCCTTTACCGGTCTGCCCATGGAAGATTTAATCGGTGGGCCGCTGAATGCTGCCGCCAAAGCAAATTCAGCCATGGCTCTGACGCAAACCAAGTTTATGTTGGATACCTGCTTCCATAACAAAGACGGCAACTTTACTCCGATCATGATAAAGATGTCGCTCACGCGCGGATTACTGGTACCCGCAGGAACCCCCACGCCTCAAAATCCAAATCCGGAGCCTGAGCTAAAATCCTTCGAAACGAAGTTTGATCTTCCCATCATCACAATCATTCCCCTCAACTCTCTGGGGGTAGACGAGGTGGATATCAATTTTGAGATGGAGGTCAAATCGAGCTATGGTGAAGAGACCAGCCAGGAGCAGGAGAAGAAAGTATCGGCCGAGGCTTCCTGGGAAGTTAAGTTTGGTTGGGGGCCTATATCGGCTACCGTCAAAGGAAGCGCCAGTTATGACAGCAAGGACTCCTCTAGCTTTAACAGTCATTATGACAAGAGTAACTCTGCCAAGTATACTGTTCACGTGCATGCAGGTCAACTGCCGTTGCCAAAAGGTGTGGAGACTATTATTAAAGCGTTTACGCTGGCTATCGAGCCATATGAAATGCCGAAACAAGTGCCTCCTAACAAACCTTAATATCTTTCTATTAAACTAGTCTAAGATCAGGCAACTTTCAGGAGTTGCCTGACTTAACTCCCTTATGATAACATACACAATAACCACTTCATACTATGGCAACTGAAAAAAAGAAAAGTAAGAAGGGATTCTCCGGATTACCCATTTATGATATCATCGGTAAGCCCTTGATAGCAATAGCCCGTGCCCAAAGTATGATGGCTCGCGAACAGTTAAAAATGATTCTCGATAGGTGTTTTCGTTTTACCGGAGAGGCGTACGAGCCGATCATGCTCAAGATGATATTAACGCGTACCGTGTTGGAACCCGCGCAAGTGCCCGGTGGAACTCCTCACCTGACACACATAACCACATCTTTTTATCTTCCATTAATCACCATTTTCCCGATCAATACGTTAGGAATTGAGAACGCAGATATCGACTTCAGTGTGGAAGTAACCTCACAATATTCGACTGAATCTGAACAGGCTGATATATCTGATCCGGAAAACCACTGGGCCACCGGCACCGGGCGGGTTGAAATGATGGGACGCATCAGTCCCAGTACGAATCGCGCGAGTGAACAGGAATCTGCACGGTCTCATGAAAATGACCAGATGGCCTCTTTTCACATCAACGTTGAAGCGGGGGCCTTGCCCCTGACCAAGGGTCTTCTTCAGATCATTGATATCTACACAAACTCCATTCAACTCTCAGACCCGCAAGAAAAAAATAACCTCCATCAAAATTAACCTCCATCCTTTATGAATACCGAGCAACGCATACCGTGTCCCGTCTGTAAAACAGGAATCGTTTTTGAAGCACGTGCTTTAATCCAAGGTCACAAATTTACTTGCCCCAATTGTTTCAGTGTGGTCGGAATCGCCACGGAAGCCCTTGACTCTGTCAGCGAAACCTGGCAGAAATATGAACAACTGAAAAGGCAGGCGTTGGCCGGAAAAAACCAAACTAAGAACACCTAACCACACGATACCATGATACGTTTCGAAGAATTTGTACACGCCATTCAGGGTGCTATCATGAGCGCAGCCGAAGTGCAAATGAAAGAGAATACCCGATTGATTCAAGATTATTTCGAGCCAACCGACCACCAGGATGCTGAGGATATCAATCTGGATGAAATGATCGCAAAGCTGGAACAACTGACTCAGCAAAGTAAGTCCACCAAAGAGAGTGTTCTTAAAAATCAAAAGGAATTTCTGCAAACACTTGAATCTTTACGGGAGAAAAAGGCCGGAACGCAAACAAAAACGCCCAGTTTCCGGGCCAAATCAGTATCCGTCCAGTTTCCCGAACATACGGAAGATGGAATCACCATGCGACATGTGGATGTCCCTCTGATCACCCTGATTCCCGTATCCATGATTCAGTTGTCCGAGGTAAGATTCAAGACAGAGTTGGAAATCCTTCAGGAAGACAATGACCTGCACATCAGCTTTCCGGTCAGCGGAATTGAAAAGAATAGCACCACTTCCCATCCGGCCACCAGCACCATCGAAATCATCGTAAAGCCCGCTGAACTGACCGATGGATTGAGGGTGATGGTTAACGGATTGAACAAGGCGCTTCGGGGGCAAATTCCGAATTGACACCTGAGTACCAGGTAGAATTACCCGGTAACATATTTTTTTATGAGGGTATTTCTATCCGATTTTTATAGATGATTCCACCCATACCGGGGTAATTGAGCAGTATTTATAGTAGAATTACGGCTATAACTAAAAAAAGAAACGCCATGAAAACTGTTCAGCAAAATCTTAAGACCACCCAAACACTTTTTGCCATTCCCTTACGCGAGGCCTTACATGACATTTGTCATTACAAAAAAGTGATGACAGAAAATCTGGGCGTTCCTTCCAAAGATGTTTTAAAGGCATTTACCATCGAAGCAAAGGAACTGCTGGAAGCCGTTGGAGTGACGGATGCCAAGCCCGTTTATCCAAAAGTAAGGGTATATTTGGGTATGAAGTCCGGAGACAAAGCGTATGACATGAGATTATTTATTACTCCCGTCAATAGCAAGGGGAAAGACGTCATTCTGCATGAAAATCAGGAAACTCAAGAAGGCGAATCTTATGTCTACGATTTCATTGTGCCGTGTCCTAACAGTTGCGATCCTACCAGTCCTCTATTTTCAGCCTGATGACGAGTTCGCCAAAGATCATTCTGACTCTTTTACACATCCCCATTTTTATTACCATCATCTATGCCTTACTGATTTATAAAAATTTAGGTAAAGAGTTAAAAGCCTTTGCGCATTTCCTATTTCTCTCAGGAGTGGTGGCTATTGGTTCTCTCGGCCTTTGGCTTTTGAGCATCAATAATATGCCACTCCTGCATTTCTATGTGTGCTTTGGTTTTATTTTACAGGCACGGTTTTACCAGCAAGTTTTTGCCGGATTACTCAACAAACATATTTTTACCGGAATGGTAACCATTTTTACGATTTTTACGCTTGTCAATTCAGCCCTGATTCAAAATCTTTTTTCGTTTAACTCCTATGCCCTGACTGTCCAATCCATTCTGATTATTACTTTATCCCTATCGACCTTTCTGCTGTTATTAAATGATGTGATCAAAGAAACTCGGACTTCGGTTATCCCCAGTTTAAACTGGATAAATTCCGGTCTGTTTATCTATTATTCATCCAGTTTATTAATTTTTTATTTTGGTGATTTAATCACGAAATTTTCATCCTCGACCATGGTAAAGTATACATGGCTGCTACACGGTTTCTTTTCAACGATCATGTATGTTTGCTCCTTTTTAGGTTTATGGAAACGTCCCAGGAATTGAGCTTTTTGGCAGCCCTCTTACCGCTGGCGATCGTTATCTTTTTTATCACGTTGGGTGTGGTTGTTCTGAACCAACATTTTCATAAAAATCTGATCAGACAAAAACTCGAGCAAGAGGAAATCAAAAACCGGCATCAGCAGGAATTACTTAAATCGAGTATTCAGATTCAAGAAGAAGAGCGAAAGCGAATGGCGCGGGATCTACACGATGAAATGGGCGCGGTTCTATCCATCGCCCGGATGCATATCCTCCAATTAGCCCGATCTCATGCTATCCACTATGCCGGGCAATCGTTGGAGACGATCCAAACGATACAAGATTTGATTGAATCTTCGCTGGCTTCCGTGAGAAGAATCAGTCATGAACTGATGCCTCCTCAGCTGGAAAATTTCGGACTTGTTAAAGTTCTGGAATCTCTGACTGCTGCCTCAAAAGAAAAAACCGAAACATCCATCCGCCTGGAGGTAACTGACTCCTTTCCTCGCCTCCCCTGGCGGGTAGAACTAGGGCTGTATCGGATCATTACTGAATTAATTACCAATTCGCTCAAACACGCTTCCGCTACCGCCATACACATTCATCTGGAAAGTAATCAAAACAAGATTGTTTTGATCTATCAAGACAACGGAAAAGGATTACCAGAACCTATACTTTATGGATTGGGACATAAAAGTATAGAAGCCCGGGCCACTTCCATGGGCGGTATCTTAGAAATTTTTAACTTGGTATCCGGGGGAATGTGTGCTACCCTTACACTTAATCGTCCATAGATTATCGCTATGAGTTTATCTGTCCCTAAAATAAGCATCGGTTTGGTCGAAGACCAGTTCCTGTTTCGAAAAGGAATGAAGTCTATTCTGGGGAAGTGGCCCAACCTTGATGTCATTTTTGAATCAGCCGATGGGTTTAGTGTGATGGAGAAACTAAAAGCCGAAAAAAAGTTACCCGATGTGATGCTGGTTGATTTATCATTACCTCCGCAAGGGCAGCGAGAATTTAGCGGTGTGGCGGTTGTAGAAGTTCTTCGGGAAGAATTTCCTTCCATTCGAATAATCATTTTGTCGGTTCATTCAGATGAGAATTTTATAATTCAACTCATTGAACGAGGTGCCCATGCCTATCTGGTAAAAGATAGCGACCCTCAGGAGGTTTACGAGGCTATTCTGGCTGTTCATACAAAAGGATCTTACATCAATGAAAAAGTGTTAGTAGCCATTCAAAATAATCTGGGAAAGAAAAATAAAGCCAGAACGCTATCTCCCGCGGTTCAGTTAACCCGGAGGGAAGAAGAAATACTCCGGCTGATTTGTCAGCAAAAAACAACGGAGGAAATTGCCGAGAAATTATTTATTAGTATCAAAACCGTCAACGGACATAGAAATAACCTGCTGCATAAAACCTCTTCACGGAACATGGCTGGCCTGGTCATGTATGCCATTAAAAATGGCATCGTCACCCTATTATAACTACCCGACTGCTTCCCTATGAAGATAGAAGTGATAATTAGCCTTTGAATAACTTTTCACCTCACCTCCTTCAACAACTCCTCCACCGCCCTTTCCAATTGCTGATCCCGCCCTTTTGAAATAATCGCAGGATCGTTTTTCACCATCACTTCCGGAGCGGTTTCTACATTTTCCAGCCACTGCCCTTTATTGTTCTTAGCACTCACGGGCACAGCTCCCCAGAGAGTGGCGCCATCTGGTAGCATTTCCCAACTGGCAAAACTACACGTACCCGGAACGGGCATCCCAATGGTTTTACCAATACCCAAATCAGTATAGCCACAGGCAAAGCAATGCCCGTCACTGTAGTTTGATTCGTTGAACATGGCTACTGTTGGTTTGGTCCAGCGAAAGCCCGGCTCATAGCCAACGGAACGGCTTTCAATAGCATAATCCAAAAATTTCTTTCCGGTAAAAAACATCGCCAGGTCAGAAACCAGATCACCCCCTCCATTAAAACGAGTATCTACCACCACGCCTTTTTTATCATGATGTTTTCCCATCATCTCTTCATAGACGGTTCGGTAAGGGCCGTCACTCATTCCGGGAATGTGAACATATCCCAACTGACCTTTGCTTAATTTATCTACTTCTTCTTCATTTTTCCGGACCCATCGCCTATACAACAAACCAGCTTCTTCGCCAATGCTGATGGGTTTAGTGGTTATCTGTTGCCTGGTTTGGTTGAGCGGATCAAATACGTGTAACAAGGTAATCTTACCTGCTTTGCGATTGAGGTAATAAGCCACATCGCGTGTGGTCGAAACTGGTTCACCATCTATTTGCTCAATGATCATTCCTGAAGTCAGGCGGAGGGTTGCCTTATCCAACGGACCTCCTTTGATGATTTCAGAAATACGAATCCCTTCTCCGGTAAAGTCCATATCCATAAAAATACCTAGCGAGGCTGTGGCATCATCACCGGAGCCGCTACTGGAGTAACGTGAGCCCGAATGCGACACGTTCAGCTCACCCAGCATTTCGGAGAGCAATTCCGAAAACTCATGGCCATTGCCCACGTGCGACAGATGTTTCCCATACTCAGTACGAAGCAAATCCCAGGGGGCTCCGTGATAGGTGGAGATGTAAAACATCCCTTTGGTTCTCCTCCACACGTGATCAAACATGTGTTGGCGCTCGGCAGCCACATCCAAGGTCATTTCACCATTGATGGAAACACTTTCTTTTTTCCATCCTTCCGGATTTACCTTGGATATTCTGCCATCGGCCAATAGAAAAATACTTTTCTTTTCCTTATCCCATACCATCGATGCGCTGTTGGCATCCAGCGAAAGTTCCATTTTTGTCTCCTTCGTGCGGAGGTGGGTACTCCACAGATTAAGTCCTTTTTCAAAACGCGCCAGGTAATAAAGCTTTTCGTTGTCTTTGGAAAGTAATGCATCACTCAAGGAAGACGAGTGGATGGT
>ERZ1066130.483-NODE-483-length-14264-cov-23.565276_pt1 | contig 14264 bp, 10 predicted proteins | sample MGYA00382777_ERZ1066130 | MGnify/ENA primary metagenome ERZ1066130 (study PRJEB33369, sample SAMEA5778360) | biofilm metagenome | biome: Industrial cooling water; feature: Water cooling tower basin; material: Biofilm | place: United Arab Emirates | collected...
GACAAGGGGGACAAGGGGGACAAGGGGGACAAGGGGGACAAGGGGGACAAGGAAGAAAATTATTCTCAGAGAGCTTGTCCCCCCTTAGACTGGTAGCCCACGGCATTATTAACGTTATCTTTGTCTCTGATATCTCTGATGCGTCCCTACGCAACGACTCTGTGAGGTTTTTTATTATGGGCAATTCAACAGAAATCAAATAAAGCCCTCCTTCGCAATCCAATAAGCTTGAGAGAGAGCTAACTATCAACTATCAACTATCAACTATCAACTATCAACTATCAACTATCAACTATCAACTGCATGAATCAGCTATCAACTGCATGAATCAGCTAGCAATTCTTTGTGTAGATGATGAACAAATTGTCTTAAGGAGTCTGCAAAATCAGTTGCAGCTCTTTTTTGGTAAAGATTATGATATTGCAGTGGCTAGCAGTGGCACAGAAGCCCTGGCAGCGATCGCAGAATTGCAAGAAAATAATGTTGAGGTAGCGGTAGTAATTTCAGACCAGATGATGCCGGGGATGAACGGAGATGAATTGCTGATCAAAGTTCATGATTGCTATCCCAAAACAATCGCTGTTCTTTTAACCGGACAAGCAGATACTCAAGCCATTGTCAATGCTGTCAATCATGCTAACCTCTATCGCTATATTGCCAAGCCTTGGGACGCAACCGACTTGATTTTGACCATCAGCGAAGCAGTGCGCCGCTATACCCAGGAACAACAACTAGAAGCAAAAAATCAAGCATTACAGCAACTTAACCAACAACTAGAAACACTCAATAACTCTCTAGAGCAAACCGTTGCCGAACGCACCGCCGAACTAAAAGCCGCCAAGGAAGCTGCTGAAGGTGCCAATCAAGCTAAAAATGCGTTTGTGGCGAATATGAGCCACGAATTGCGAACCGCCCTTAACGGCATTCTCGGCTATGCTCAGATTCTTTTACGCGAGCCAGATTTAAATCCCCGTCACCAAGAACGGATTCGCCTGATTCAGCATTGTGGCTCTCACCTGGTGACTCTAATTAATGACATTTTAGATCTATCTAAAATAGAAGCTCAAAAACTAGAGTTAATTAACCGAGATTTCCATTTACCTTCTTTTTTAGCCGATCTATCAAGAATCAGCCGGATCAAAGCCGAACAAAAAAGTATTTCTTTCTTCTACCAAACAGTAGGGCAGATTCCTGATTACGTCAATGCTGATGAAAAGCGCCTGCGTCAAATTTTGATCAATTTGTTAAGCAATGCGATTAAATTTACCAACCAAGGCAGCGTGATTTTTAAAGTTGAGGTAATTGATAATAGGTCATTGGTAATGGGTAATAGGGAAACCGATCATACATTACCAATTACCCATTACCCATTACCCATTACCAAAATTCGCTTTCAAGTTGAAGATACAGGAATCGGCATTGCCAGCGACCAATTAGAAAGAATATTTCTCCCCTTTGAGCAAGTGGGTGAGAGCGGGAAAGTTGCGACTGGTGCCGGTTTGGGATTAAGCATCATCAATAAGTTAGTTCTACTAATGGGGGGTTCCCTGGAAGTAGAAAGTTGTTTGGGTGTTGGGAGTAAGTTTTGGTTTGAGATCTCAATGCCGATTTCTGTAAAAGAAAACTCCACAACACCACCCGTAAAACCCAAACCAATCGCGACTGGTTACGAAGGCAAAAGGCGAAAAATTTTGGTAGTTGACGACTCTTCTGATGAAAGTTACTTGATGGTGGCAATTTTGCAACCGCTGGGCTTTGAGTTAATTGAAGCTAGTTCTGGTCAAGAAGCTTTAGAAAAAGCCATTACCCATCAACCGGATTTGATTCTAACCGATCTAAAGATGTCTGGAATGGATGGTTTTGATTTGTGCCGCCAACTGCGATCTTTACCTGCTTTTCAGGAGACGGCGATTTTAATTGCTTCTGGGGGACTATTAGAGCTAGAGCAACATAAGGACGAACAAACCGGCTATACCGATTTTATTGCTAAACCTTTCTTGGTAGAGGCATTATTAGAAAAACTACAGAAATATCTCGGACTTTCCTGGATTTTTTCAACTGAAAACAGTTCCCTCAATCCTTATAGTAGGGAGTCAGAGGATATGGCAATACCCCCTGGTGAAGAGTTGGTTAGCCTCTACGCAGCTGCTCAAATTGGTAACTTTGAGGAAGTGGTTCGGCAAGCCAATCGCTGGCAAACCTTAAACTCTAAATATGCTCGATTTGCTAACACCGTATTGCGATTTGCCGAGCAGTATGATGATGATGCGATCGCTCTTGCTATCGAGCCATATCTACCCAAAACTTGATCCCTCGCCAGAGGATCGGAGTCCGCGTTTTGGTGAGTACCTCACCAAAAGCAACCGCGGCGGCAAATCTTTTTTATAGTATAATATTATACGTAAAACTTGCCTTATAGGTTTTTGCAATATACCATAATCAAAGCTGATAGGATTTGAGAAAATAAAAATATTATAAAGTATTTTAACGTTTTTTATATTTTTATTATATTTTAATACATAAATAATAAATATTAAACTTTCATAATAAAAGCTGGTAAATAGATTATGAAGTTAAAGCAGAAGATGCAAGTTTTAATTGTAGACGACCAACCGACTAACATCAAAGTTTTATCAGATTTGCTGATTGAATATGGATTTGAAGTTTTGGTAGCTACTAGCGGAGAAAAAGCGCTGCAAAGACTCGAAAAAGTTTTACCAGATATTATTTTACTAGATATATTAATGCCGGGGATCGATGGGTTTGAAACTTGCCGTCGCTTGAAAGCCAGAAAAGCAACCCAAGACATTCCAGTAATTTTTATGACCGCGCTTTCCGATGGAGTAGATAAAGTCAAAGGGTTGACTTTGGGAGCGGTAGACTACGTAACTAAACCGCTGCAACATGAGGAAATTATTGCTCGCGTCAACGTGCATTTAAAACTGCGATCGCTCGCCAAACAACTGGAAGAGCAAAATGCTTTACTGCGGGAAGAAGTGCGATCGCGTCAGCTAGCTGAGTCAGCTTTGCGCGTCTCGGAAGAAAAATTTGCTAAAGCGTTTTGGTCGAATCCGGCAGCAATAACGATCGCCAGCTTAGCAGAAGATTGCTTGATCGAAGTTAACCACAGTTTTTGCAGCATGATGGGTTATAACCCAGAGGAAGTAGTAGGCAGAACTGTTGAGGAACTTAATTTTTGGGCCGAGCGACAAGAACGCTTATACTTCCTGTCTAAATTGCAAAATTCGGGCAGTGTTTACAAACAAAAATGCCAGTTCTGCACTAAGTCTGGCGAAATCAGATTTGTGCTGGTATCCGCAGAAGCAATTCAGATTGGCGACAGAAACTGCATCCTCTCCATTGCCCACGACATTACCGAACAAAAGCAGGCAGAAACAGCTCTTCAAAGAACCAATAATATGCTGCGTTCTCTGATTGATAGTACTTCCGATCTGGTGTTTGTTAAAGACGAACAGGGGCGCTATGCAATCGTGAATTCCACAGTCAGCCGTTGGTTTTCTAAACCAATGGCAGAAATTATTGGTCAGGAAAATCGGGCATTTTTCCCCCAAGATGTAGCCCGCCAGATGATGGAATATGACCAGAGAGTGATGACGACGGGCGAATCTTTAACCTATGAAGAACTATTACCTCAAGAAGGTATTGTGCGGACGCTGCTAACAACGAAATCGCCTTGGCGCGATCCCCAAGGTCATATTATCGGAGTGGTCGAGATCGCTCGCGATATCAGCGATCGCAAACTGGCAGAAGAAAAACTGAAAAAGAGCGAAGCCAACCTTGCCAATGCCCAACGAGTTGCCCATGTCGGCAGTTGGGAATATAATATCCCGACAGGAGAAATTAGCTGGTCAAAACAAAAATTTCGCATATTTGGTTTAGATCCCGACCAACCAGAACCGACTTATCCTCAAATGCTGGAGATGGTTTATGCAGATGACCGCGCTACTTTTGAACAAGCTGTACAGCGTGCGATCGCCGAAGGAATACCCTACGAAATTGAATTACGGATTGTGCGACCTGATGGTGAAATTCGATACATCGATCTCCGAGCAGAAGTAGTCTTAAATGAAGCTGGGCAGACGCTCCAACTGTTGGGAATTGTGATGGATATTACCGAACGCAAAAAAGCTGAAATTGCCCTTGCCGCTAGCGAGCGAAAATATCGCAACTTGGTTGAAACATCCCAGGATTTAATATTCTCGGTGGATGCTGCCGGGTGTTTTACCTTTGTCAACTCAGCGGTAAAAGAAATTTACGGTTACGATCCCAGAGAAATGAGCGGTCGTCCTTTTGCAGATTTCCTGACAGCGGAACAAATAGTTAAAGATCTGCCGATTTATCAAAGACTAATGAAAGGAGCCTCAATCTTCCAATATGAAACTACTCATCTAGCCAAAGATAATAGATCGATTCACCTGCTATTTAACGCCATGCCCCTGCGGGATGAACAAGGCAATATAGTTGGCATAACGGGAACAGCCAGCAATATCACCGAACTGAAACAGAAGCAAGAAGCTTTATATCGTCGCGAGCAAGAATTCAAAGCTTTGGTGGAAAATTCTCCCGATGTAATTGCTCGATTCGATCGGCAACTGCGCCACGTATATGTTAATCCAGCCGCAGAAGTAGCAACGGGAATTGCCGCAGCAGAATTTATTGGTAAAACCCATCGAGAGTTGGGAATGCCGTTAGAATTTGCCAAGCTTTGGGAAAATGCTTTACAAATGTTATTCGCGACTGGCAAAGAACAGCGGATTGAGTTTGATTTTTCCTCACCTCTTGGCTGTAAATTTTATCAAGTTCGGATTGTGCCTGAATTTAACGGCGATGGCAGCATCGCATTCGCTTTAGGTGTTGCCAGGGATCTCAGCGATCTCAAACAAGCAGAACAGCAATTGCGCGAAAGTGAAGAACGCTTTCGCGCCACTTTTGAGCAAGCGCCCGTGGGAATTTGCCATTTGAGTTTAGACGGCAAATTTGTGCGAATCAATCAAACGTTTTACGACATAGCGGGTTATACATATGAGGAAATGAGCGAGCGAACTTGGGAAGATATTACCTATCAGGAAGATCTTGATGTTGAATTAGAACTGATTCGCCGCGTCTGGGAAAAAGAGATCGATAGTTACACGATGGAGAAGCGTTATATCCGCAAAGATGGCTCGATTATCTGGGTAAATTTGATTGGTACTTTAGTGCGATCGCCCAATGGCGAACCCAAATATGCGATCGCTGTAGCTGAAGATATTAGCCAGCGAAAACTTGCCCAAGCAGCGCTGCAACAAGCTTTAGAAGCGGCTGAAGTCGCCAATCGCGTCAAAATCACCTTTTTGGCAAATATGAGCCACGAATTGCGTACCCCCCTCAACGCAATTCTCGGCTTTTCCCAACTGATAAACAACAGCCCAAACCTAGCACCAGAACATAGAGAATATTTGGGGATTATTACCCGCAGCGGGGAACACTTGCTAGCTTTAATTAACCAAGTTTTAGATTTATCTAAAATTGAGGCTGGACGCCTCACACTCAACGAAAATAGCTGCAATCTTTACGATTTGCTCAAGGGTTTGTCAGATATGTTTCGCCTCAAAGCGAATACTAAAGGATTGCAGTTAATTTTTGAGCGATCGCCTGAAGTTCCGCAATATATTGAAACCGATGAACTCAAGCTACGTCAAGTATTAATTAATCTGCTTTCTAATGCGATTAAATTTACCCAAGAAGGCAGCGTATCTTTAAAAGTTAAAACCCGAGACAACAACCATTACCAATTACCCATTACCAATTACCCATTACAGTTTGAAATCTCTGACACAGGTTGCGGCATTGCTCCTGATGAATTAGAAACTATTTTTGAACCGTTTGTGCAAGCCCAAAACGGCAAAAAAGCTCAAGAGGGAACCGGATTAGGATTAGCCATTAGCCGCAAATTTGTAGAATTAATGGGCGGTAAAATAACTGTTAGTTCCCAACTCGGCAAGGGAAGTACTTTCCAGGTTGAAATTAGAGTTCGTTTAATTGACGGCGAGGATATTGCTATCAAACAGCCTCAATGCCCCATTTTTGCCTTGCAACCAAATCAACATAACTATCGCATTCTAATTGTAGATGACTCGCAAGAGAATCGACTATTACTGTTTGAAATCATCTCTAAATTTGGCTTTGAAATTCGGGAAGCTAGCAACGGGCTTGAGGCTATAGAAGTTTGGCAAACTTGGCAACCTCACTTAATTTGGATGGATTTGCGAATGCCTGTAATGGACGGCTATGAAGCTACTAAAGAAATCAGATCCAGGGAACATTGCTCATCCCAAAATAGGAACAATTCAAAAGCTACCGCTATCATTGCTTTAACAGCTAGTTGTTCGGAATCGGAGCGAGCGATCGCTATCCAAATCGGGTGCAATGATTATCTGAGTAAACCTTTTCAGCAAACCGATATTTTTGAGGCAATGAACCAATATATTGGAGTGCAATTTGTTTATGATGAACCGATTTATCAACCAGACTCAAATAATAATAAGACGATGGCTCTGACGAGGGAAGATCTAGCCGTTTTACCAGATGATTGGTTATTTTCCTTTTACCAAGCTACAATTGAAAGCGATTTTGAGCTAATGCTGGCTCTGATCGACCAAATACCTTCAGATTGCCATTGTTTAGCTAACTCGCTCGCTAATTTAACTCAAAACTTCCGATTTGAGTCACTAATAACCCTGACCGAACCGCAGACAGGCGAAAAATAAAATATGAATTACCAACCTAAAATGGGACAGTTCGATACAGGGACGCAGGACAAAAAGCATCAGGGAGACAAAATCTTATCTTCCCCTTTTAGGCTGGTAAAATATTTTGATTTCGCAATTAAACCTGTGACAATTTCAATCAATTTTAGTAACTTAGAGATCAAAAATGTCATTTTTAACCAGCCCAGACAAGATTCAAGAATCAACCACCTACGTTAAAGGCAATATCCTGGCAGTTGATGATACTCCTGCCAATTTGCATCTGTTAAGCGAGATGCTATCCAAGCAGGGGTATAAAGTGCGAATTACCACCAACGGCAAACTAGCTATACAGTCTATTTTAGCCAATCCTCCAGACTTGATTTTGCTCGATATTATGATGCCGGATATGAATGGTTATGAAGTCTGCCAAAGGTTGAAAGCAGATGAAATAACCAGGGGGATTCCGATTATTTTCATCAGCGCTTTGAGCGAAACATTTGATATCGTAAAAACTTTTAATATTGGCGGAGTGGACTACATTAGCAAACCGTTTCAGCTAGAAGAAGTATTGGCGCGGGTAGAGAATCAATTGCGCCTGCGATCGCAAGAAAGACAACTGGCGGCACAAAATGCACGGCTGTGCGAGGAGATAGAAGATCGCAAGCAAGTTGAAGAGGCACTGCGACAAAGTGAAGCGCGGGAACGAGAAAAAGCGATAGAACTGGAATTGACCTTGAAAGAATTGAAACGCACCCAAACGCAACTAATTTTAACCGAAAAAATGTCTAGTTTAGGGCGAACGATCGCCGGGATTGCCCACGAAATCAACAATCCAGTTAGCTTTATTTTAGGCAATGTAAATCCAGCGGCTCAATATTTCCAATCCCTGATCGCTCTGCTTGAAATTTATCAAAAAAATTACCCAAATCCAGTCAAAGAAGTTAAACAGGCAATTGATGAGCTAGACTGGGAATTTATCGCCAAAGATTGGTATAATATGCTCCAATCAATCGAGGCAGGAGCCAAGAGAATTCAGCAAATAGTTCAATCATTAAAGCTGTTTTCCAGGCTAGATGAAGCCGAGCTAAAAACAATAGATATCCATCAAAGCATAGACAATACGCTGCTAATTTTGCAGCACCGACTGAGAGGCACAGGCAAAAGCGATCGCACCCAGCGCCCAGAAATTGAGGTAATTAAGCACTATGGGAAACTGCCACCAGTCACCTGTTATGCGAGTCAGTTAAATCAAGTGTGGGCAAATCTGCTGCACAATGCGATTGACGCCCTAGAAACGCAATCTTACCCAGGCAAAATTACGATTACCACCTCAGTAATCAGAACCGAAGAGTTACACGCCGCAACACACGGGATAAAATCTCCCAGATCTGCTTCCCAGGTAAAAGCCGGGAACCACAAAACCGAACCCATTGCCATCAGGATCGCAATTGCTGACAATGGCGCTGGTATGACAGAGGAAGTGCGACAGCAAATGTTCGATCCCTTTTTCACCACCAAGCCAGTCGGCAGTGGTACGGGATTGGGATTATCTATCAGCCATCAAATCGTGGTAGAAAAACACCGAGGTCAAATTCGTTGTGAGTCTGCCCCAGGGCAAGGGACAGAGCTGATTGTAGAGATTCCCGTTTGATGGCCTATGCCCCAAGCCCAACTATCGAGTATGCTGCACTAGGTTGTAGTGTCTGACTGAACCTTCAGCTAATCACAGCAGCAGATGGTTTAAAAACATATGTCTACGTTTCGTAATTTTGTGGTTGTGAGTGTGAGTGCGGCGATCGCCATACCTAACGGCTATGCGATCGCCATTTCCAATCCACCAGGGTTCGCCCTGGACAAGGCAAATCAAACCTACTCTGAGATCGGGCATCGCCCACCAGAAGGGAACGCCCAGATGGGCAAATTGAGCAACCAGGGGAGTTTTCTTGCTCCTCACTCTGTGCAACTAGGGCGAAATCCCAGCGCCTTCACCTTAGCTCAAGCACAAGAATTAGACCCTTCAAAGCCCCCGCTCGCTCCCGTACAGCCGTCGGGAAGAACAGCAATACCTGGGTTTTTAGAACCCAATCCCAACCCTTTACAGTTTCCCACCCGCCCGGAAGAAGTCGATATTGAGGTGACTCAACCTTTAACCCTACAACAAGCGATCGAACTGGCGCGGCGCAACAATCGGGATTTACAGGTGGCTCAAATTCAGCTCGAACGCGCCCAAGCTGCCCTCCGCGAGGCGCAGGCAGGTTTGTTTCCGACGGTGGATTTGGAGAGTGTATTCTCTGGGGGGCGATCGGCTCAAACCGAACTAAGCATCGAGGCGCAGCGAGAAGCCCAGCGCAACGTACCGCCCGAACTGCGGCAGCCCATCGCGGATGAAAGAACGAACACATCGTTGAACACGTCGGTGGGCATTAATTACAACATCTTTACCGCAGGGCGCGTACAAGCTCAAATTCGCGCCGCACGAGAACAGGTGCGGATCAATCAGTTGGAAGTAGAACGTCAGGGAGAGCAAACACGTTTAGATGTCAGCTTCGCCTACTACGAGTTGCAACGCGCTGACGAGCAAGTGCGAATTTCCCAGTCGGCGGTAAGGAATGCCGAGCGGAGTTTGGCAGATGCTCAAGCTTTATTTGATGCCGGATTGGGCACCCGATTTGATGTTCTGCGCGCTCAGGTGCAGTTAGCGAGGGAAAATCAAAACTTGACCGCCGCCCGTTCGGATCAGCAAACCAGACGGCGGGATTTAGCCCGGTTGTTGAGCTTGCCTCAATCTGTAAATTTGGTTGCTGCCGATCCGGTGGCGCTGGCAGGACTGTGGAACCCAAGCTTGGAACAAAGTATCGTCCTGGCGTTTCAAAACCGCGCCGAGTTGCAACAGCGATTAGCGGAACGGAACTTTAATCGAGAACAACGGCGCGTCGCTCGTTCGGAACGATTCCCCCAACTAAGTTTATTTTTCAACTACAACTTATTGGATGTGTTTAACGATGGTTTGGGGCTTGCCGATGGTTATACAGCCGGTGCTAGGTTGCGCTGGAGTATTTTCGATGGCGGGGCGGCGAATGCACGGGTGGCTCAGGAGGAAGCGGATATTGCGATCGCCGAAACTCAATTTGCCAACGATCGCAACCGGATTCGCTTCCGAGTCGAAGAAGCTTATTTCGCCTTGCAATCAAACCTGCAAAATATTCAAACTGCCACTGTGGCTCTAGAACAAGCCAACGAAGCCTTGCGCCTAGCTCGCTTGCGCTTCCAAGCAGGCGTGGGAACTCAAACTGAAGTCATCGACGCCGAAAACGACCTGACGCGGGCAGAAGGCGATCGCGTCCGCGCCATTCTTGACTACAATCGAGCGCTGGCAACTCTTCAGCGCGAAGTCAGCAATCTGCCCGCGACGGCGCCGTAACTGGGGGGACAAGGGGGACAAGGGGGACAAGGGGGACAAGGGAGGCAAGGGAGACAAGGGGGACAAGGGGGACAAGGGGGACAAGGGGGACAAGGAGGTACTTTTGTTCTACTGGGCTTGCCAACTTCGTACTTAAGGCTGCGACTTCGATGCTACGAGCCAAAGCGATCGCGATCGCGTTTCCTTGGAAGAATCGTCAATTTGGCAATACTTCTTAACAAAAAGTAAAGTAACATAATCCATAAGGAAGGAAAGTTAGGTGAAGTAGGGACTGGCAATGGCTAACATCAAATTTGTCAAAGAAAATAAGGAAGTAGTTGCAGCCGATGGTGCTAATTTAAGGGAAAAAATGCTGCAAAATGGCATCGACCTCTACACGTTCACCGGCAAGATGATGAATTGCGGTGGCTACGGTCAATGCGGCACTTGTATTGTGCAGATCGTCGAAGGGATGGAGAATCTTTCCCCCCGCACCGAAGTAGAAAACCGGAAACTGAAGAAAAAGCCGCAAAATTACCGGCTGGCTTGTCAAACCCTGGTAAATGGCCCGGTAATCGTCGCTACGAAACCTTGACAAATCTTGGTTGGCAGTTGTTCCCAGTCAGTTGTTTGTATTTTAGGAGACAACTGACTACTGCTGCATGAGCGATCGCGAATAATGATATTCTAGGCGTATTGATTGGCGATTTTGATAGAGGCTCTCTTACCATGCAAACTAACGATCTTGGGTTTGTTGCAAGTCTTTTGTTTGTACTTGTCCCAGCTGCATTTTTAATCATTTTGTACATCCAAACCGCTAGCCGTGAAGGCGGTAAATCCTAGCAGTTTGCTGGCAAAAAAACAAGCCCCAGCCGCCTGAATTTAGTTGGTAGCTGGGGCTAATTTTATGATGGCTAGATCAAGTTTCACCAACAGTGCGGGCTAACAATACCGGGCAGTTGGCATAAACTCGTACATAGTCTGACAGAGAAGCACCCAGCAGACGGTCTAAATCTGGCAAACCTTTAGCGATCGAGGGGCGACGATCTGGCGATCCCAGGATTAACAAGTCTACGTTTGACTCTTCAGCGAGGCGGCAAATTTCTTCCCCAGGTTTGCCGGTGCCAATGAGGCAGCGGTAAGCAACGCCCATTTTCTTCGCTTCCGCCACCGCGGGTGCTAAAACCGGATCGGTTTCGGGGGGAGTAGCTGGGGTGGTGCCTTTGGGATTAACGCGCACCAGTACCAGCTGACCACCTTTAATATCGCGCACGAGAGCGATCGCCAACTTCAAGCATTCTTTAGCAGCGTCAGAATTATCTATCGCCACCATCACTTTGTTGATTCTTTTGACGTAAATATCGTCTTTGACCAACAACATGGGACGATTGGACAATTGAAAAACGTATTGGCTCACCGAGTTTTCTAAGATCGACTCTAGCCGCTTCAGTCCGCGAGAACCCATGATAATCAGATCCGCATCCATTTCGTCGGCGACTTGACAGACTGTGGTTTTGGGATCGCCTTGGCGCAGCATCGCGGTGACGTGATTGGGATCTAATTTCAAAGACTGAATCGCCGTAGCCAGGAATTTACCGCCTTCTTCCCATTTTTCAGTCATAGCCTCAGACGTCACTTGGGGTGGCACGACGTGCAGGACAGTGACGGAGGCGGGTTTGATGGAAGGAATTTCCATCAACACCTTGAGCATTTCTTCAGAATGACCAGTTCCGGAGTCAGCCAGCAATATTTTTTCTATCATCTTTTGTAGAATCTCTGGATTCTTTGAAGCTACGGATGAGTAGTTAATATCAAGATAAAACTTCTGGGTGCGCGCTTTAACCAGTCTTTTACAAGCCTTTACACAATGGCTGGTGAGCGATCGCTCTCACCCATCTTTTTCACCCTCTCCGTTTACCACTTAACACAACTCTTGTCAATACAAGCAGTTGGGTTGGGGATGCCCCAAGCTAAAGCGCTAAAAATAAAGTGCAATCGATTGATTTCCGGATATCTAGCAACCGCCAAGGCGTAACGAAGGTTCTTAACCTAACCCCTAACCCCTAACCCCTAACCCCTAATCCCTAAGTTTTCTTTGTAGTCGGGAACCAGATTAGTTTAACTTTCTTAAAGGAACCTTTTTCAATCAGGTGAAGTATATGGCTGATATAGTTGATATTGCAGTAGGTGCGGGTTCTTTCAACACCCTAGTTGCCGCCGTCCAAGCGGCTGGGTTAGTGGAAACGCTAAAAAGTCCAGGGCCTTTTACTGTGTTCGCACCCACAGACGAAGCCTTTGCCAAGCTGCCACCAGGAACGATAACAACCTTGCTGCAAAATATTCCTCAGTTAGCTAGAATTTTGACTTATCACGTTGTACCTGGAAAGTTAATGAAAGCCGATCTAGCCCAAGTAGATTCTGTCATTTCTGTTGAAGGGGCGCCGATCAAAATTGATTGCTCGGATGGTTTTGAAGTCAAGAATGCCACAGTTGTAGCGCCAGATATCGAAGCAGATAACGGAGTGATTCACGTCATTGATACAGTGATTTTAATGGGCTAGGGGCTAGGGGCTAGGGGCTAGGGGCTAGGGATTAGAGGAAGAGAGGCGAGGAGCTAGAGGCTATATTTTCTTAATATTACCTAACCCCTAACCCTAACCCCTAACCCCTAACCCCTAACCCCTAACCCCTAACCCCTAACCCTAACCCCTAACCCCTAACCCCTAACCCCTAACCCCTTTTCTCGCTCATTCAAATTCCAGCTTTAAATCGGGCATCAATCGCTGTAAATTCTTTAAAGATCTGCTTTGCCAGGGTATCGTGTCAGAACCTTTAACCACAAGCTGGATCGTTTTTTTCTTACGCACGTCTATCACGAACTTAGATAACATATTAATCCCGGAACTGTTGAGGAATTGCAGCTCCTTCAGATTTAGGGTAATCTTTGGGGTAGCATTAGCGGTTACTTTATTCAGCAAATCCACTATCGGCTCGTACTCTGCCATTCCCTCTAAACGCAGCCAGCCCTGAAAGTTGACAGTTCCTGTCGCTGCTTCGCAAGTTACCTTGTAGGTTTCCCCTTGAATATCCTGAATTTCCACCTATCAAATCTCCTGATGTTGTATATATCAATCGAACAAGCCTCTAGCCCCTATAAGGTTAACTGTACCATTGTCGTAACTGCAACTACTTGAGGCTCTGTTTGTACGGTTTCAAACTTCCAGCCTAACTTGGCTAAATAATCGTGCTTCATAGTTATCAGCCCTAAACCAGAACTGTTGTAGTTATCGTTACAGGCATTTTTCTCTAACTGGCGAATGTATAACTCCGCCGGATCTTCATTGATTAATTCTTGAATTAAGGATTGAAACTTATTCAATGATTCGGCAGAAATACTATTAGTTACAATTAGCACTACTGTAACTCTTGTATCCTTAAACAAATGTAGTCCAAATTTAATCGGATACTGGGTTGTTTCGTCGCTAAACTTCACCGCATTTTCTAGCAACTCATTGGCAATGTAATTAACAGCACCTTTGAATTCTGCTTGCTTTTCCTTTGTGTTAGGCTCGTCCTCGCTGACGGGAAAGAACGTCGTTAAGTAGTCCGCAACAAAATCAGCCGACAACCCATTGTTACGCCAGCGCAGCTTGAGGGGAACCGAAGTCGGCGAGAATCCAAGAATTAAAAATTCCTGCTCGGTAGGTAGATTTTCTCTAAATTCCCCGAAAATTTGAGTCATGGTCATTCGTTGTTTGATGTGCGGTTTTGAGATGAAGTTTTTTAGCGATGCTCCCAACTATGACTAATAAAGTAATACAATCAAACACATAACAGTGCGCCCATAGGTCGCTGCTTAATTACAGCGTCCTTGATTTTGGTAGGGTTGAGCTGTCGGTGGAGTTTGAATACTTGGATGAGTCATTCTAATTGATATGGTACGCGATTGATATCTTGAGTTTCCATAATACAATCAGTATAAAGCACGGCTATACCCTGGATGCAAACTAAGACAAAGCGCTAATTTAAAGACAGAGTAGGTAGACTCAGATCTTGCACCAAGCCCAGAAATAAATTTCTGGCTGTAGAGACGTTACATGTAACGTCTCTACAGC
>ERZ1066130.484-NODE-484-length-14263-cov-11.537866_pt1 | contig 14263 bp, 4 predicted proteins | sample MGYA00382777_ERZ1066130 | MGnify/ENA primary metagenome ERZ1066130 (study PRJEB33369, sample SAMEA5778360) | biofilm metagenome | biome: Industrial cooling water; feature: Water cooling tower basin; material: Biofilm | place: United Arab Emirates | collected...
TTCGGTTTAACATTCAGCTCGTATCAGCGGGAGAACTCAACAACCAATCAATATTTATATAACGGCAAAGAAAAACAGGATGAGTTAGGATTAGAATGGTTGGATTATGGAGCCAGGATGTATATGCCGGAGACTGGAAGGTGGGGGGTTCAAGATCCACATTCTGACAGCTATCACTTGTACTCTCCCTACAACTATGCAGTAAATAATCCTATAAATGTTATTGATCCTGATGGCAATGATATTTACATTCTGACATGGTTCTCAAAGAATAAGGAGACGGGACACGTGGGGATCGCAATCGATAATTACAAGACTCAAAATAAAAAAGACGCACAGGGTAATGACATAATAGATCCAGCGACTGGACAACCAGTTACCGAGCAAGTAAAAGATGGTACGATGACCTATTATGATTTATGGCCAGAGCAGCCGGTAGGTCAGACTGAATTACAAAATGATGTTAAAGCAGATTATAATGGACCTAGAATTATTAGTAGTTTAAGTGATTTGATGAATACAGATGTAAGTAAAAGTGGTGAATCTGGAAAAGTTAGTGAGTTTGGTGAAGGAAGAGCAGCAGACGGTATTGTTCAGATTAGTACAGATTATTCACAGGACTCACAAGCAAGAACTACTTTAGATGGAATGTTAAGTTCTAATCAGGATTATAACGCATGCGATAATAACTGTTCCTCTTTCGCTCAAAAAGGATTGCAGTCAGTCTTTCCGAGTCTTAATGCGAGTCAATCAATAAAACCGGGAGGGGCTTTACAGTATTGGCCATTTAGCTATAAAGATGCGAATGTAGTAGCACCAAATAATTTATATAATGCAGCTATGAAGATTAAAGGCGCAACTAATTTGACAGGCCCTAGCTCTGTAGTTGCTAAACCATACTTAGAATACTTTGGCAAAAGTAATAGAACACCATGAGATCCATTTTTATTTCAGGAGCACTAACTGTAGTCGCCATGCTTTCATGTCAGCATAAACCAAAAACAGAGTCACCACTTGCGGTGGTTGTGAAGTATGTGTCCGCTGAAATAAAAGGACTTAAAGAGGACGCCAGGCAATACATAGACGTGCAAAGTGTATACTCAAAACATATAAAAGATGAAGATGTTGACTATGAAAAAGTATGGGAAGATCAATTAGAGTTCAGAAAGAATGTAGGAGCCTCAAAAAAAATTGAGAGTTGTTTTTCTTTTTACGAATATGACATTGAAGAAGTTTCTACTGATACTCAAATTGCTATTGTAACCTTTAAGTCTCGCACAGAGTTGGGTGATGAGACTGTTTATGAACTACAGCTTATAAATGATAAATGGGTAATTGTGAGTATAGATTATCTAAAAAAATGAATAGCCCCCCAGTTAGCGCGCGTTTATCCTATTATTTGTTGTAGCGCGTTTGCAACCATAGCCGTCAGGTTAATGATTTCCCCTTTAAGGGAATCTCATATTTTTTTAAAATGCCCATTGATTGATTTGTTGGCGGATGGGCTTTACGCGCCAACGATTTAAAGATAGGTTTTCGTTTGGACTCTTTCAATAATGACCTTGGGTTTATTTTTTGTAGAGTGCTTATAAAGTTGGGGATGTGCACGGCAGGAGATTTTATCATGGAATAAGTAATGCCGCCCCTAGTTGATGTTGGTCAATTTTTAGTTATTGTTGGTTACCTGACTTCTGTACACATCAATAAGTTTTCCCGGAACCACCTTCTTGCCTCTTCCAAAGCCCAGGTTTTCTTCCCCCTCATTGGGTGTTCTTCATCATCCATTATCTCAACCCTTCTCCATCGCCTGTCATGGTGAGGTACTCGAACCATGACTTCCTATGCCATACGCCTATTCGTTTTTACCAGACAACGTCACCCCGGAGAAAGCAGAAGAGAAGCATGGAGAACAAAGCCGTTCAAGACGGCAATTGAACAGTAAAATAACGGCAAATATGAAGTTCGAAATGGCCGAGGCCTATGGTAGTTTGATCAGTTGAAGGGCAAAGGTCATTACGTTCTTGGCTAAGTAATCATACCAAACCACATCTACGTTTTCATTGACTTTCGAAACACGCATGGTGTTAGCCATAGTTGATGTTCTTCACCAATGCCTGATCAGCGATTTGGATATGACCAACCCATCGTTAAGCGTATATTTGTCCATGAACTTTCGAACGATCTATCAGGTAAAACCCCTCCCCTTTCGGATTTCTCATCAATCTGAAATACTCACCTCCGGTTCTTGTTTTGCAACATCCATGGGCGATCGGCTGACTCGTGGGAAGTTCCCATGTCTTAACAGTCCATTCGGTACGGTTTACAATCCGTTATCCATCCATGAACAAATCTCTTATGCCGTTTCATCTGTTCGTCCGCTGGAAGACCGGGTGGTGATGCGCGAGGGCCGGTATGTTCACCTGGATTACCATTCCTCGCTTTCCGGGTCAACCTCTCAGGAATGCCTGGATCGACTGATTCATCAACAGGAATTAGTCAAAAAAAATCTTACCCAAACAAACATCATCATGCTAACCTATGGCACCGCCTGGGTACATGCGTATCAGCATCAGGTGGTGGCTAATTGTCATAAACAGCCAGCCTCCCTATTTGAAAAGCGGTTATTAACTCTGACCGAAATCAAAGAGTCTTTTCAACAACTGAAAAACGCCATCGATCGCTCCAATGAAGGAGTTCAGTTTTTACTTTCAGTAAGTCCCGTACGACATCTCAAAGATGGTTTTGAAGAAAATGCCATCAGTAAATCATTGCTGCGATACGCTTGTCATGCATTGAAAGAGATTCATGCGAACGTTCATTATTTCCCGGCCTATGAATTATTGCTCGATGATTTACGCGATTATCGTTTTTATGCAGACGATTTACTTCATCCAAACAAATTGGCAGAGAATTACATTTGGGAACAATTTACTCAAAGCACGATGAATGTTGAAACCATTCAACTCTTGCATGAGGTGGAGTGCGTCCAGTTGGCATTAAACCATCAGGCATTCCACCCAGGGACGATTTCCCATCTAAATTTTTTACGTCAATTAAAATCGAGACTTCAAAAACTCAACAAACAGTTGCCCATGGAGCCTGAGTTGGCTCAGGTAGATCATCATCTCACAACACGGCTATCCGGATGATTTTTGTTTCATCTCCGGCTTCGATGACCAGGAAATAGAGTCCGCTGGGCAAGTCATTCAGGTAAAATTCATATGCATACTCCTGCTGATGATTTCCTTGCACCGAACGCATCACCCGGTTGCGCTCCGGACTGATCAACCGGATGCTGACAGGCCTTACTTCGTTTAATACAATTGTACCTGATAACTTATCACGGGTAGGCACCGGAAAGGCAGTCGCCTGCCGGATCAGTCGTGCTCCAGGCTCTTTTGTACGACCTGAACTTGTACTCCGTTCGATGATCTCAAGAGAGCCGCGATACTCATCCTGGCATTGTGCCAGACTCGCGGTCAGAATCACTTCATACCTGCCCGGATCATCAAAGACCATCGTTACATAATCAGGTGTACGCTCAAGTACTGTGGCTTCTGAGGGTAAGGTCCACACAATACCTTCCGGCACCGGCCAGCTGATATCAATGACAATGATTGTATCTCCGGCTTCTGCTTGCGGGATCATCAGAAAGTCAGCGCTTAGCAAGTCCGTGGCTGTCGTCAGGGTAAAACTATCTTCTGCTATGCAACCATTGGCATTGATAATACGCAACGTATAATCGCCTGCTTGTGTCAACGTCACTTGTTTGGACGTACTGCTAAAACCATTGGATGATGACCAGGCATAAGAAGCGGCATTCGCTGGTGAAGCGATGGTCAAAATACCGCCTACACAGATTTTCCGGTCTGGCCCCAGATCCAGTGATAACGGTGGTGGATCAGAAAATACAAAAGTCTGTTGGGAGGTACAACCCTGTGCATCCGTAGCTGTTACGGTATATGTTCCCGCACCAATCGATGATAACGTATTGCCCGTGGCGCCTGTGTTCCACACATAGCTAAACGTGCCATTTCCTCCGGTGGCATTGACGCTGATGCTACCATCACTGCGACCTGCACATGTCGGTGCCACTTCTGATACGGTTTGTACAGTGATCGCAGGCTTGTCCGAAAGGGTTACACTCTCGGTTATCGTACAATTATTTGCATCGCGGATGGTGATGGAGTAGGTACCAGCAGCAATGTTGTTCAAAACATGAGTAGTGGCTCCGGTATTCCACGCATAGGTATAGGGTGCTGTCCCTCCCGTACCCAAAGTCTGAATCGATCCGTTCGTGCCTGCCGGACAGGTTGCTTGTTGAATAACCGGTGGAGTGGCTTCCAGGGTCGGTGGTGAAGGAACATTTACTACCTGCGAGGTAATACATCCGGTGGCATCCGTGATGGTAACAATGTTAATGCCCGTACCGGGACGAAGTGCCACAGGGTTCAAGCCTGTTTCCCCATTGTTCCAGGCAATCGTATAAGGAGCCTGGCCTTGTGATACTGTGATCGTGGCACGTCCATCGTTGCTATCCGAACATCTGGTGGGTGTGGTTGAATTGATTGTGGCTTGTGGGCCGTCCGGGCTGGGAATAGCGGCATCTTCAAAATCAGTACACCCGTTTTGATCGGTGACCGTAACGCGGTACGTTCCCCCTGGAACATTAATAAGCGTGGGTGCGGATGATACCACCTGGTTGAGCCCATTGCGCCAGACAAAACTGTACGTTCCCGTGCCACCGCTGGCGGATGAAGATGCTGAACCGTTGGACTGGCCACAGGTGGCCCCCTGGATGCTACCAACCGAGGCTGTTAATACAGGAGGTTGGGTAATCGTAACGATGATTTGATTGATGCACAGGTTTTGATCGCGTACACGTAGTGTATGTGATGTCGCATTCAAGCTACTAATGGTGGACGAGGGCTGCCATGTAATGCCATCACGTGAGTATTCATAGGCTCCTGTTCCGCCTATAGCATTCAGGGTAACAGATCCGTTTGCCTGACCATTACACAAAACATGAGAGGTGGTGCCTTGAGAAAGCGTTAGCTGAGCAGGTTGTATAATGGTGGCCGAAGTGTTGGTCGTACATCCGTTCGCATCCGTAACTGTGACAGAATATAACCCCGGTGGCCGACTGATCAGATCTTCCGTAGTGGCTCCATTGCTCCAGCTGTACAAATACGGTGAGGTGCCGCCCGTCACGGTCAGATTTACTGAACCATTGCTGGCACCAAAACAGGTAACATCGGTTTTAATCGCTGTGCTCACTAACTGAGCTGGTTGGATGATCACCGGGGTGGTACGGCTACCGACACAACCTCGACTATCGGTGATGGTAACGGTATAGGTATTGCTCAGCAGGCTGCCCAACGTAAAGGATGCATCTTCGGTGGTGGCAATCACTGCATTGGTGGTGTTGTCGCGCCAACTATAACTAAACGGTGGCGTGCCGCCCGAGGGTGTCAGATTGATGGTGCCTCCGTTGCCTGGGCTAAAGCAGGAAAAAGTGGGGAGGGCTCCTATGGCTCCATCCACCGGAAAAGGTTGTGAAACAATGGCTGTTGAGGTGTTCGTGCATCCGCTCGCATCTCTGACTTCTATTGTATAGGTACCTGCTACAATGCCGGTATTGAACACGTTGCTTGTTTGGTAGGCAACAGTGGTTGAGTTGCGTGTGTACCGATACTCCAAGGGAGATACTCCATTGGTAGCTGTCACCGTGATGCGTCCGTCATTGCCCGCAAAGCAACTGGTGTTGACAATAGCGTTGCTGATACCAATAGCAGGAGGCGCAGTGATCGTCACCTGAGACGGTTGCGTGACTACACAGCTATTGGCATCGCGTACATAAATGGTATAGCTGCCGGCAGGTGTATTGGTAAAGGTTGGTGAGGATTGGAAGTCGGTGCCATTGACCGAATATGCCAATGCACCAACCACGCTGGAGGAAGCTCCACTCACTATGATTGTGCCTAAACCGCCCGAACATAAAGGGTCAGTCTTGGTAGATGTACCTGCAACCATTGGTGGTGGCGCCAGCAGCGCCACCCCTGAACTGCTCTTGCTGCATCCGTTAACATCCGTCACCGTGACCGTGTAGCTGTCTGCCGGCACTGAACTTAAACTGGCAGAGGTGCCAACAATCGCGTTGATCGAGTTGCGCCATACATAACTCAACGCACCTGTACCACCCGTGGCCGAAAAAGTAATACCCCCGTTCGACTCTCCAGCACACCGGATGCCAAAACCTCCGTAGCTCGTAGGAGTCAATGACCCCAGCACAATGTCCGGGGTGGGTGCCAGTACTACATCTGTAGTGGCTGTGCATCCGTTCACATCACGTAGGGTAAACGTATGCGTGCCTGCCCCCAAGCCACTGAACACCGCGCCCGCTTGGAAGTTAGTGCCATCACGGCTGTAGCTAAACGGTGCCGTGCCGCCCGATGGAGTCAGTGTTACCTGACCATCGCTGAAGCCATTACAACTCACGGCCCGGCCATTAAAATCAGAACTCACAACCCCCACCAACGAAATGGGAGTGTTGGTATTGCCCACTGTAAATGGACCATACGAACTGAAGCATTGCTCCACATCTGGATTGCCGGCACTGTAGTTCACCAACTGAATATTGTAGGTACCCGGAGCAAGATTTAACAAATAACCATTCAATGAAGAAGACGACACCGGAAATATACTCGTGCTCACCGAACCGCTGACGTTGATCTTTACATCCGGATAACTGGTCACCGGACTACTAAACCTGAGACCTCCCGTAAAAGAATTTGTACATATCTTATCCTCAACTGTGATAACCGAGGTGGGCGCTGAAGGATAGATAAATAGAGTTCCTGAATTTGTATAAGAAGAAGATAAGATATTTACGCATGAAGAATAATAACTTCTTGCTCGAAGAATAGCTGTGGACACAGATGCAACTGAAGGAACATTAAACCTACCTGTAAAACTTTGAAATGCACTGCCGTTAATACTGAACTCCCAATTAACATTTACTGATCCATCCGTTGGCAGTCCATTAGCAGTTTGATTTAACACATCGCCTGGGCAAAAATTATTTCCAATACCATCTCCCACCCGAGCGACAGAAATACTAGTTGGAGCTAAAGGAAGGGAAAGAGGTACTCGCAAACTTACAGATAAAAAAGTAGTTCTTGTGGCCTCGACAGTTCCCCCACCTGGGCTAATGCATGTACCAACATATTCCACCTCTAACTGAATATTTTTTGGAGTAGCATTGTAGTTCCAAATAATTTGTATGGCGCTGCCGTCATTCTGTACAATAGTGCCACCAGTTACAATCCAATTGAAAAACGAGGCCACGAAAGTTGTTGGGCAGGGGTCATCAATTATACCACTCCCTGTTTGTCTTGCTGTATAATGATAAATCTCGTTTGGACAAACACTAGTGGGGCCAGATGGCGAATAAAAGGGTCCATTTTGAGCTATCACAGATAGCGTCTGTAAAAAGCAAAAGAATAAAAGTATTCCTCTTAAAGCTTTCATAATCAAATTGATCTATCTAACATAACCTTGACATTCAATGCTGGTACTTTATAGATTTATATTTCATCTGAACCATTCAATCTATATTTATTATTAATCTTAGTTTACTATCATCATCTCACAACACGGCTATCCGGATAATTTTTGTTTCATCTCGGCAACTTGTCTGAAAATTTAGCCACTGAGTTTCTCATATTCAGAACTTCACAGCCACCAAATCACTAAACAAAGACTCATGTCCGTCCTTAAATACAGCCTTGACTACATATTTGTAGGTTGTATTGATCACAATCTTGTTGTCAAAAAATTCCGCTACACCATTTGTAGAGCTATACAGGCTCAACGGTGAATCATTTGCAGCCCGGTAAATCAGGTACTTTGTCACATCTGTTGATTTCAGAGACCATGAAAGCTTTACTTGCTTCACTTCTCTGTCTACAAGTCCGCGCAACAATGGCTTTGTTTTCGCATTGTCAGCAAGTTTGACTGTCAGTTGACCGATACTCGATTCACTAATTAACCCCAAGGCATCTTTGGCTTCAATTTTGTATCGATAGTTACCTGATACGGCAGTGGGATCTCGCACACAACTGCTATCTGCTACCAGCACTTCCTTCACCAATTGCCAAGGCCTCCCGGTCACCTGACGAAAAACACTATGCGCTACAACATCACTGCTCGGACTATTTTTCCAACAAATATGTACAGAGGTTCCATCCACTCGCAAGGCATCAATTACCGGAGCTGCTGGTGGTGTATGATCTGGTCGAAGAACTTTCACCTCATCCGAAAAGTCAGACGTGTTAAATCGTATGTCCACTGCCTTAACTTTATAATAAACCTGCTTTCCAGTTGACTGTATTTGTAAACTATCTATAAACTTATTCTCAGCTACGAGATTTTTAGACACTAATGAAAACTCAGCATTTTTAAACTCTGACCGATATACCTGATAGCCCTGCAAATCAGGTTCATTATTGGATCGCCATTCCAGCGTCACTATTCCATCGGTAGAAGCGATCCCTGAAATTTCTGCCGGAACAGCGGGAGGAATGCTATCCGCCAGTTGTATCAAGTAAGGATAGGTGACCAATCGGTCTCTCGATTTCCCCACCATGGCCACGCGATAGTAACTGGTCGTTAAAGGGATTTTATCCTCCATCTCACGGTCACCTGGCTTCGTCTGGTAAATCACACGGTATGGTCCACTCTCCTTCGGTGCTCGCTCTATCTCAAATCGCTCAATCAGTCGGTCTTCTTCCCTGACTTGCCATTGGATTTTTACGGTGTTTACTTCCGTTACAAACGCTTTGGTGATCACTACTGGCGACTTTATTCCCTCTTTTCCACTAACTTTTATAACGGGCGAATAAGGTCCCTTATCGGCAAAGGGATTTGTACCTCGAAGTCGATAAGTTAACTCCCATGAGTTTTCTACAGAATCCGTCACGACAATTTTCTGATATCCGGCATCTGTCAAAATGCCTACCAATGGAAATTTATTGACGGCAGTAAAGTCCTTTCCTCCGTTCAACGATTTTTCCAAATAATATCCCGTATAAAAATCAGATAACTGGGCTGGGTCCCATTCTATTCTAACCACACGATCCCCTGCTACCACGTTAGGCTGTGGAGGTTGAGGGAGAATAGCGATTCGTTTTGCATCCTGATAAACATATCCAAAATCAATTTTCAGAATATCCATTGGTACTTGAGAATAGACCCGGTATAAGTAGCGCTCTCTTTTATCAACATTCTTGTCCACCCACCGTAGCGCTGAAAGATTAGCTGCCACAGAAGACATGTCTGCGGCAAAAAGAGTATATGAATAGCGAGACTCCAATTCATTTGCTTTAGTAGCTACTTCTCCAATGGAAAGATCTTTTCCTTTGCTAACTTGAAATTCATCTCCAAAAATAGCTTGTGCCGCCACTGCCACATAATCATTGGTATCCATGTACTTTTCCCATGCTTCTTGCTTGGCCGGCATCAATGGTTCACGGTGAAGTGAAACTGTTTCTTTAGTGGAAAGCACGATTGAATCACGAACAATTGTAAATCGTTCTAACCGATAACCATACCTATTCAACAGACGCCATGCCAGCGGGGTGGTCGGTGCCCACCTTAACACAATGGAATCACCATAGGATTGAGAAAGCAGTTTTAGCTGAGAGGTTCCAGCTTCCTGAGCTGCCACCATCACAGGTAAGAATGCAATGATTGCCAGTATTACTAAACTATGTAAATTAAGCCTACTTTTCATGCTATCGGTTACTAGACTGATAATTAATAGTAAAGGGATTCACCGAAACAACTTTTCTGATTCCTGGTAATACATACTTTATATCCAGATTATAGGTACCCGTGCGTAAAATAGGAAAAGGTTTAAGTAAAAGTAGGTCGATGCGAGGAGAACTTTGAGTAACTGATAGGTTCGCAGCAGTAGACTGGAAGTCAAGATAATCTCGATACATTTCTAACGGTAAGTTAAAAACAATAGACGTCATGGTGGGATCAACAGATATAGGCGCATTAGCAAATACCATTTCTTCCTTTAACATAAGATCAGACGGGTTTTGCCGCATATGAATGGCCTTTAACGGAGGTAAACCCAATGGCTCAGATGTTCTTCGCTTAAGATTAATCACCCCGGCCACCGGATATCCCTCATACACGAGCGGGTATACATAATCAGTATACCACGGGTTATTCGTCTTGGCTTCGAATTGAAATAGTTGCGATTGGCTGTAGTTTGATCCAACTAATTCGAATACATCGAAAAACTCAGGTCCGTTCATGTTGGTTCCTAATTCGCTGATGCCCGTTTGAAGTATCCATGTCCATCCAAGTGAAAATGATTGCGATCTTAACTTCTCTGCCAATGTTGCATATTGACTTGAGCGGTAATATGAAGCAAAAATCGATTTCTCCTGAAATGTCTGGATACTGCCCTCCGCTTTTTTTGTTTTTATTTCCGTATCTGTTGACTGCCCTGCCACTGAAACGGTAGTTGCTTGCTCAGATACGTTCCGATCTATTTTTCCGGCCGATTGTGCGGGTATGTTGACCAGTTCCATCGAATAGATCTGATTTCGTTTTAAATCTGGGGGCGTATTAAATCCAATAAACCCATTTGAATAAGCGAAATCAAAATCACTCTTACTTCCGTCCGAGCCAGACATTCGGCCTACCTGTCGCCACTCCCGACCAACTTCGAACAAATAAGGCTGACCTTTTTTCAGCTTAATATATCCCTCACGTGTTTCGTCTTTATAATAATTCAATTGTCCAATAACCGGGTAACTATAATCTACATTGCTAAGCGGAATAAAATCAGGCGCATCACCGGTTGTAAAAGTCACTGTCGCCTGCTCACTTTGACGTTGTCCATTATCCATTACCGGTGTCCAATTTCCGTTGACACTTTCTTCAAAAGTGACTTGTACCATTGCCTTTACTTCCTTTTTAGGGGGAAGCACATCAAATGAATTGAATGCCAATACATCGTTGTCTTCATTCCATTCCTGGTTACCTGCCACTGAACCTCCAGAATAGGTTAATATATATTTTTCAAGTTTCGCTCTAAATGAGCGTATTTTTCCATTATCATCTTCCAAAGTAAAAACTTTATCTACCGGAATGTTAAAGACAACTTGCGGTGTGGTGAACACATTTACGTCTTTCTCCAGATCAACGGGTGTTTGTTGAGCAATTACTTTAATATCATCCAACACACTGTCGTCCTCCTTCTTCACCATCTCACACTTCTTACCCAGTGTCACTTCAAATCTGCAATTTCCTTTCACCAATCCACCTAATACCCGAAAGTAGCCACCCACCGTACCTTGTACCCAAATAGGATTTGGCAATTGAGCCTGTAAAATGGCTGCCGCTCCGATGCTGAGTATCTCAATGCTTCTCCGCTTCCCAAATACTTTCACCCGTATGCCTACCGCCCCTTCAAAATACGCATAGGCCTGCCCATTGGCATACCAACCATTGATCCCAATTCTTCTGCCTGTATTGCTACAGTAGGTCTCACCATAATTTTTAATCATGATGTCAAACCCAAGACCTGCTTCAAACTTGGCATAGAAGATCAAGAAGGTAAGATCACCCGTGCTGATGCTAAAGGCGGAACCGAACGCCACACCGGCCCCATTGCCAATCGCATTCAGGTCTTTCATGTAATCAAGATTCTTGCCTCCCAGAATGCGGGACACCGCCTCCGGGGGTGGTGGACTTCCGGGGATCTTGGTGCCCACCATAAAATAACTTCCCGATTGCGCGCTGACGGGCCCTACTCCTACCTTTAATCCGATCCGATCTTCCGGAGTACCGACATATACATACCATTCGCCTGGCGCAAAGTGCATCACGGCCCACCCGGCACGACCACCGGCACCCACACCCTGGATGATGCCGCCTGCGACATTGACATAGGCATCAAAATTTCCGTGGAGCACCCGATTCTCAAAATCATATTCAATAAACGCCCGAAAAGTGATCCCCTCCTTCCCTTCAATCTTTCCATGAATGTTTTCGATGGCAGCCTTATCGTCTTTGATGGTGTTGATCAACGTCTCTGCTCCTTTCGGCACCTTACTTTCTATTTCCTTCATTTTCTGCGTCATCTTGGCCGTGGCGGCTGTCAACTTCCCGGAGATACCACCGGAGATCCCCGGAGTAAGCATGTTTCCATTTCCGAGCAAACTCATATACCGAATGCCTCCTCCCTGAAAGAACGAAATCTCAAACGTAACATCGGCATTAAACAACTTGTCCGTACCAGCCGAGGCAATTACCATGGTGGCTTTTATGCCCAAACCTGCTTTTGAATCCGGAACGTAAAAAGCGCCCGAGGCAGTCTTTCCTAACGGACTGGAAGAACTCTTATCCATTTTCATTTTGTAGTAAGCTCCTCCACCAAAACCTTTCGCATTCACACCGGGAAACATTAAGATGCCTGGTGAAAATTCAGCCAACGCATCCGCATACCAATAGCGGTCTCCATTCACATTTCCAAAGATGGCCGAAGCGCGTGCTTTAAAATTGAGCTTGGTCATGGCCATTTCCACAGATCCATTAAATCCATTTCCATAAACTGCATCATCGCGATAGAAAGCAAGCGAGCCTTTCAACGAATAGGCCGCGCCCGTCATGTCGACTTCAATGGAGCTAACATCTACTCGTTTAAAACGCCAACGCTGGCTGCCGTCTTTCTGATACATTTCGGCTACCAGCGAAAGCCCCGCATCCGCAGAAAATGAATTTGCCCCGGCATCATTGCCGGTGAGATTCAGGATCAAATCAAAGTCGAGGGCGGTCTCGGTGTCAGACAATGAGCGCATGCCGATGTTGTTGATGCTGATGGGGAACTGCGCCATCTTTTGTTGCAAGGCTTCGGAGCCAAACGAAAAGTTGCCTACTTTGATGTAAGGCCTTACAGTCTGGATTTCCAGATTCTCAAAGGAGATATCGGCTAACTCCACGCCTTTGCCTTTTTCTCCCTTGTCGCTCAACCTCGCCTGAATGTTCATATTACCATGCAACACTGCCTTCGGTAAAAACTTCCCATCCGCTACCCGGATTTCAATGCGCGATGCTTCATATATCTCCACTTTGCTGGTCTGCCATAAGTTAAACTGCATGTCTTGGGTAGATACCACATTAAAGAAATACTGATCGTTCTCTTGCATGGTGGCCGTATACCTGAAGGGCGTTTGTTCATCGGCCAGCGGTACCACTATTTTTCCTTTCAGTCCCGCCTGCTGAATCTGATTAGCCATCAACGACACGGCAATGGAATCCAGCGAGAATGCCCAGCCGCTCATGTCTCCGTTGTTAAGCGGAATCAGGTTTTTACCTTCGAATAATCCGGATACACCTTGATTGTCAATAATCATATTGTAAGCATTCAGCGAGGTGCGTACGTTGTCCTTATTTTTAAACTGCTGAGGCAACCGCACCGACATCTGTCGCATATAAAACCCACGCCACAGGTTGGCATTCTCCGGCAGCATTTGATTGCTGGTATATCCTTGCGGGAACACGACAGCCGGTGCGTTGCGCACATCACTAAAATCAAATACAGCCTGTTCTACCGTAAAACCAAAACCATTCAAGCCTTTCACCTGAAAGTTGGGTAGACTTAGTTGAACAATCAGGTCGTTCCAGTTGCTCAAAACGGTTTTGAAAGAAGATGTCACGCGGCCTTCCGGTTGGATGGTCCCATTCAGGTTTTCTGGAATCAACAGATCGCGCGAAAAGATGACATTGGCATCCAGCGCCATTTCTTTAAACCCATCGCAGTCAATCGTTACATAGGTGCCCGGTACTACTTCCGTCCCACCTTTGATGACCAGTTGAATTTTATCACCATTAAAATTGATGCCATAATCACCAATCAATTGCAGCGTGGCATCGCCCACAATTCCGCCCGCGTTGGAGAGCTTAATGTTTCTGCCCATGAACGAAAGTTTCTTTCCGTTTTGCGGAATTTCAAATTCCATCACTACATCCAGCTCCGCATGCGTAGGTTGTAACCTCACCGCATAAATTACCACATCAAAGCTTAACCCCCCAATGGTTTTAGAAATACCTACCGGTAACTCAAATTTGGAATTCGCATCAATGGTTCTGATAAAATTTTGTGTCTCCTTCACTTTCGCCACCATCGATCGGACAAACGCAATTTTCTGTTCCTGCTCACCATTAATCATCTCATCAAAGA
>ERZ1066130.485-NODE-485-length-14244-cov-9.726901_pt1 | contig 14244 bp, 10 predicted proteins | sample MGYA00382777_ERZ1066130 | MGnify/ENA primary metagenome ERZ1066130 (study PRJEB33369, sample SAMEA5778360) | biofilm metagenome | biome: Industrial cooling water; feature: Water cooling tower basin; material: Biofilm | place: United Arab Emirates | collected...
CGGCGCGGTGTTGAGGTTCACCGGGAATTTCTCGGGATGGCGCAGTGCCCAGGCCAGCTTGGGGTCGATGTCGAGGTCGAGCATGCCGCTGCCGCCGGCCTTGGCGTCGGGCGCGATCTCCTCGACGCTGAACTCGTAGAAGCGCAGCAGCCAGTCGGCCTGGTACAGCCGGTGTTCGCGCAGCAGCGGCGGCGGCTTCACCGGCAGGGTCGATGAGGCATCGGGGATCGGGCTGAAGCCGGAGTAGTACACGCGGCGCATGCGGAAATCGTCGTACAGGCCGCTGGACGTGACGAGGATGCTGCGGTCGTCGGCATCGTCGGCGCCGACGATCATCTGCGTGCTCTGCCCGGCCGGTGCGTAGCGCGGCGGTCGTCGGCGCTTCGGCGTCGCGTTCGTCGTGCTCGCCGGCTTGCGCGCTTCCAGGGTCTCTTCGATCTTCGCCGAGACCGTGCCCATCGCCGCGCGGATGCCGGGCAGCTGTTTCTCAGGCGCGAGCTTCTTCAGCCCGTCTTCGGTCGGCAGTTCGATGTTGATGCTGAGGCGGTCGGCGTAGCGGCCGGCCAGCGCCAGCAGCTCGGGCGAGGCTTCGGGAATCGTCTTGAGGTGGATGTAGCCGGCGAAGCGATGGTCCTCGCGCAGCGTGCGAGCCACTTCCACCAGCTGTTCCATCGTGTAGTCGCCGTTGCGGATGATGCCGCTGGAGAGGAACAGGCCCTCGATGTAGTTGCGCTTGTAGAAATCGAGGGTCAGCCGCACCACCTCGTCCACCGCGAAGCGCGCGCGTGGCACGTTGCTGCTCACCCGGTTCACGCAGTAGGCGCAGTCGTAGATGCAGAAGTTGGTCAGCAGGATCTTCAGCAGCGACACGCAGCGGCCGTCGGGCGTGTACGAATGGCAGATGCCCATGCCCTCGGTGCTGCCGATGCCGCCGGACTTCAGCGAATTGCGCCCGCCGGCACCGCTCGACGCGCAGGAGGCGTCGTATTTCGCGGCGTCGGCCAGGATGGCGAGCTTGCGGGTGATCTGCATGGTCGAATTGTCGTCGTATCCGTCTCGTGTCGTGAGACGGATACGCGCCGGCGCCCGGGAAGGATGCGGCACAATGGCGCACCGCCCCCGACGAGCCGCGCGCATGCATCTGTCCGCCCTGTCCCTGCATCCGCTGAAGTCCTGCGCACCGCTGCCGGTGGCGTCGCTGGAGGTCGAGCCGCGTGGTCCGCGCTTCGATCGCCGCTGGCTGGTGGTGGACGCCGACGGACGCTTCGTCACCGCGCGCGCGGTGAGCGAGCTGGTCCTGGTCCGCGCCGAGCCGCTGGGCGCGGGTCTGCGCCTGTCCGCGCCGGGCATGTCGCCGCTCGACGTGGCCGTGCCGCCGCCGGACGCCCCGCGCGTGCCGGTGACGGTGTGGAAGGACACGATCGACGCGCCGCGCGCCGATTCCGCCGCCGACGCCTGGCTCAGCGCCTTCCTGCAGCGCGAGGTGCGCCTGGTGCACATGGACGAGGCCGCGCGGCGTGCCGTCGACCCTGCCTACGGCCACGCGGGCGACGAAGTCAGCTTCGCCGATGGCTATCCGCTGCTGGTGATCTCGCAGGCCGCGCTCGACGGCCTGAACGCGCGCCTGTCCGCCGCCGGCCGCGCGCCGCTGACCATGGCCCACTTCCGTCCGAACCTGGTGGTCGATGGTGTCGACGCGCACGCCGAGGACGGCTGGCGCCGCGTGCGCATCGGCGGGATCGACTTCGACGCGGTCAAGCCCTGCACCCGCTGCGTGTTCACCACCGTCGACCCGGCGCTCGGCCGCCGTCGCGAGGATGGCGAGCCGCTGGAGATCCTCAAGGACTACCGGCGCACGCCGGCCGGGATCACCTTCGGCATGAACCTCATCGCGCGCGGCACCGGCACGCTGCGGGTCGGCGACGCGGTCGAGCTCATCGACTGACCGCCGGTCCTCGCCGGCACTCCGTCAGGGCCGGCCTCGCTGCGCCTTGAACCAGCGCCGGGCGGCGACCAGGTCCGGGTCGATGCCGGCGGCGACGTCCTCCAACCGCGTGCGCACCGCGATGTCCGGCAGCACGCCGCGATCGGGCGTGCTGCCGCGCGCGAAGGTCGCCAGCAGCGGGATGTCGACGCTGACCCCGGAGACCGGCAGAACCATCCAGGTCAGCTGCCCGCCGTTGAGCCCGCGCAGGTTGCCGCCGGTCTCGCGGCCGATCAGGGTCGCCGCGCCGCTGGCCTTGAAGTCGCGGGCGATCAGGTAGCCGGCCGAGCTCATCTGCGGTCCGGTCAGCAGCACCACCCGGCCCCGGTAGGGCGCGGCGACGGGCGCGATCACCCGGTCGGCGGGCTGCTCCTTCAGCCGCCAGTTGCGGCCTTCGCCGCGCACCACCTGGCCGGTGCGATCGAAGAAGGACAGGTCCCAGGTGTCGAGGAACTTCGCGATGTCGTAGGGCACGCGTTCGTATGCGCTCTCGACGCGTCCGGCGGGGACCGTCAGCGGCGCGCGGATCACGTGCGCCATCAGCGCGCGGCCGATCGCGTCGTCGCCGCCTTCGTTCAGGCGCAGGTCCAGGATCAGGTGCGGAATCCGCTTCTGCTCCAGCGTGGCGAAGCTGCGGTCGAGGAAGGCGCGCCAGTCGAAGCCGCCGTTCCAGAAGGCGAAGGTCGGCAGGGTCAGGGTGGCGGTGTCGCCCTCGATCTCGAACTGCCAGGCCTGGCCGGGCATGGGCAGGCCAGCGGCGGCCAGCTGCCGTTCGCGCGCCTCGACGGTCATCGCGGTCACCGTCGCCTCCGCGATGCGACCGCCGCGCGGCCGGAACTGCAGCGCATAGCCGTCGGGTCCGGGCGGATGCAGCATCGGCAGCCAGCGATCGATGGCGCCGCCATTCTCGTCGCTGTCGAGCTGGCTCAGGCGCTTGCCGTCGTTGCCGCCATCGGCGCGCAGGAACGGCAGGATCTCCGCGATCAGCGCCGTCGGCGTGCGGCCGGCACCTTCGGGTCCGCGCTGGCCGTGACCAGCAGCCGGCCTTCGATCACCCGCAGCCGGACCGGCAGCACCGGCAGGGCGCCCAGGGCCTGCTTCACCGCAGCGCCCTGGTTGATGGTGTTGGTCCAGGTATGGCCGCAGCGCACCCCGGCGGTGATCCGGCTGGCGATGCGGTACATCTCCAGCGCATCGCTGCCATCGGCGACCTCGGCCTCGGCCTGCGCGAACGCCGGTTCCAACTGCTCGGGCGTCTGGTAGCGGTACAGCCCCGGGTGCAGGTCGGTCAGGGCCCGCTTGAGGATGCGCAGTTCGCGCTGCGCCTCCTTGGCGGTCAGCGCGACGGGCGTGGGGGCGGGCGTGGCAGCCGTGGCGACGAGCGGCGCCAGCGCGATGCAAGCGGTCAGAGCGAGCCGGCGGAGCGTGGATGGCAGCGTCCGTTCGGGCGTATGGGTGGAGGGCGACATGGCGGGTGTCCGGTGGCGGCAGGTGTCGCCACCGTGTCGCAGCGGGGCGCGGCGGTCGCCCCAGCCCTGAAAGATCAGGGGTTTTTATCCGTTGGCACGTCCCCGGCGACGTCCGCGCGGAACCGGGACGGGGTGGTTCCCGTCCGGGACTTGAACCAGCGGTTGAAGCTGCTCTTGGCGCTGAAGCCGGCCTCGTAGGCGATCTGCAGCAGGTCGCTGCGGCGGTCGTCGCGCAGCCGTCGGCAGACCTCGTCCACCCGCAGCCGGTTGATCGCGTCGTTGAAACTCAGGCCGAGGCCCTCGTTGAGCGCGCGCGACAGGTAGGCGGTGTTGGTGCCCAGGTGGCGGGCCAGCCGGTCCAGGCTCAGCTCGGGATCGCGCCACCAGCCTGCTGCCTCGGTGCGCGCCAGCCATTCGCGGCCCTGCGCGGACCAGTCGCGGCCGGCGGGTTCGTCCGCCGGGAGTACGGATACCGGCTCGGGCGGCGTCCCGGCGCTGGCCGGGCCCTGCCTGTCGGGATGCGGATAGACGGTGGCCGCATGCCGCCAGCCTTCCAGGCCGAGGTAGAAGACCAGCAGGGTGAAGCAGACGTAGAGCGGGAAGCGCTGGAAATAGTTGAAGCCGATGCCGTAGCTCAGCGCCTCGTAGACGGCCCAGACCGGCAGCGCGATCGCGAAGGCCACCAGCACGTTGCGCAGCCAGGGGATGCGGAATTCCTCGCGGTTGCTGAGGTGGCCGTCCAGCCAGGCCTGGTAGCCGCGATACGCGCGCAGCGCCAGCCACAGGTAGATCCCGAACGACAGGAGGTCGAGGAAGGTTTCCGCCGGGTCGATCCAGTCGCGGTGGATCGCGTCGTTCCATGCATCCTTGAAGGCCAGCGGCTGCACGAAGATCGCGGCGCGATAGAGCAGCTGCAGTGCGCAGGGCAGCAGGTGCCAGGCCCAGCCCGGGGGCATGCGGTCGCCGACCAGCCGGCTGACATGCAGGTACAGCAGCGGGCCGATCGCCAGGCCCGCCTCGAACGGCGCGAACGACAGCCACGGATAGACGTCGTAGTAGCCGGCGAAGCCCAGCACGTACGGCATCAGCTTCATCACGAAGACGAGCAGCAGCAGCGCCAGCAGGCGATTGGCGGCGGTGTTGCTGCGGCTGCAGGCCAGCAGCAGGGCCACCATCAGGCCGAAGCCCGCGCCGATCGCCAGGGTGGTGCTCCAGGGGCCGAACGCGGTGGTCATGGCAACGGTGGCTCGCAGGCGGGGCGCCGGGCGCCGTGGCCTGGGGGCGACGGCAAGGGCGGCGGTGGCGACGTTCGCCGCATGCTACACGAGCACCCCGGCGCATCCGGCGCGCGCGCGGCCACGTAGGCACCGCATCCTCCATCGACGCGCCAGGAACCTCCCATGCCTCCGTCCATGCCATCGTCCGTGCCTGCGTTCCGGGCCGCGCACGCCCTCATGCTCTCGCTGCTCTGCCTGGTCGCGGCCGGCTGCGCCAGCACCGGCTTCCCGCCGACGGTGCCCGCCGCGCCCCGCGTCGCGGACGCACCGGGCGAAACGCTCGACGGCGATGCGGTGTTCGCGCGCACGCTCGCGGCACACGGCGGGGATCTGCGCCGGCATCCCGGCGACATCAACCTGTCCACCGACGGCCGCTGGTACGCGCTGATCCAGCGCATCCAGCCGCTGGTCAGCGACAGCGGCTTCCGGATCCGCTCGCAGGAGCGCTACCGCCCGTCGGAAGGCCTGTACGCGGTCGATCACGACGGCCCGCAGGGGCGCAAGCGCGTGGTGCGCAGTGCGGACGGCCTGTCGATCGCCTACAACGGCCGCGCGAACGAGGACGCGGCCCGGCACAGCGCCACGGCGATGACCAACGACGCCTTCCGCATGTTCCATTTCGGGCCGAGCTGGTTCATCGACCGTGTCGCGAACTGGCGCCGCCTCGACGACGCCAGCGAGGGCGGGCGCGTGTATCGCCGCATCGCCGGCGTCGCCGTGCCCGGTTTCGGTGATGCCGAACGCGACGACGTGCTGCTGTGGATCGACCGCGAGACCGATCGCCTGTACCGCATCCACATGAGCCTCAACGGTTTCGAGACCACGCAGGGTGCGCACGTCGATACCACCTTCCTCGACTATCGCGAAGTCGGCGGCTTTCTGTTTCCGGTGCGCTTCCACGAACGCGTGCGCGGCCCGCTGCGCATCGATGCGCATACTTGGTGGGTGACCGGGCTGGACATGGATCGCGGCTGGACCGCCGCCGACGCGAGCGGCGATGCGTTCACCGGACGCGCCGCACCCGCAGCGAAGTCGCTGGCGGTGCCCGCGTCGACGGCCTCGGCCGACAGCGCCTCCGCCGGCAAGCCGTGATCACGCGTCAGCCATGAACGGCTGCGCGCGCGTGGCATGCGTCGATGGCGTATTCGCCATAGCCACCGCCCTCCCAGCGCGCCGCGATCGCATAGCCATGTCGCTGCAGCAGGCGTTCGAGTCGCGCGGGCGGGCAACGCCAGAGGAAGGGCTCGCCATGCGCCGACAGCCAGCGTCGCACCAGGCCCGAATCCGTCGAGAAGCCGCGCCCCTGCGCCGTGATCGGCGCCAGCGCGGTCAGCAGCAGCCGGGGCGGCATCGGCCATCGCGCGATCGTTCGCAGCGCGCGCAGCAGCGGACGCGGCGGCAGGTACATCGCCACGCCCTCGGCGACCAGCACGGCGGCGACGCGGTCGTCGAGGCCGTGTTCGCGCAGGTGGACGATGCCGTCCGGCAGCTCGATCGGCGCGCGCGACAAACGGGCATGCGTGCCGACGATGCCTGCGCGCAGGCGCAGCGTGTCCGGGTGATCGTATTCGCGCACGCGCCATCGCGGATCGGCTTCCGACAGGCTCGCGCCGGTGCCGTCGAAGCCGACCGCAGGCCAGAGCAGATCGCCGGCCGGAGCCGTCGCGCGCAGGCGATCGAGCAGCCAGCGCTTGCGCGTGCAGTGATGTACCGCAAGGCCCGGCAATGCGATCCTTTCGACCAGATCCAGCAGCGCGCGGCCGAACCGGTGTCGCGCCAACCTGCCGAGCCAGCGCCAGTGTCCGCCGGCGGCGTCGAGTGCGCGGGCGGCGATGCGCAGCGAGGTGTCGGGCAGGCCTGCCCCCGCACCACGACGCGCCACGGACAGCGCGACGATCAGCGCGGTCGCGCTGGGCCGGCCCGGGATCATCGGTCCGCCGACAGGGTCGCGCGCAACGCGCGATGCCAGTCGCTGTCGAGCACGTGGTCCGGGTCGAGCCGCGACTTCGCTTCGAGGAAGGCGTCGATCCGCGGATAGGCCGCGCGCAGCTGGTCCGCGCGCGCCTCGCGGTGGTAGGTCAGGTAGAAGCTGCCGCCGAACGCCAGCGCGCGATCAATCAGGCGCTGCGCGTCCGCGCGCAGCCGCCGGCGCCCTGCCTCGTCATGCCGCACATGCAGGTTCAGGACCACGCAGGCCCAGTCCTCGCGCGCCCAGGCCAGCAGGGTGTCGGTCTCGCGACGGATCATGCGCACCGTGCCGTAGACGATCTCGGTGCCGTGGCGGCGGCAGTCGTCGGCGACCTGCCCGAGGAAGGCGTCGAGATCGCCGGGCGGCACGTACAGCTCCGTGATCATTTCCGAACCGACGTGGCCCAGCGCGATGTCGATGTCGCGGTGGTAGCCATCGAGGTAGACGCCGAACTGGTGGTCGTCGCTGCCGTAGTGCTGGCCATGGGTGCTCAGATAGAAGGCGCAGTAGCGTTCGAAGGCCTCGTGCTTGTCGGTGTGCGCCAGCATGAGCAGCGAGCGGAACTGTTCGGCCGACAGGTGATGCTTCGGCGAAGACGCGTAGTCGCGCAGGTGCGTCGGGTGGTAGCAGGCGAAGATGCCGTCGTCGAGGAAGTGCGCGTCGGTCGGATCGATCGAGAACTGGAAGTCGCCGTACAGCGCGCCTTCGCTGCGCGCCTGCTCGAAGGCGGGGATCAGTTCGGCGCGGCGAAGCAGGGCCACGCGCCGCTGCAGCACGCGCCTTGGCGCCAGGCGCAGGGTGACGTCGGTCACCACGCCGAACAGGCCGTAGCCGCCCACGGCCAGCGAGAACAGATGCGGTGCGCGCTGGCGATCGACGTGCACGACCTGTCCGTCGGGCTGTACCAGCGTGAAGGCTTCGATGTCGTCGACGAAGGGGCGCTGGTCGAGTCCGCGGCCATGGATGTTCGCCGCGAGCGCGCCACCGATGCTGAAGTCGTCGGCGCCGGTCTGCTTCTGCCGGATCGCCCAGCCATGCCCCTCGCGATCACGCTGGCCGGCGAGGAATGCCTGCAGTGCAGGCCAGCGCGTGCCGGCGCCGACCCGCACGCGACCGGCGACCGGGTCGAAGGCGTGCACGCCGGACAACGATTGCGTATCGAGCAGCCAGCCGCCCTCCGCGAACTGCTGGCCGCCCATGGCGTGCCGCGCGCCGGCCACGGCCAGGCGACGGCCCTGGCGTCGCGCCGCCTGCAACAGCTCGACGACCTCGTCGACATCGCGCGGCGCGAAGGCACGCAGGTGGCGGGTGGGGTTCAGGCCGCTGTGGACGTCGTTCTCGACAGGACAGGGCGCGGGGGCAAGGGCGGCGGACATGGGCGTCGTTCGTGGTGGTGACGAACGACAGCAGACGGCGCGCGGTCGCCGGGGCACAAGCGCGACCGCAGGAGTAGCGCCGGACGATACCGCAGGCCGCGACGCGGGCGACCCGCACGGGCGACCGGGGCAGCGGGTCGCTATTCGCCGTCCACGCCCGCGAGGTCCAGCACCCACTTCGGGACGACCGGTTCGCCGGCATAGAAATCCTTCGGCTTCTTCTCGGCCATCGCCCATCGATGCAGCCAGCTCGGGCCGTAGCGGCCGTGGTAGCCATCGGTGCGTGCGTAGGCCGGGTCGCGCATCGCCTCGTCGAGGGTGACGAAGCGGTAGCCGCGCCGTTTCGCGCCGGCGATGAGTTCGGCATAGGCGACGGCATTGAGTTCGTTCGCATGCAGCAGCCAGATCTGCGGCAGCGCGTAGCCGAGCAAGGCCTGCGACTGCCGCTCGTAGTAGTCGAGCTTGTTGAGCATGTACGGCACGTAGCCCAGGCGCAGGCGTTCGAGCAGCGCTGCGCGCTCGGGCGTCTCGGGCTGGCCGTCGAGCACGCGCGCGTAGGCGAAGGCCAAGACCCATTCGCCGTTGTCCACGGTCACCGGCGCCAGGCGGTAGCCGTGCTCGGCGAGGAACGCCGCCAGCGCGGCCTTGTCTTCGGCGGTCCTGCCGGCGCGCAGGTAGGGATTGCGGAACCAGCGCGGCGTCGTGCCGCGTTCGGCGAGCATCGGTCGCAGCACCCGCTCGCCGCGCAGGATCGCCTCCTGGTACGCGGGCATGCCGACCACGTGCAGGTCGACATGGCCATAGGTGTGGTTGCCCAGTGCATGGCCATCGTCGAGCCAGTCTTCGAGCATCTTCACGCGCGCGGGCTGCAGCTGGCCGTCGACTTCGAGCTTGTCCTCGTTGACGAAGCCGACCACGGGCACGCCGGCCGTGCGCAGTTGCGCCATCAGCGCGTCGTGGCGCGCCTGGAGTGCCTCCGGCGGCGTGTCGGCCATGCGCTGCCAGGGCAGGTCGTCGATGGTGACCGCGATGCGGCGGTCGAGCGAGGCCTCCGCATCCTGCGCGTGCTGCGCCGTTGCGGGCGAGGGCAGCAGCAGTGCGGCGAGCAGGAGGGCAGTGAAGCGCATGCGTCGGATCCGGGGCGAGGCGCATGACTGTAGCGCAGACAGGGCGATGGCCGCCCGGAGGCGGCCATCGGTGCCATCGACACAGGAGGACGACCGGATTCAGCGCACCACGAACACCACCGCCGTGCGCGGCGGCAGCACGAAGCGCCCGGTCGCGGTGTCCACCGTTGCCTGGCGCGCGCGACGATCGGCGGCATCGGCGGCGGTGTGCACCGGATGCAGGCGCCAGGGCTTGCCGGCGTCCTCGGGCAGGGTCAGGGTCTGCGCCGCGGTGTCGACATTGACGACGTACAGCAGTTCGCGGAAACCCGCGCCGGCGTAGCCGCGTCCATCGAGATGCCCGGCCAGCACCGTCGGCACCTGCGCGCTGCCGGTGTTGCGGAAGCGCAGGCGCTGGCGGATCTCCTCGGCGGTGCGCATGCGGAACAGCGTCGAACTGCCGCGGATGCGCATCAGGTCGAGGAAGGCATCGCGGGTCCAGCGGATATCGGCCTCGCTCGGTGCGATATCAGGGTTGCGCAGCAGCGGACGCATCACGTCCCAGTTGGCCCCATTGTCGCCCTGCGGCGGCAGGCCGGCGGCGTAGCCGTTGTCGCGGTAGGTCCAGTCGATGCGGTTGAACCAGTCGCCGCTGTCGTAGCTGTTGCGATCCAGCGACTTGCTGCGCAGGGTGTCGATGCCTGCGTGGTAGTAGGCCACGCCCTGGCTGAAGCTGTTGATCGCGGCGCCGAGGATCTGCACGCGCGCGCGGTCCTCGCGCGTGGTGCCGACCGGCAGCTTGAACGCGTTGTTGTCGAACAGCGTCCAGTTGTCGTGGTTCTCGACGTAGTTCACCACTTCCTGCGGATCGACCACGTAGCCAGCCGGCTGGCCGCCGTAGTCGAGCTGGTCCAGGCGCAGCGTGGCGTCCCAGTGCGTGGTCAGCGTGTAGTCGCGGATCGAGCCGGCCAGGCCGACCTTGATCAGGTCCGCCGACCACATCAGGTCGTTGCGGGTCTTGTTGCCGCCGCTGCCGTTGTCGGCGTAGTGCATGCCGTTGATGTAGCCCTGGTTGCGCAGCAGCGACACGTCGCTGTCGAAGCCCGAGCCGCCGCGCACGTGGTCGCGTGCGCGGTCGCTGAAGGTACCGATGCCGCTGCCGTTGAGCGACAGCTGCGAGGCCTGCACGAAGCGCGCGCCGTTCGCCACCTCGCCGAAGTTCCAGCCTTCGCCGATCAGCTGCACCGGGCGACCCGCCGCCGCGTTCACCTGTTGCTGCAGCTGCTCCATCACCGCGCGCGGCTGGTGGCCCATCAGGTCGAAGCGGAAGGAATCGATGCGGTACTGCGTCGCCCAGGTCTTCACCGAGTCGATCATCAGCTTCGCCATCATCCGCTGCTCGGTCGCGGTGTTCTCGCAGCAGGTCGAGCGCTCCACGTCGCCGCTGGCGTTCAGGCGGTGGTAGTAGCCGGGCACGATGCGGTCGAGCACCGATTTCGGATCCTGGCCCGAGGCGCTGGTGTGGTTGTAGACCACGTCCATGCCCACGCGCAGCCCGGCCTCGTGCAGGCCCATGACCATCGCGCGGAATTCGCGGATGCGCGCCGCACCGTCGTCGGGATCGCTGGCGAAGCCGCCTTCCGGCGCGGTGAAGTGCCAGGGATCGTAGCCCCAATTGAAGCAGTCCTTCGCGCGCACCGCGCCGACCGCCGCCTGTTGCGCCTCGGAATCGGGCGCGGCCTGCGGAATGGCCGGGGTCACGCAGTTGCGTTCCGGCGTGCTCGCGAAATCGAACGCCGGCAGCAGGTGCACGTCGGTCATGCCGGCGCGCGCCAGCGCACGCAGGTGGCGCATGCCCGCGCTGTCGCGCTGTGCGAAGGCGAGGTACTTGCCGCGATGCCGTGGCGGCACGGTCGCGTCACCGATCGAGAAGTCGCGCACGTGCAGCTCGTAGATCGCCATGTCTTCCTGGGCGCGCACCCTGTCCGGCGCGCGCGAGTGGCGCCAGCCGCGCGGCATCAGCCAGGGTGCATCGAGATCGGCGATGTAGCTGCGCTGCGAATCGGCGTCGAGGCTGAGCGAGTAGGGATCGGTCACGAGGTTGCGTACCACGCCGACGCCGCGCACGAACACTTCGACGGCATAGCGGTAGTGCCCGCCGTGGTGTTCGCCGCGCAGTTCGAGCTGCCAGGCGCCGGTGGCGGGATCCAGGCGCATCGGGCGTTCGATGCGACCATGCCCCCGCGCAGGATCCAGGCACAGCGAGACCTTGCGCGCGGTCGGTGCCCACAGCTTGAAGCCGGTGCGCCCGCGTTCCATGGTGACGCCGAGGTCATCGATGGCCTCGGCCGAGGCGAAGCGGTCGTCGAGCAGGCCCGGCAGCTGCGCCGTCGTCGCCGCGAGCACGCGACCGGCCGCGTCTTCCTGCACCAGCAGCAGCTGGTGGGTCAGCAGCGTGTCCAGTCGCGGCACGTCGGCCGGGTCCACCGACAGGCGCACGCCGGCTTCGATCCAGCGGAAACGTTCGGCGACCGTGTCCGGCACATCGCCGCCGATGCGCAGCGTCAGGGCACCGTCGGCGCCGTGCACCGGTTCGCCGCGCGCGGCGACGATCCGGCCCTCGGCCGAGTGGTAGAGCCTGAACGTGCCGGCGGCATCCGCGCGCGGCCACTGCAGGCGGTCGCGGCTGAGCCAGAACGCGCGCGCGTCCGTGGTCGAGACACGACGCAGGTCCGGCGGCGCGGTGAAGATCTTCGGCGTGCCCTGTACCAGCCAGACATGGCCGATGCCGTCGGCGATGGTCAGCGCCGCGAAGGGCACGCGGATGTTGTCGTTCCAGCCGTCCTTGTCGTTCACGCCGCCGTTCGGTTTCGAGGGCATGCCGTGGATGATGAATTCGACCGCGCGCCGCGCCGCGTCGTCGCGCGGATTCAGCACCGGCAGGTCGAACGCGATCTCGTTCGCACCGACGGCAGCGTTCGGCATCGCCGACAGCGCGACCGGTGCGTTCCACTGGTCCAGGGTCAGGCCGCCGTGCCGTGCGACATCGATGCCGCTGCTCGGCCACAGGTGCAGGCCCCACTGGTCGTAGGCGTTGTCGAAGCGGCGGTAGTGCACGCGCACCGTCGCGATGTCGGGCGTGGACGCGACGGGATCGGTGCGGTACACGGTCGCATCGCCGGAGCGCAGCCAGACTTCGCCGCCATCGGTGAACGACCACAGGCGATCGACGCCGGGATCGCCGCCCTGTCCCGGGGGATGCACGATGAAGCCGAAGCCCGCCGCAGCTGGATGCGTGAACGCAGTCGCGCGGATGTCGAAAAAGGCACCGTAGGCGTCGACACCGGCGCGCGCGAGCGGTGCGTTCCAGGTCACGCCCGGATAGTCGGCGATGTACTGGCCGGCGGCATCGACCTGCCACAGGTGCAGCCCCCAGTCGCCGTAGGCGCCATCCTCGCGGCGATAGCGCACGCGCACGTCGCGCGGTGCACCGTCGCGGGGCTGCGCGGGCACCGGGACCAGCACCTGGCTGACGTCGGTGGCGTCGCAGATGCCGGTCTGCGTGTGCGTGCGCGATGCCGGTGCGGCGAGCGAGGGCGCATCGCTGGCCATGGCGGTACTGCTCATCGCGAACGGCAGCTCGCAGCCGGCCAGCAGCAGCGTCATCAGCAGCGAAATGAAAAAGGACAACGGCAACGAACGGCCGTGGCGGTATCGGGTCGGGCGCATCCTGGCCTCCAGGGCGTATCGCGTCGGGTCTCGCGTCGGGTGCGACGTGCGCGCTTGCGATGCTGCAGTGCGGCATGTCGTGCGTGATCCATCGCGCATGCCGCAGCGACGGATCGCGTTGCACTCTGCGCGATGCCGACCCGTGCCACAAGGCGCGCAGCGGCCGATGAAATCGTATTCCCGGACGATGGTTGCCGATTGAATGCGTCAGGCGTCGCCGAAGTCGATGAACGCGGCCGGCACCGCATCGGTCAGCCACACGCCGTTGGCCGAGCGATGGAAGACGTGACCCGCCGCCGCCATCTCGGCGGCGCGGACGACCAGCACCACCGGCCTGCCGTGACGCGCGCCGACGCGTCGTGCGGTGTCGACATCCGCCGACAGATGCACGTGATGCCGGCTGCGCCGCGACAGGCCCTCGCGACGGATCGCCTCGACGAAGCGCGCGGCCGTGCCGTGGTAGAGGTGCGCGGGCGGCGCGACGGCCTCCAGCGCCAGGTCGACGTCGATCGAATGCCCCTGGTTGGCGCGGATGCGCAAGCCATCCTCGCTGATCGCGAACCGCTGCTTGTCGCTGGTCGCCACCACCGTTTCGATCAGCTCGCGCGTCAGCGGCCGATGCGATTGCGACAGCGCGACCAGCGCATCGATTTCCGCCCAGCCCGCGTCGTCGAGCGACAGGCCGATGAGATCGGGCCGATGGCGCAGGACGAGGCTGAGGAACCTGCTCGCGGAGACGGGATCGGTCATGGCGCGGATGAACGTCCGGATACGGCGCCTGAATGCGAAATCACGATATCCTTCTCCGACCCAAGCAGCGACGAATGGACATGCGTATCAGGCCTCTCAGTCTGGCGATGACGATCTTCCTGGCGACCGGATGCACGGAAGCTTACAACCCGCAGCCGCAGCGCTCCACCGCATCCGGGACCGAGGCGTCACCGGGCGCAGGCCTTCCGGATTGCGCGCCCTCGCACAGCCCGGACCTCGACGGATTTTCGATCATCGTGGACACCTTGCGGCGCAATGGCGAGGTCGTGCGTTCGCAGACGTACTTCCAGCGCGTGCGTGCGGCACTGGAAGCGCAGCTGTACGAGGCCGACCCGGCTGGTCCGGCGCGCGCGAAGCCGGCCCTGGACGCCTTGTTCTCTGCCGCCGAGATCGAGAAGCTTGCCGTCTGCGCCTTCATCCAGTTCGACCGCTCGCAGCCGGAATTCGAAGCCTGGGAGGCCTGGTCACTCGACACCCGCATGCGCAGGATCCATGCCGCGATCCTCGACATCGGCAGCGAGGACATCCCCGAGCGCGCACAGTCCGTGCCCGAAGCGCGTCGC
>ERZ1066130.487-NODE-487-length-14205-cov-12.067208_pt1 | contig 14205 bp, 10 predicted proteins | sample MGYA00382777_ERZ1066130 | MGnify/ENA primary metagenome ERZ1066130 (study PRJEB33369, sample SAMEA5778360) | biofilm metagenome | biome: Industrial cooling water; feature: Water cooling tower basin; material: Biofilm | place: United Arab Emirates | collected...
ACACGGATCACGAATGACGCACGCCGCGCCGATCGCGGCGGCGCGATGGGTGCGCTCATGGTCGAGCAGCGGGACATCCCGCCGTCCCAGATCCAGATCGGGGATGTCACGTTCGGGATCGAGTTCATCGAGGTCCCCGATGCCGCCGCGCGTTGGAACGAGGTGATCGACCACATCGGTGCGTGGTTGCTGGCCGAGTGGGAGCGCGGGCAACTGGAAAGCGAGCCGGGGTGAGAGCGCTGCACTGTACAGAGTTCGGCATCGTCGTCGCTGCGGGCCAGCGGTACGCCCGCTGGTATGACGATGGTCCGTTGCCGAGCCGATACGACGGCAGCGATCCCATCGATGTGGAGCAGGCGTACAGGGCAGCGTTCCTTGAGGCCGCCAGTGAGGTAGCCGGGTGGGGTGAGCCCGATGATCGAGCGGTTGAAGCCGCATGGAGGGCCAGGTGCGATGCCTACGACGCCGCCCGTGTCTTTATCCCCTCGGCTGACTACTTCGGCGTAACCGATCCCGAGCAGCGATCCAAGTTCATCGGTGAACAGACGGCGTATCGGTTGGCGCACGCCGTCACCGCCGCACGCACCCGCGGTCGTCACCAAGCGCTCGCCACATCCAACGACGCGTGGTCGCGATTGTCTGAGCGTGCCTTGTCGGGCGATCAGATCGTCAGAGCGCTGCTCCCGGCCTGGCTCGCGGAGGTACAGGCCTGGGCGACCCAACCCGCCAAACCCAAGGTAGTCGCTGTTCCGCCGGTGCTGGATGAGACGGAGGCGGCGCTGCGAGCGTCTGCTTCGAAGGAGGCTCCCCCATTGATGCAACCCGCCGCGCTCCCAGCCCCGCAGTTCGTGAGCGTGCGTCAACTCATGGCCGCCTGCCCGACGCTGCGCGCGCCGGTGATCGAGGGCTTGCTCCGCGAGGGCGAGACGATGAACCTGATCGCGTCGCCCAAGACCGGCAAGTCGTGGCTCGTGCTCGACCTGGCCATCGCGGTCGCCACGGGCCGACCTTGGCTCGGTCGCTTCCCAACGGTCGCCGGCGATGTGCTGATCATCGACAACGAGCTGCATGGCGAGACCTCGGCCAACCGCATCCCCAAGGTCGCAAAGGCCCGCGGCCTATGCACCGACGAGTTCGCCGACAGCGTGTTCATCCGGAACCTGCGCGGCGGGCTTCAGGACATCGTCTCGCTCGCTCCATACTTCCGCGCCGTCGAGCCGGGGCGTTTCCGCCTCATCGTGCTCGACGCCTTCTACCGCTTTCTGCCCGCGGGCATGGACGAGAACGCCAACGCCGACATGGCGTCGCTCTACAATTACATCGACCGGTACGCCGCCGACCTCGGCTGCGCGTTCGTGCTGATCCACCACAGCAGCAAGGGCAACCAGTCCGGTAAGTCGGTGACCGATGTCGGCGCGGGCGCTGGCAGCCAGAGCCGCGCGACCGATGCCCACCTCGTCCTGCGGCCGCACGAAGAGCCGGACGTGGTCGTGCTCGATGCTGCCGTGCGGTCATGGCCGCCGCAGGAGTCGGTGTGCCTACGCTGGGCGTTCCCCGTGTGGGGCGTGGCGGACGACCTCGACCCCAAGCGGCTCAAGGTCGAATCCCCTCGGCGCAGGCAACGTGCCGACCGCCCATCGCCGCCCGAGGACTGGACCCCGGAGCGTTTCGTCGGCGCGTTCATGTCAGGCGGCCCGGCGCTGCGCGACGAGATCCTACTGGCCGCCGCCAAGGACCTGTCACACGCCAAGGCGAGCAGCATGCTCAAACTCGCCGAGGCCCGCGGGCTCGTCCAGCGCGTCCAGCCCGGCCCGTCCGATCGCGTCCGTTTCGTCGTGGCGCGGAGATCCGAGGGTGGCCCGTGAGGGGGGAGGGGGGTTGCGCGCAAACACGTACGCGCGTATGCCCCCCCGGGGGGGCATACGCACCCGGGGGGTATGGGGGGGAACTCGACCCCCCTCCCCCCGTCAGGTTCCTTCGCCGCCCCTGGCCCCCCGGCTACGCCCGCGGGAACAGCCACGGGAATAGACAGACTTTGTTTCGCCTGTCCGGGCCGAGTTGCCCACACACTGCCCCCTCAGCGGCGATGTGCCCGGATCGACTTGAACTTCCCGACCGATGACGCCCTCCTGTGTCCCGCCGGGCGGCAATGCCGCCGCCCCGCTGCATGGAGACCAGAACATGGCCAAGAAGAACACCACCCGCAAGATGTCCAAGGGCGCCGCCCGCGCCGAGGGCGCGGCCCGCACGAAGCGTGCGCTGGCCGCCGCGAAGACCACCACACCCGCGACGAAGCCCGCCGCCAGCAAGCGGCTCAGCGCCCTCAGCGCCGCCGCCAAGGTGCTGGCCGACACCGGCACGCAGATGCGTGCGGGCGAGATGATCGAGGCGATGGAGGCGAGGGGGCTGTGGAAGAGCCCCGGCGGCAAGACCCCCGAGGCTACGCTTTACGCGGCCATCATCCGAGAGATCGCCGCCAAGGGGAAGGCGTCCCGCTTCCGCAAGGTCGAGCGCGGCCTCTTCATGGCGACGGAGGTGGCATGATCGCCGGTGATATCCGCTTCGCGGTAGGCTACGCCCGGCGCTCGACCGACCTGCAGGAGCGGTCGCTTCCTGACCAGAAGGCGGCGGTCGAGCGCTGGGCCAAACAGCACGGCTTCCGCATACTGCGGTGGTTCGTGGACGACGCCATCAGTGGCACCAGCGCTCGGGGTCGCGACCAGTTCACCCGCCTCATGCATGAGGCGGAGAACGGTCGCGACTTCGACGCGGTGCTCTGCTACGACATGTCCCGCTTCTCGCGCGGTGGGACCAACGAGACCGGCTACTACCTACACCGCCTACGCCTCGCTGGCGTCGAAACGTACTTCACCGCCGAGGGCATCCCCGATGGCGACGAGGGGGAGCTGCTCCAAGGCGTCAAATCCTGGCAGGCCCGCCAGTACTCTGTGAAACTCTCTCGCGACAGCATCCGCGGGCAGCACTCGACCGTCACCGTCAGGCACAGCGCGATGGGCGGGCGATCACCCTATGGCTACGACCGCCAGTACGTGTCGGTCAGCGGGCAGGTGCTCAAGACGGTTCGCACGCTCCCCGATGGCCGACGCCAGGAGTTCGGGCCCGATGGACGACATCTGCGCTTCATCGAACCGAAGGAGAAACTGCCCAAGAAGATGAAGTCGGACGTCGTGCGCCTCGTCCCCGGCGACCCAACGCACATCGCGGTCGTGCGCGAGATCTTCGAGATGTGCGCCAAGGGGCTGGGGTTCCGCTCCATTCTTATCGCGCTCAACGCCAAGGGGATCGCCGGCCCGATGCACGCCCGCTGGAACCAGATGGCCGTGAAGTCGATCCTCCAGAACCCGTGCTATCGCGGCGCGCTGGCATGGAACCGGCGCACGTTCGGAAAGATCCATGAGGTGGCCTCCGACGGGTCGGCCATCCCGAAAAAGGTGGCCAAGACCACCCGGAACCCAAAGGACCGCTGGATAGTGGTCGAGAACGTCCATGAGGCAATCGTGCCGCCGGACCTATTCTGGAAGGCCCATGAGCAGATGGCCAAGCGCCGGAGCGCCGGCGGCCTGGCCCGCCCGACGCAGCGGTACCTGCTGTCCGGGCTCATCCGCTGCACGCATTGCGGACACAACTTCTGGGGATGCGTGCTGAAGAACAACGCGGGCGAGATCCGGTACTACGCCGACGGCGGGTACCGGGCACAGGGAGTCGGCGTCTGCAAGTCGACGCACATCCAAGCCGCCGCGCTCGACCGATGGGTGCTCGACCAACTGCGGGCCGCGGTCCTGGCCGACAAAGCGGGCGTCGCGAGGGCGATCGAGCAGTTCGTGACGGCCAGTTGCGGCCGTGCCGCCGCAGCGAAGAAGGGAGCGGATCGCAGCCAGGAACTGGCGGACCTGAATAAGCGGATCAAGACGACGGTCGCGCTGCTCTCGGACAGCGATCTGGCGGACGTTGGCGAACTCAGGGCCGCTCTGATCGACCTGAAGCGTCGTCGCGAGGCGCTTGAGGCTGATGCGGCGAGCAAGCCAGCATCTCCGGAGTCGCTCGACCCCAACCGCCTGCGGGCCTGGGCTCGCGAACGAATCGCGGACCTCACGCAGGCGTTCAAGCCCGGTACGCCGATGATGGAGGTGCGTGCGGCGGTGCATGCGTTCGTGGCCAAAATCGAGATCGACCCGGACCGCCAGGTGGGTACGCTCTACCTGCCGCGGGACACGTGCAGCGCCCTGCACGCAGCATTTGTCAGACGGGATACGAGCGCATCCTCGATCCACTCGTGCACGGTGCTCTGCGCGGGGCGTTTGGGGTCGCCCAGATAGTCCAGCAGGGGTGTCTCGTGCGGGCTGACGAGCCCGATCACGTCCGACACGTCCTCAACGATCTCGGGAAGGTCCGCGCCGGCTCCGAAGGTCGGCTTTCCAGTAAAAGGCATGTGAATCCCCTTTCCACCGCCGACGGGGGCGGCACCCCGGCCGTGAACGCACGGCCTGTGAAATCAGCGTGTGGTTCAGCGCGCGCCGCGCTTGGTGCGCAGGTATCCGAGCAGGCTGCGGCGGGTTCCGCCCGCGCGTCGGGCGGCGTCGAGGGCGTCCTCGAGCGGGCTGGGCGCGCGGTCGCGGCCGGGCCCCATCACCCCGCGGGCCGATGGCTCCGGCGGCGCGAAAAGGTGGGGCTTGCGCGACTTGACGTCGGCGATGGCTTCGGTGACGGGCGTGGCGGGCGACTTGCTCAGGGCCGTCTCGACCAGGAGCAACGCCGACTCGATGTCGGACGCTCGCGCGTCGATCAGGGCCTGCTCGACCTCGCGGCGACGCTGAAAGGCCGAGAGAGTTTGCTGAGTGGTTTCGAGTTCGGACCGAAGTGCGGCGAGCGCTTCCTCGGCGGCTTTGAGTTTGTCCTCGGCTTCGAGTGCCCGGCCCCGCCAGGTGGTTTCGTCCGTTTCGCCCTTGGCGGGCGTGACGGCGGAGGCATTCTGGGCAGGGCCGGTGGTACCGAGGTTCATTCCTTCATCGGGCATGGCAATCTCCTTGTGGACAGGTGTTCAGACGGAGGCGTTCTGGGGGTCGTACCCCAGTTCGGCGAGCACGCGGTCGCGCGGGACGCCGAGCCGGGCCTTGCCCTCGGCGGCGAGGACGCGATCGCGTTCCTCGACGGGGAGGGGTTCGGGCCATTCGATGCGGACTCCGCGATCGGCGGGGCTTGTGCGCAGGATGCCGGCCCAGTCGAGGGCGGCCAGGGCGAGGCTGCTGGCTTCGGCGATACCGCGGCCGTAGGTGACGCGCTTGCGGGCGGTCTTGGCGAGCAGGCTCATGAGTGTGATGCGGAGGGCGTTGGCGCTGGAGAGGTTGCCGACCTTGCCCTGCACGACGCCGCCTGCCAGCGGGGGGAGTCCGGAGATCTTGTCCATGGCTTCGCGGAGCTGGGCGATGTGGGCGTCCTCGCTGGGGCAGGCGGCATCGCCGCCGAAGGACTCGACGGAAGCGTCGGGGTTGTCGGTGGACCAGATCTGGCCGGGAGCGACGGGCGTGGTGTCGAAGCCCTCGAGGCCGCGAGCGATGTACATCTTGAAGCTCTGCATGGTGACGCGGAAGGCGCGGTCGCTGAGGCGGGTGTTGAGCTCGTCCTGGATGGGGATGAGCGGCTCGACCTCGCCGAGGCCGGCGTAGTCGAGGGGCTGGGCGATGTTCTGGATGTGGACGACGGGGATTCGTCCCGCGGTCCATCGGAGATCGCCTTGGGAGACGAGGCGCTGGTTCTCGTACTCCTGCCAGGCGGAGCCGGAGTAGATCTGGAGGAGTTGGGATTCGGCCCGGGCGTGGCCTCGGGTCTGGCGGATGACGTAGGCGCTGAGCCGGCGGTAGTCGGAGGGATCGAGGATGGGGATGCCGCGGCGCGGGTCGATCGCCTCGACGCGGATGGCGTCGGCGGCGTTCTCGAGCCCGCGTGGCCCGCGTCGGCCGGCGTCGCGGAGCTGGTCGGCGTTGACGCGGACGAGCAGGTCGACGTGCCCGAAGACGTGGCCGAGGAGCGCGGCGTCCTGGAGGAGGGCGATGCCGCCGGAGGCTTCCCAGATGAGATGGAGGGCGTGTTCGGCAGCGGCCCGGGACGCCTCGTCGGCGGCGGTGCTGGCGATGCGGATGGGCTTGCCGAAGATGAAGTCGACCATGGACTGCACGCGCCAGGCGATGTCGTTCTCGATGACGATCTCGCGGCGTGGCCCGCCCGCGGAGCCGGTGAGTCGAGGGGGCAGCCCGGCTTCTTGGCCTTGGGAGTACCAGGGTCCCGCGGCGTCGCGGGCCGGAGCGAGGGAGGTGGTGGCGGCGCTGAGCGGGTTCCTGTAGTACGTCCAGAATTGATCCAGTCGGGGCATCGCCTTCCTGGTGTGCTCGTCGAGGACGAGCGAGAGTGTGGCCTCGTCGAGGCCGACGTCAGAGAACGCGCTGAGTCGATAGGCCATGGCACCTTTCCCCGCGGCTCCGGCCCGCGGCGTGCGGGCGGCATACCCGTGGGCAGGTGGTGCGGGGGCGGTGCGCGCGCCGGCGGCGCGGGCGTGTGAAGTTCAGGGCGTCAGCGGTGCAAGTCGCGGCGGGGCCGGGGATTGTCAGGATCGAAAAAAGCGTGGCCGGCGTGAGGCGGACGGACTCGCTTGGCTCGATTGTGCGCGCGAACAGGGTTGGCGTCGCTCGAGACGCGGGAGAGCATCGAAGTCACGGAGCGACTTCGATGGCACGGCACGGGCACGGGAAGGGTGCCGGGTGGGATGGGGAGGGGATTAGGCGAGGAACTCGACGCTGGTGTACTGGTCGAGATTGACGACGACGAGTTCGCCGTCGGGCTTCTGGATCTCGAGGCGGTCGAGCCAGAGCTTGTGGTCCTTGCTGTGGGCGAACCAGGAGCCGGTCTTGGCCTGCTTGTAGGCGACGATCTGTCCCTCGATGGGGCGCGTGGTGACGGTGGGATCGCCGTTGCCGAGGTGTGGAACCTGCTGCGTGACGCGGACGCGCTGCCCGGGTGTGTAGAGGGGTTCGGTGGCCATGGGGCGGAGTATATGCCCGGGTGTGGGCGTACCGGGGGCGAGGGGGCGGGTTGCCGCCGGATCAGCACCCTTGTTCGAAGGCGGTGACGAAGGCATCGAAGTCGAAGAGATCGGCGAAGCCGTCGAGGTCGAAGTCGGCGGACTTGCCCGGGGGGCAGGCGAGGCCTTCGAAGCAATCGACGAAGGTATCGAAATCGAAGAAATCGACGAAGCCGTCGCTCGTGAAGTCTGCGGGGCAGCACCAGGTCTGCATGTGGACGTGGGCTTCCGAGGTGAGGCCGAGGGGATCCTGAACGGTGAGGATGAACTCGTACCAAAACTCGTCTTGGGCGTTGCAGGGTTCGGGTGCGATGGTGGCGACGCCTGAGCAGGCGTCGATGGGCGGGTTGGGGTGGGTGTGGTCGTTGTGGTGCGGGAGGATGTCCCAGCGGCACTTGAGCAGCGAGGTGTCGTGCTCGGCGTCGGCGATGGAGGCGAGGAGCTGCAGGGTGGAGGGTTCGTGGCTTGGGGGTAGAAGGAGCCGTCGACTGGGCTGAGGATTTCGATCTTGGGAGGCGTGTTGTTGACGGTGACGAAGGACTCGGCGGTGTCGGAGAGCCCGGCGGGATCGGTAACCGTGAGGCGGACGTCGAATCGGCGCGGGCCGTCGGCCTGATCGACGAGGTAGAGGTGGGTTGGGGAGGGGAGTGTGCTGGTGGAGCCGTCGCCGAACTCCCAGAAGAACGCGAGTTGCTGCTGCTCGGGGTCGAAACTTGCGGAGCCGTCGAAGGTGATGGAGAGGGGCCCGGGGCCGAATTGTTGGGAGAGAGCGATGGAGGCCTTGGGCGGCTGGGTGCCGGCGTAGGAGATGCGTCGGAGTTGCGAGAAGCCCTGGTAGTTGTAGGAGATGTAGTAGAGGGCGCCGTCCTTGGGGTGCTGGGTGATGCAGACGACGCGGCCGGCGGCGGGCTGGAAGAAGCGGATCTCCTGGGGTCGGTCGTCGTGGTCGAAGATGAAGTTGTGGACCCACTGCCCGACGAAGTCGCCGTGGAAGTAGGTGTTGCGGTACTCGGGGGGGAAGTTGGTGCCGGTGTACCAGACGCCGCCGACGGGGCAGCCTCCGGCGAGGGGACCACCGGTGACCGGGCATCCGGGTGTTCCGAGGCGGCTTTCGGCGGCGTTGGGTCCGTTGAAGACGCCGGTGCGGGAGTAGCCGTCGTCATACCAATCGAAGACGGGCCTGGTGTGCATGAAGGTGGGGGCGTTATCGTCGATGGGGCGAAGCGGGGGGCAGGGGTTCCACCAGCGCGGGGTGGCGAGCGTTTCCTGGACGAGGAGGTCCTGGAAGCGGAAGAAGGGGATGCCGCAGGTGTTGTCGGGGTTCGGCGCGTCGCGGTTGGGCGTGAGGATGGCGGAGTAGGAGGCCTTGGGGGTGAGCCCTTCGAAGAGAGGCCAGCCGAAGTTCTGGCCGGCATGGGTGACCACGTTCATTTCGTCGAAGGCGCCCTCCATGACGTCGCCGAGGTAGAGGACACCGGGGTTTGCGCCGTCGGGCTGGTGGTGCGAGGAATCCGGTCGGACGCAGAAGCGGAAGGGGTTGCGGAAGCCGAGGGCCCAGACGCGCGAGGCGGCGGATCGTGGATTCTGCGGATCGAACCAGGGGTTGCCGGGGAGTCCGTCGCCGGTGCTGGGGTCGAGGCGGAGGATTTTCCCGGAGAGCGAGTCGATCATCTGGGCGCGGAAGACCCCGACGTCTTCCTGCGGGCGGAGGATGCCGTCGGCGAAGGCGGTGTAGCTGCTGTTGGGCATGGGCCCGCCCGCGTCGAACCCATCCCAGCTGGCGCCGTCGCCGACGGAAACCAGGAGCGAACCGTCTTCGCCGAAGGCGAGGCAGTTCATGTGGTGGCCGAGGTGAGTGGCGACAGGCCCGTCGGAAAAGGACTGTCCGACGAGTACGTGGCGGCTGTTGGGCAGGACGGATCGGAACTGCGAGGCGTGGTCGAGGGTGTAGCGAGTGACACGGCCGATGGTGTCGTGGTAGAACTCGTTGGTGTTCGGGTTGTAGAGCGGCGTGCCGAAGTACTTGAGGTGGTGGTAGTCGACGGTGTAAGCGAGGTAGATGAATCCGTTGTGCTCAACGTCCGGGTCGATCGCCAGCCCGACGAGCCCCATGTCGAACCAGGTGCCGACTTCGTCGCGGATGTCGACGAGGGGCGCGGGCTGGATGACGCCGTTCTCAAAGAGCCGGACGCGTCCGGCTTTCTCCCAGATGATGCCGCGGCCGTCGGGGAGCCAGGCGATGCCGGTGGCTTGGTTGAGATTGTCGACGAGGACCTGCTCCACGAAGCCCGGGGGGAGCGCGGCGGCGGAAGCTCCGTCAAGTGCTGCGGCGGCGAGGAAAGGGAGTGCGGCGAGCGTGTGTCGCGTGGTCATGGCGATTCTCAGTTGCGCGCCACGACAACCCCGCACGAGCGGGGCGAGGCCGAGACGCGAGGTCACGCGATCCGCACGTGATGCCGCGCTCAAGGGGGAAAAGTTCGGGATCAGCTCGCGATGACTTTCCTGGCGTGGGCGAGGAGATCGCGTGCCTCGTTCTCGGACGGGGCCTCGGCGATGAGGCGCATGATGGGTTCGGTGTTGCTGGCGCGGACGTGGAGCCAGGCCCGCTTGGCGTCGAGCCCGATCCACACGCCGTCCTGCCGATCGACGCGTTCGCGGGCGAAGGCTCGGGCGATGGCGTCGATGGCGGGGGCGGCGTCGTCCTTGCGGGCGAGGTCGACCTTCTCCTTGACGATCGCGTACGAGGGGATGCCGCGCACGATGTCGCTGAGCGGCGAGCGGGATTGCTGGAGCAGGGACAAGACCATCGCCATGGCGGAAAGGGAATCGCGGACGTAGGTGACCGCCGGCCAGATCACCCCGCCGTTGCCTTCGCCGCCGAGCACGGCGTTCTCCCGCTTCATGGCTTCGACGACGTTGGCCTCGCCGACGGCGGTTCGGATGACGCGTGCGCCGTAGCGGGCGGCAACGTCCTCGATCATGCGGCTGGTGGAGAGATTGACGACCAGCACGGCGTCCTTGGTGTTCTTGCCGGTCTGCTTCATCGACTCGAGCAGAGCGATCGCGGCAAGGACCAGCGTGTACTCCTCGCCGATGTAGGCACCCCGTTCGTCGACGATGGCGAGACGGTCGGCGTCGGGGTCCTGCGCGAAGCCGACCGCAGCACCAGACTCTCGCACGCTGTCGCGCAGCGAGCCCAGGTGATCGGCGACGGGCTCGGGCGGATGCGGGAAGATGCCCGTGGGTTCGCAGCCCAGGTGGAGGAGTTCGTCGACGCCGAGGCGTTCGGCCAGATCCCGGGCGCCCACGATGCCCGAGGCGTTGACGGAATCGACCGCGATGCGATACCCGTGGCCGACGGACCAGGAGTCGACGGCCAGGCCGTGATCCTCGAGGGCGTCGGCGACGCGGGAGATGTGGGCGGCGGCGGCGGCGTCATCGGTCGCGAGGGAGCCGATGGCGGACCAGGGAGCGAGTGCGGGGCGTGCCTCGTGGAATCGTGCGGCGATCTGGGCGGCGAAGGCGGCGGGCGGTGCGCACGCGGAGCTGGCGTGGAGCCCCTTGCCGTCGGCGAAGAGACACTTGAGCCCGTTCCATTGCTGAGGGTTGTGGCTGGCGGTGAGCACCATCCCGGCGACGAGCTGGTCGGGGTGTGCGGCGGCATGGCGATCGACCATGACGGCGGCGGTGGGCGTCATGGCGACACCCAGGTCCACGATGCGGGCGCCGGCGGCGAGCAGCCCCGCGCAGGCGGCGTGGTGGACGAAGGCGTTGCCGGCGCGTCCGTCGCGGGCGAGCATGACGGTGACGGGCTTGCCGGCCGCCCGATCGGCGAGCCATCCGGCGAAGCACCCCGCAAAGCGGGTGCAAACGTCTGGGGTGAGCGAGGACCCGATAACACCACGAAGGCCACTGACACCGACCATCAACGCCGAACTCATTGGGGGTCTCCAGAAAGAACGATCCAACAAGGGGGAAAGACGGTAGGTCGCTGGGGGGAGTCTTGATCGGGTGTTCGGATTTTGAGCGGAAGGGGTGTTGGTCCCCTCCGACTAGAGTGAGCCATGTACGAGATTGTGGTTGAGGCGGAGTTTTCGGCGGCGCATGCGCTGGTGATCGGCGGGGTGCGAGAGGCGCTGCATGGCCACAACTGGCACACCGAGGCGGTGGTGAGCGGGAAGAGTCTGGACGGGGACGGGCTGTTGTGCGACTTTCACACGGTTGAGGCGCAGTTGCGTTCGATCACGGAGCGCTTTCACAACCGGAATCTGAACGAGGTGGAGCCGTTCACGACGGTGAACCCGTCGGCGGAGCAGGTTGCGCGTGTGATCGCGGAGGAGTTGTCGTCGAGGCTGGACGGGTCGCTGGGCCCGCACGCGTGGGTGTCGCGTGTGACGGTGACGGAGGCGGCGCGTTGCCGGGCGACGTATTCGCGGGCGGGTCGGGCATGAGCGCGACGCCGAATCCGAGATCGCTGAGGCTTCACAAGGGCGTGGAGCCGCGGACGGCGGGGCATGTGCTTGCGCCGGAGACGACGCGGTTCTTCAACCGGGACGTTTCGTGGCTTGAGTTCAACCGGCGTGTGCTGGCGCAGGCGGCGGACTCGAGGACGCCGCTGCTCGAGCGCGTGAAGTTCCTGGCGATCTTCACGACGAACTTGGACGAGTTCTTCATGAAGCGAGTGGGGCTTGTGAAGAGGCAGGTGCACAGCGGGCTGACGGCACCTGGCCCGGACGGGCTTACGCCTCGGCAGCAACTGGCGGCGATCCGCGGGCTGGTGTGCGAGCTGCAGCAGCAGCAGACGGCGATCTTCCGCAACGAGGTGGTGCCCGCGCTGGCGTCGGAGGGGATCGAGCTTCTTCGGTCGAACGAGCTGTCGGAGCGGGACCGGGAGGCGCTGCGCGAGTGGTACCGGGTGAACGTGTTCCCGGCGCTCACGCCTCTGGCGGTGGATCCGGGGCACCGGTTCCCGTTCATCTCGAACCTGTCGGACAACCTGGGGATCCTGATCGAGCCGCCGGCGCCGGTGCGTGGGCGGCCGGTGGCGGCGGAGGATCTGATCTTCGCGCGGGTGAAGATCCCGCCTTCGATGAAGCGGTTCGTGGAGTTGCCCGTGACGACCAAGCAGGGTCGGCGCGTGCGTCGGTTCGTGTACCTCCACGACATCGTGCGGGAGAATCTTGGGGATCTCTTCCCGGGCGTGAAGATCCGTGAGCAGGCGGTGTTCCGGGTGACCCGGTCGGCGGGGATTCAGCGGGACGAGCTCGAGGGTCAGACGCTGCTGCAGTCCGTCGAGGCGGATCTGCGCCAGCGTCGCTTCGCGCGGGTGGTGCGGATGGAGATCGAGCCGGATGCGTCGCCCGATCTGACGCACGAGCTGTTGGACAAGCTGAGCCTGGACGCGCAGGATCTGTACGAGAATCCTGCGGACGAGTACGACAGTCTGTTCGAGATCTACGACGTGGATCGCCCGGACCTGAAGGACGCCAAGTGGCGTCCGGTGACGCCGCGGCGGCTGTCGGATCCGAAGGCGAACATCTTCTCGCAGATTCGCAGGCAGGACATTCTGGTGCACCACCCGTACGAGAGTTTCTCGGACAGCGTGGAGCGGTTCATCGCGTCGGCGGCCGCGGACCCTGACGTGGTGACGATCAAGCAGACTCTCTACCGCACGAGCCCGGATTCGCCCTTCATCCAGTCGCTGATCCGTGCGGCGGAATCGGGCAAGCAGGTGGCGTGCCTGGTCGAGCTGCGGGCGAGGTTCGACGAGGACAAGAACGTTCGCTTCGCGCGCATGCTGGAGAAGGCGGGCGTGCACGTGGCGTACGGGGTGCTGGGGCTCAAGACGCACACGAAGACATCGCTCGTGGTGCGCAAGGAGCGGCACGGGCTGCGGTGCTACGCGCACATCGGCACGGGCAACTACAACCCCAGGACGGCGACCCTCTACACCGACCTGGGGCTGCTGACGTGCGATCCGGAGATCACGGCGGACGCGGTGACGCTGTTCAACTACCTGACAGGCGTGGCGGTGCCGCAGGCGTACCACACGCTGCTGGTGGCGCCGTTCAACATGCGGGAGCAGTTCAACCGGATGGTCGACGAGGAGATCGCGTTCGCCAAGGCGGGAAAGCCGGCGCGGATCATCGCGAAGATCAACTCGATGGAGGACCGGGAGATCACGGAGCGTCTGTACGCGGCGTCGCAGGCGGGGGTGCAGATCGACCTGATCGTCCGAGGGTTCTGCTGCCTGCGTCCGGGCGTCCGAGGATTGTCCGACAACATCCGGGTTGTGTCGGTGGTGGGGCGGTTCCTCGAGCACTCACGCATTTTCCACTTCGGCCGCGGGCAGGAAGATCCGCTCGACGGGGATTGGTACATCGGGTCCGCGGACTGGATGTACCGGAACCTGTCGAACCGCGTGGAATGCGCGACACCGGTGCGTGATGCGGAGGCGCGTCGGAGGCTTTTGCGCGTGATCGAAGTGATGCTCGCGGACCATCGGCACGCCTGGGACCTTGACGCGATGGGCGGGTATCACGCGAGGCTGATGCTCGACGATGCGCCGGAAGACTCTCCGGAGCGTCGCGGAACGTTCGCGGCGCTGATGGCCGACGCGACCGATGCGGTGAAGTAACTCCGGAGTCGGCGGAAGCGTCGGGATCTGTTGATGGACCGAAAAAGAAACACGGGCCCGGAGGCGGGCCCGTGCGGTTGTGTCGTGCGAGATTTTGGTAATCAGTGACGCTTGATTGCGCCGCTGATCTGCATGCCGTAGAAGGAGCGGTAGACGAAGACGGTGGAGAGGATGAAGAAGACGGCGAAGAGGGCGGCGGTGAGGCCGGTGTGGGAGTAGGACCCGTCGGCGTTGCGGGTCTTGAGGTGGATGGCGAGCTCGACGGCGAGGAGGCCGAAGAGCGTGGTGAACTTGATGACGGGGTTCATGGCGACGGACGAGGTGTCCTTGAAGGGGTCGCCGACGGTGTCGCCGACGACGGTGGCGGCGTGGAGGTCGCTGCCCTTGCCGCGGCCGGAGCCTTTGAACTCGGGATCGGTTTCGACGATCTTCTTGGCGTTGTCCCAGGCGCCGCCGGCGTTGGCCATGAACATGG
>ERZ1066130.488-NODE-488-length-14155-cov-10.668511_pt1 | contig 14155 bp, 10 predicted proteins | sample MGYA00382777_ERZ1066130 | MGnify/ENA primary metagenome ERZ1066130 (study PRJEB33369, sample SAMEA5778360) | biofilm metagenome | biome: Industrial cooling water; feature: Water cooling tower basin; material: Biofilm | place: United Arab Emirates | collected...
GGGGAGTTCTTAGGCAGCAAGTATCTGGGCTTTTCCAACGCATTTGAAATGTCAAGCATGACACCCACCAGTGATGGCGGGCTAGTTGTCTGTGGTACTACTTATATGGCAGGTCGGTTTCCCCGGATAGTTATCTTCAAACTTTCTCCCGAAAATCTGAAAGAAGCCTTTCAATAGACAATAATTTCCGTCCGATTTTATTATTCCATTGGTTTTTTCTTCCTTGGCAGTTGAATTAATTCTATTCTGCTGCCAGGTTCATGATTTCCATTGAAGAAAATATAGATTTATCTCCTTACAATACGTTTAGAATAAAAGCGAAAGCGCGCTTCTTTTGCCGGATACATTCGGAGGCTGACCTGAAGGAGTTGATGAATCATCCCGTCTACACGAATAATCGGCATTTGATCCTGGGAGGCGGTAGCAATATGTTATTCATCCATGATTTTGATGGATTAGTCATCAAAAGCGAGTTAAAAGGATTACAGGTAAGTGATGAAGATGATACCTTTATTCAGTTGACCATTGCTTCAGGGGAAGAATGGCATGCCACCGTCATGTACTGCGTAAATCAAAATTGGGGAGGGATTGAAAATCTAGCACTCATTCCTGGAACAACCGGAGCCGCACCCATTCAGAACATTGGTGCCTATGGTATTGAACTCAAAGATGTAGTGCATTCTATCAAAGGCATTCACATCCCAACAGGCAAAGAAGAAAGCATTCCAGCAGCTAATTGCAGCTTTGGGTACAGAGAAAGTATCTTTAAACATGAACTCAAAGAAAAATTTTTTATTTCAAGTGTTACTTTAACACTACGCAAGAAAAACCACATACTGCGTACTCACTATGGGGCCATTGATGAAACCCTTCGAAGCAAACATGTTACTGTACCAACCATACAATCTATCTGTGATGCGGTGATTGATATCCGTCAACATAAATTGCCTGATCCAAAGGTGATTGGTAACGCAGGTAGTTTCTTTAAAAATCCGTCCATTGATCAAACAACATTCCAGGCACTGCATGACAAGCATCCATCAATACCTCACTATCCATCTGAAAATCAATTAATTAAAGTGCCTGCTGGTTGGTTGATTGAACAATGTGGTTGGAAAGGAAAAAGAAGAAACAATGTTGGTGTTCACGCGCATCAAGCTTTGGTATTGGTCAACTATGGTGGAAGCACAGGTCAGGAAATTTTTCAATTAGCTGAGGATATTCAAGCGAGTGTTATTGAAAAGTTTGATATCAAGTTGACACCTGAAGTCAACATCATTTTATAATACAACGATGTTAAGTTATGAATCTCATAGAAGTGTGTATTACCTATAGATTTATCTGACATCACAAAAATATTATCAAAAAATTTTTGTGAAATAAATTTTTGTTATACCTTTCGACTACGTTTAACAATAATTTAATTAAACATTTAAACGCTATGGCAAAAAAACCCGCAAAGAAAGCAGCTAAGAAGGCTAAGAAAGCTGCTAAGAAGAAGAAGTAATCAAGCTTGCTTGATTCTTTTAACAAAGAGAAGCGATCCAGGATCGCTTCTCTTTTGTTTTTAGGGTTTGGATGGTTTTACTATAAAGTCGCGCTATTAGTTTGTTTCCTCTCACTTCGTTTTAGCCTTGCCTCACTTTAAATCAATCGCTTCAGGCAAGGTTGCAAAGATGATTCTTCCGAGTTTCTTCTATCGCCAAGATAAACAACTATCATTGCTTCTTACAGTCGGCACAGTTAGATGCAGGACTAAGTAGTAATCATGCGAACGGGAAGAAAAAAAGCGGAGGCCCTTGAGCCCCCACTTTTATTAAACAACCAAACTAAGTCAATCATTAATTATCCCACCATACCTTGGTATTGATGTTATCCGCCTACTACTTGTTAATCCAAATCTCATTATCCAAGTCATCAATAGCTGAGCCAAATTGACTTGATAGTGCCGCTTGTAAATTTGTATTGTTATAAAAAGACTCGTTCTGAGGATAAAGCCATCTTCGTGGTATAACTCCACTGTTTCCTGTTCCTGGTCCTGCATGAAAAGCCGGAACTCCGGTTCTTCTATAGTTAAAATAGGCTTCCTGACCAGAGTTTTGGAAAAAGGCCAAATATTTTTGAGTAAGTATTTGATTAAGGCCTGTGGCATTATTGCCAGCATATGCTACCGCTACTTGTGCCAAATAAGAACTTAACGAAGCTGTGACAGTGCCAATTACTGCATCGTTATCTGATTCTGTTATGGATAGTACTGTCCCATCACTAATTCCATAAAACGCCATGGACGCTCGTATACCATTTTCATAATAAGTGGCTGCGCTTCCAGAAGCCCATCCCCTGTTGAGGCCCTCTGCAATATTGAAACATAATTCCCAATAAGAAAGTTGCACGGAGGGCTCAGGTCCTGTCAAGGTAGTATAATATCTTTTCTGGTTTGCAAAAGAGTATTGCCCATTTCCTGCCTTTAACGTCATATCATCCAGGCTTTCTCCTGAAGGGGCACCAATATAAGCATTAAAATCAGCCGGATTTAGTGCACCGGATCCAGTTACTTTGGCTTTAGCCGGATTACAGGTAACATAAACCCGTGGATCATTTAAGTTAGTCAAGCCCTTCACATAAGTGTCTGCCATGTTATAGCGACCTTTATCAAAACCTCTGTTCCCGGGATTCGTGGGATAAATCTGCTGAGCACCATTGTAGACATAGTTCATGTTATCCTGATTTGATGACATGACAGGATACTCTGCAGGGTTGGAAAGAATAGATTGAAATTTTTGCTTAATGTTTAAGTCTGTATCATTTTCCTTTTTGCTAAGGGATATCAGCACGCGAATCTTAAACGTATTAACAGCCTTTCTCCATTTTACCAAATCATTCTGGAAATAAATGTCTCCATCTAAAGACAAATTGTTCTCAGCTATTAGTGATTTAAACTCAGCATTTGACTCTTCTAACCATTCCAGTACTTGGATCATTACATCTTTTTGGGAGTTATACGTAGGCTCCGGTACCTCTAATCCTTTGAGCGCATCTGTTAACGGAATATCGCCTACCTTATTAGACATTCGAGTTACCAGAACGGCTCTAACAAATTTACCAATTGCAGTATAAGGGTTAACTAATGCACCGCTCTTTGACGCTTCTTCCTCCATTTTTATGACATTCTTTAATGTCAGATAGTTAAATCCTGCGGTAGTCCAATATTCATTTGTCCCGTAATAGTTATAGTTACAGGCCCAAAACTGATTTTGACGATGCTCCAACGTCCAAGGGCGTTCATGCATATCGCTCAAAACACCTCTTAATACAAGGGAGGGGGGAACTGAAGCTGGTCTGTTAGGGTTCTCTTCAAGATCTTCAAAATCACGACACGCATTCAAAACTAAAAGCAAAGAGCTTAATAGGAATACAACCAATATCTTTTTCATATTTTAGAATGTTACATTAACGTTAAATCCATATCTTCTTAATGTTGGAGACTGTAACTCTGCATAAGAGTTAGCACCTGCAAATTGGTCAATGTCCATATCTTTTTTCTCTGCAAAGTAAAGCAGGTTTCTTCCTACAAAAGATATACTTGCTGTTTTCATAAAGGTTCTGCTCAAGATAGAACTAGGTATGTTATACGTAAGAGTTACCTCTCTTAATTTCGCAAAACTTCTGCTCATGATGTTAAACTCTTCTGCCTGATAATACCTGCTAATCCAGTCTTGTAAAAAAGTAGCATTTGTGTTTGGTGCAAATTCCAGTTCATCATAGTTTGTTATTGCACCAGTCAGTGGGTCAAATTCTATGGCAGCTCCATTTGAAATCACCACGCCTGGACCTACCCATGATTTAACACCCAAATAATCCTGATATCTTGCCTCACCCATAGCTCCTTGAACTGTCTCTATATGACGGCCGCCACGAAAAGTCTGCCTTTGAATGTAATTAACTATTACCCCACCTACCCGACCGTCCATCTGAACTGTCAATGCCCAGTTTCGATAATTAAATCTATTGGTGATACCCCATGACCAATCAGAATTAAGATTTCCCAGGTATTGTGCCACATTATTACGAATAGGTCTACCGCTAGCATCGTTAATCAATTGACCATCCGGAGACTTATAAAATGCTCCTGCATAATATTTATCCACACGGTCTCCAATTCCTATGAAACCACGCCCTTTGCCATCTGGTGTTTCTTTTAATGTCTCTTTGAATGATGCCCAGTTAACCAGCACATTCCACGTTAGCCCTTGCGGCTTTGAAACGGGTGTCGCATTCAAAGTTACTTCAAGACCCTTTCTTTGGGTCTTCTCACCATTAACTAATGCACCAGTATATCCAGTGGACTCGGTTAATGGTCTGCTAGATATTTTTGGGCCATCAATGTTGTTAAAATAGTTAATATCCAATCCGAAACGATTTTCCTTAAAACGTATATCTAAACCTACTTCTTGTGCTACAGTTTCGTAAGGCTGTAAATTAGGATTCGTTAGTGTATTTGGATAATAGGCTCCAGGTTGATTGTTAAACACCAATGGAGTTGAATAAACGGCAGAATTGATAAAGTCGTTGCCATCATATGGAGTGGTGTAAGTAGAGCCATATCCCAACGGATTACCTGTTAATGAAACGGAAGGAATAGGGCCAAGTCTAGCTATGGCATTACCTCTTTTAACAGCTGCAAATCCTGCTCTGACTTTAAGAAAGGAAATAATTTCAGGTAGCTGAAAAGCTTTGCTTGCAATAAAGCTTGCGTTTACGGAAGGAAAGAAATATAAATTCTTCCCAGACGGTAAAGTTGAATTCTTATCCCATCTTCCTGTAGTAGCTAAATTTAACCAATTCTTGTAGTTAAAATCCATAGAATAGTACCAACTATACACAGAAGTTTTGCTATTAAAATTAAAAGCCTTCACAGGATTAAGGGAGTTATCAAATGAATAGGATCCTGGATTTAAGGATGAGGCGGGTACATTTAAATAGTCAGTAGTTACATATGATGACCGATAATCCATATTTCTCAAATTACCTCCAGCTGTGGCAACAACATTAAACTGATTCATAAAATCTTTCGTAAAAGTGACCAGTAGGTCAGAGTTATTTTCAAAAAGCTCCCGGCTGTCCTCACGATAATCACCTTTTGCCTGTTCACGACCATAGGTTGTTGCAGAATATGGGAACTTTTCGTCACGCAACAAATTGTAGGTTGTTACTTGAGTTCGTCCCATAATTTCCAATTCTTTGATAGGGCTATACTTCAGCGCCATATGGCCATATACATCGGTTTTGTAGTGTCCTCTTAACCATTCATTCACAAGGAAATACGGGTTATTATAGCGAGTATAATCAGCATAAATCTGCTGAACTCCTTCCTTTCCTTCCTGCCAATAATTCTTCATGTCATCCATACTCCAATCAGCCCCCCCCCAAATAATGATGTTATAAATCATGCTATTAGGTCCATATACAACATCTGGGGTGTTGGGAGTATACTGCCGGTTATAGTTAAGATTTGACTCAAATCGAAGGTTGTTTGTAAAATCAAAACCGGTAGAGACATTAAAATTGTCGCTATTTAGTTTAGTATTGGGAACTTGACCTTTTTGATAACTATGGGTATAAGAAAATCGCAAATCATATTTTTCACCTGAGGCAGCAACAGATACGTTATTTGTAGTCAGGAATCCGGGCTCTAAAAACCGCTGAAGATTATCTTTGCCACGAGCGACCCAAGGAGTAGGAACAATATTTCCCGTATACGTGGTGCCGCTTGGAAATGTAGTTACGTAATCATTGTTTGGGTCTACAATCCCATCATATTGAGGAATTAACTGCCCTTCAAATGGTGGTCCCCAAATATCATAATCAGAATCATACAAACCGGCACCCCGTCCATCTCCAAAAGCGTATCTTCCATGATCACCAGGTCCATACTGATCTTGAACTTTTGGGATTGTCAAGAACCCATTCTCCCACATATTTGAAGAATTAAACTCAACGCTAAATCCACGGTTATCTTTGGTACCCCTTTTGGTAGTAATGATTATTGCGCCATCAATACCTCTAGAACCATAAAGAGCTGATGCCGTGGGGCCTTTAAGAACGGTATAACTTTCAATATCGTCTGGACTTAAATTCCAAGTATCGGATTGAATCGGCACACCATCAACCACAAATAAAGGCGCCCTTCCTCTTAAGGAAATAACGGGTGCTCCAAGAATTTCAGGAGAAGCACCAATTGTCAAGCCAGCAACTTTCCCCACTAAAGAATTAATGGCATTTGGTTCGCGTGCTTTTACTAAATCACCACCCTTTACTTCTTGTGTGGCATAGCCAATCTTAGACTTATCTTTTTCGATTCCTAGAGCAGTTACCACAACCTCACCCAGTTGCTTAGCATCAGGTGACATAGTTATGGATAGTACCGACTGATTCCCGACAGGAACTTCTTGAGTTTCAAATCCAACAAAGGAAAAAACAAGAACATCATTCGATGAGACAGAGACTATAAAAGTTCCGTCTGCATTCGAAATGGTCCCATTGCTAGTGCCTTTGACCAAAATATTAACACCAGGTATTGGCTGTCCGTCTTCACTGGAGATGATTTTTCCTGAGACAGAAGTTTGGGCTCCTGCCCAGTGACTTACCAATGCGACCATTAATACCATGCCCCAAAGCCTGCGACTTCGGACACTCTTTAGAAGTAAATTTTTGATCATGTTTTTTGTGTTTAGGTTTTGACGCCACAAACTTTCTATAATTGAGGGAACTATTAGGCATTTGGATGTTATGGATAGGTAAAACCCTACCCATATAGGGTAAGAGTCAAGTAACGTTGCGATAAGACGACCTCTATCCTACAAAGACAAGCATCAGCTAATCAGAGCGTTTGCTTCTTAACAAATCGTTCATCTAAAGAAAACGTACAAGCGTTGGTATTTTGATTGAAAAGCCAAAAGTTTACAAAGAGTAAACAGAGTTATGATTGATGTTGATCTACTTCCCCAGGTCGCCAGGAAAATACGCGAAATCCGGTCTGCCAGACATTTGTCGTTAACGGAGCTTAGCCGTCTTTCAAATATCAGTAAAGGACTTTTGTCCAAAATTGAAAATTCAAGAACAGTACCCTCGCTCCCTGTATTTATGGGAGTGGTCAATGCACTGGGTGTTTCCTTAAAAGATTTCTTTGATGGGATGGACCTGCTGAAAGGGAAAGATTATCTCTTAATCAAGAAATCACAACAACAGGTGCTTACCAAAGAGCATCGGGAAGGATTTCATTATGAGTTTATTACGGCTCAGAGTGTAGCCGCCAGTACCATGGAGATGGTGGTGCTGACGGTTATGCCAGGTGCCAGAAGCGTACCCACCACCACCGATGGTTACGAATTCAAATATATACTTGCCGGCACCTGTGATTACTTCATCAACGAGGAGATTGTCAGGTTAGAATCAGGAGATGCCTTGTATTTTGATGCCCGAAAACCTCACATGCCGGTGAACAGAGGAATGCAACCGGTAGTCATGCTTGTCATTTACTTTCTATCTCTCACCGGACAATAATTCCTCCATCATTTCTTCCGCTAATCCAAAAGATAAGGTCATTCCGGCACCACCCAAACCGTTAACAATCCAGACTCCCGGCCGCACCTTTTGCTTAAAGTAAATCTTTCCATCCACTTTAGGATAAATACCATACCAACGTTCCGATATTTTAACCTTTTTCAAGGCGGTAAACGTTTTTAAATATTCCAGGATCAATAAATCAATTTCCTCCTGGTTAAAGGGCGGAAGTGACTGGCCATACTGATGGGAATCGCCTATGATTAACTCACCTTGTTCATGTTGGGCAAGCAAAACATGAATCCCATATTTTTTGAACAATACATTTGCCTGATCATAGCGATTATCTAATTTCTGAAGAGAAGGGCACTTTTTAAAAGAAGCATAGTGTCGAAGAGTAAGCCCGGCACACAAAGATGGACCGATGGAAGTGCTTTCAGGAGCAATTGCACGCATCATTTGGAGTTTACACTTATACAATCCGCTGGCTTCAAACACTTCCGGAAAAAGCGTCTCAAAATCACTGCCATTGCAAATGATGATATATTTCCCTGTGTAAGTGCCTCGGGGTGTACGGACCTGTCCCTCCTGAATTTCAATCACAGGTTCTCCCCAATTCATTTGTACACCCCACTTAGACTCAAGCCAATCCGATAGCTTGACCACAGCCTCTCTGGGATTAACCGTACACTCGGTATGGCTAAACAGACCTCCTTGCAACTGATCCGGATTTACAACATTCCAACGTTGTTGAATATTACTAACATCCATCCACTCAACATCGTCATCATCACCATCGGATTCATATTCAGCGATGAATTCCTGCAGTACTTGTACCTCATCTTCATGATATGCGAGATGAAGTGACCCGTTTTGATTAAGCCAGAAACCTGCCTCTTTACTCACCTCCAACCAGTGCTGGCGACTTCTCATCGCCAGTTCCCTTCCCGGGCCTGCCTCCTGACCGATGGGCCAAATCAACCCAAAATTCCGGACAGAAGCACCTTGCGCTTTCCAATCCCGCTCAATTAGCTGAACGGATAACCCTCTTTTGACGCTCTGATAGGCATGCGCCAGGCCAATTATTCCTCCCCCCACGATGACCACATCTGACTTATTCATAAATATGATTTTTTAAAATAGGGTATTCTTTGTTAGCTGTCCAGCAGAAGTTATGTAAAGGCTACGTTAAATAAATTGCAAATACTTCATCAAAACATGATGTGGTCACCGAGGTGCTTCTATTCATAGTTGGTACGTTTCGGTACGTATGAATATCCAACAAAGGTTAAAAAATTCTAGTCTACTTCTCTTTTCATTATATGCCGCTGGTTGCGCCTTCAGTTTGTATACGTGTGTCTATGCATTCCGAAAAGCTTTTGCAGTGGCCACCTTTGATGGCATCCTATTCTTGGGCATCAGCTACAAAGTGTGGTTAATCGTTGCCCAGGTCCTTGGTTATGCGATGTCCAAGTTTATCGGTATTCGTGTCATATCAGAGCTAAATCCGAGAGATCGGAAAAAAAAACTATTTCTATTGCTATTCATTGCAGGTTTGGCTTTGCTTCTTTTTCCATTGATCCCTACTCCTTACAATATTATTCTACTCTTTATCAATGGTCTGCCGTTAGGTTTGATTTGGGGGATAATCTTCAGTTATCTGGAAGGGCGTAGAAGCACAGAATTTCTGGGAGCGGGTCTTTCGGTAAGTTTCATTTTTTCTACTGGATTTGTTAAATCAGTGGGCGCAACGGTCATGCAGCAGTGGGGAGTATCAGAGTGGTGGATGCCATGCCTTACGGCCGCTTTGTTTGTTCCCCCTTTGATCGTATTTATCTGGTTAATGGATCAGTTACCGGCACCTTCACCAAAAGATGTTCAAATGAGATCCAAACGAATACCGATGAATCGCCTTCAGAGAAATCACTTTATGAGCACGTTTGGGCCCGGGCTCGTATTACTCATTCTGGTATATGTTCTCTTAACTTCCTATCGGGAATTTCGAGATAATTTTTCAGCTGAGATTTGGAAAAGCCTAGGGCTGGGAAACTCGCCCGAACTTTTCACATATACGGAAGTACCCATCTCTATCACTGTGCTACTTCTCATCGGGAGTATCATGTTCGTTCAAAAAAATCATGTGGCATTACTTCTGAACCATGCTTTTGTACTTTTCGGTTTGTTACTGGTGGGGGTCAGTACCTGGTTATTCCAAATGGGCTGGATAAATCCCGTTACCTGGATGATACTTGTGGGCTTAGGTCTTTACCTGGGATATGTTCCTTTCAATAGTATCCTGTTTGATCGCTTACTGGCTACGTTCCAGTATTCCGGCACCGTAGGCTTTGCCATGTACCTGGCTGACTCTTTTGGATATATCGGAAGTGTTGGGGTGCTTTTTTTTAAGGAATTTGGATTCAAAAATCTAAGTTGGCTTAACTTCTTCATCCAAAGTGGTTATGCCATTGCCAGTACTGGTGGAATTTTAACTCTGCTATCATTGTTTTACTTTCAACGCAAATATGAAAGAAGTCAATTGAGCGCAAGTACATCCATTAGCTCAGGAATCGTATCAATCAAATGAGTATGAGGTGTTTGAAGCAACCGTTCTCTTGAAAATGCGCCACTGGTTACACCAATAACAAACGAACAACCAGCGGCTGTACCTTCCTCCATATCAGATTGGGTATCTCCAACCTTAGCCACTAATTGAGGTTCAAATACCCGAGCCAACGCCATGGCTTTAAAGATCATATCTGGAAAAGGGCGACCACGAGGTACTTCATCGCTTGTCACCGACACATCAATCAATCCATTTCGCTTCCACCCGACTCTATCTAAAAGGGCGTCTGTTATCGCCCGGTCAAATCCCGTATTCACGGCTATCTGAATTCCTTGCTCTCGAAGCCGTTGAAATGTATCCGAGACTCCGGCTTTTTCAGAAACAGTCGGATCGTTTTGATAGAATCGGATCATATCTTCTACAAATACGGCATGTACCTCTTGAATCCAATCTTGTGAGGCATTCCATCCGGGTCGCTGATGATTTACTAAATACTTGATCGCAAAAGGTTTAGGTATTCCCATCACCTCATTGGCTTCATCCAGAGAGATGGTTACATCAAACTTTTTTAATGCACTCTGAAGAATCCGATGAACGTCCTGATTATCATGAATAGTTGTTCCTGCCAAATCAAATACCACTAATTTTATTTCCATAAATCATATTTATCGGCAAATTAGTGACACATGAACAAAGTGAAAACTTAGCACATAACCTTAGGTTTATCTTTTTAGTAAAAATTTAATATTTATGTAACAAGAATCCGGTTTCCATAAGCGTACATTTCACCAAAAAAAATGGAAAACATCGAAAAAAAGGTTGATGAAATTCTTGAACTCTATACCCGCTTTGGAGATGAGGACTATATCGGAGAACCGGTAAGTCAACTGGAACACATGTCACAGACAGCCCAACTGGCAATGCAACATGAAGCGGATGATGAAGTAGTGTTAGCTGCTTTTTTCCACGACATTGGTCACTTTTGTGACCGTGAAGCCACTGCTCAAATGGATGGTTACGGATTTGTACGTCATGAATTGATCGGAGCTAATTTTCTTCGTCAAAAAGGATTTCCGGAACGAATAGCCCAACTGATTGAAAACCATGTGCAAGCCAAGCGCTATCTTACCTTTGCTAATCCAGATTACTATGACCAGCTAAGCGAGGCCAGTAAGCAAACATTATTACATCAGGGTGGTGTGATGAGTGCCGAGGAAGCCAGTATATTTGAATCTCATCCTTATTTTCACGACAGCATAAAATTGCGCACCTGGGATGAACAAGCCAAGCAAATGGGGCTAGCGATCATTAACTTTCGGGCTATAAAAGAAAAGGCAATTCATGTGTTGACCAATTTAAAGTAGAATTTCATCGAAAATTACCATACCCATACCCATTTTTGTGATGGAAAGAATTCCGTCCTGGAACTGGTCGAGACAGCTAGCGTCCTGGGATTGCACGCATTAGGCATTTCTTCGCATGCGCCATTGCCCTTTGATTGTGCCTGGTGTATGAAATCAGCATCCCTTGAACTCTATTTTGAGGAAATTGATAGCGCTCGCAAAACCTTTAGGGATATAGAAATCTACCGGTCGCTGGAAATTGACTTTATTCCAAATGTTCAAGGGCCATCGGATTTTGCAACTCAACTGGACTACACCATTGGGTCCATCCATTTTGTTCACTCCTTCCCTTCAAGCGAGCCATGGGAAATTGATGGAAATAATTCCTTGTTTTTAAAAGGACTTCAGGAAATTTACCATGGATCAGTTCAGGATGCCATTCATGAGTATTATGATCTGATGCGTCAGATGATTCGCAATAATCCTCCGACCATCCTCGGACATCTTGACAAAATCAAGATTCAAAATCAGGAAAACAAGCTATTTGATCCTGAATCTCGGTGGTATCGGTCTGAAGTATTAGCTACGTTGGACGTATTAGCCCAATCTACCTGCTTTGTGGAAGTTAATACACGTGGAATCTATACTGCTAAAACAAACGAGACGTATCCTGGTCCATGGATTTTACATGAGATGAAAAATCGGAATATCCCTATTGTAATCACATCAGATGCCCATCACCGAAAAGATCTGATAAGTCACTTTTCAGATGCTAAAAAAGCAGCCTATGACGCGGGGTATAGGTCTTGCAAAGCATTACGCCAAGGTGTTTGGCAAGATATCGCATTTTAAAAAATGTCCACCTTTACTTGTAAAAGTTTAGAAAAGCTATCGAGGCATTAAGATAGCATATCGTTGTCATTAATAAATCGTAAAGAATTTACTACTATCTGATTGATTGATAAAATCTGCATGAAAAATTATCGCAAAATTTCAAATAAACATAAAAATTGTGTGATGGTGAGAACTTCTCAAAATAGGAATTTGCATCATGCAAAATCAATCGAACTATCTTACCCAGGATCGCATTTTTAGCGAAACACTCTTTTATTATCTCTTACTTTCAATTATTCTTTTTATAGCTAATCAGTTTATACCCAAAGGTGATGATGTATTAATGATCAATGGACTCCACACAGAGTTCCTGGATCGGTTATTTATCACCTTGACTCATCTGGGAAATGGTTTATTATTTTTGCCACTCATCCTCTATGCCTGTTTTATTAGCTATCGGCTTGCACTATCAGGGATAAGTATCTGGCTTGGTCATGGACTCATTTGCCTGATTTCAAAACGCATATTATTTCCCGATTTTAAACGGCCTGCCGCTGTCATCGACAACTCTTTATTGCACTTTGTAGATGGTTTGCCCGTTTATCAACATTACTCCTTTCCATCTGGTCATACTGCTACCATATTCTGTGTTGCTATTTTCGCCACTTTAGTATTTAAAAACAGATTGTTAAGCATATTCGCAATGTTGCTTGCTTTGAGCGTTGGCATATCGCGAATTTATCTGGTGCAACATTTTCTGGAAGATGTAGTCGCAGGAGCTCTGATCGGATGCGTAACCTCTTTTGTCGTCTATTTTCAATTCGGTGTCGGACGATTTCCCCCATGGATGAACTCGAGGCTTATCATTCCCCGAAAGACAAAAAAGGAAAGGTATCCTTCCCCAACGCTCTCTTAATTTCTCGAACGCAGGGTAATGGTAACGGAGGTTTCAAAAAGATCTTTGGCAGATTCCACTTGCCAATGTGTTGTATCTATATTTTCCAGATTTGATTTCCGTGTGAAGATTATTGACCGGGGATTCTGCATCCGGTACTTCTCAAGTTCGTGTGGACTCTCCAGTACCGGAAGTGTTTTCTTACTCATGAAGACGATCGCGGGATTCGTGCTTTTATAAATAGCCCAAGGTTGACTCACCTCTGTGGCTACCATTAACTTATTCAGAGGATTCTCTTGCAGTAAAGATGGTATGATTGTATAAAAAAGCATCACAGTACCCACCAGGTATCCGAGCAATGGAAAATACAATGCTTTGTCCCAACTTTTACGTAAGAAAAAATACAATCCAACAATTCCGCCAATAGAAATCGGAAAAAGCAAAAAAGCGCGGCTGGCCACGGCCGGAAGTTCTGCCCGCAAGGCAACATATGCAACAAAGGGTAATGCTAACGAGATCATTGCTCCGATTATGTAACCAAGTGATTTTGCGATATTACTATCACCTGATTTTAACCATCGATCAATAAAAAACCCAAGAATAATCGAAGCAAAAGGGAAAGCCGGTGCTATATAACCGGGCAAAAATGTTCTGGAAAGCGAAAAGAAGAGTACAACAATTACGCAAACCCAAAAGCATAGGTTTAGCGCAGGTATTGTCTTTCTGCTTTGCCAGGCTTCTCGCATCGCCTGAGGAAGAAACAACGAAAGCGGTAGCAATCCTGCCAGCAGAGAAATAACAGCTATGCCAGGAATTCCTTTGTGTCCTTCCATGGTGGAGGAAAAACGATGAATGTTATGATCCAGCACAAAGCCCCTTAGCCATTGGCCCTCTGTTTGAATAGTTACAGCTATAAACCAAGGTAGTGCTATCCCGAGGAAAATAACCATTCCAAGC
>ERZ1066130.489-NODE-489-length-14154-cov-8.049081_pt1 | contig 14154 bp, 8 predicted proteins | sample MGYA00382777_ERZ1066130 | MGnify/ENA primary metagenome ERZ1066130 (study PRJEB33369, sample SAMEA5778360) | biofilm metagenome | biome: Industrial cooling water; feature: Water cooling tower basin; material: Biofilm | place: United Arab Emirates | collected...
GTCCTATACTCCCGCCCTCGTCGGAACCGGCCCGGGGCAGATGTTCGAAGGTTTTGGACCCGGGTGTGGATGGGTCGTGTTGGGCGAGGGGAAGGTGGGGGAGGTGATGGGTGGTTGGGGCGTCGCGAGCGGAGGGCTGAGAGGCCCTGGCTGGCGGTGTGAAGAAGAGACAAGCGCCGGGTGAGAAGGCTGGATTGCCTCCCGGTTCCAAGGACGAAGTTGGTCGACCAGAAGGAGTTCACCGTGCACGTCGTGACGAAGATTTTTGTGGTGCTTGCGGCCATTCTGAGCGTGTTTCTGTCGGCGCTTGTGATCTCCTACTCGGTCAACGCGGACCGGATCACGCAGGACTACGTGAACGCGGTTGCGCGGGTGAAGGAGCTCGAGGACTCCGCGGCGACGCGTGGGTTGGCACAGGCGACCGAGGTCGCGGAGCGGAAGGCTGCGGAGGACCGGGTGAAGGCGGAGCAGGAAGCGCTTCGTCGGCAGATCGGGGAGTTGCAGGACCGGCTGGCGGACGCGATCCGGACGGCTCGCACGCTTCAGGACGGGAATGACCGCGTGTCGGCGTTGTCGGCTCAGTTGACGGCGACGAACGAGACGCTGACGGCGTTGGTGACGAAGCTCCGCGCGGACGCGGACGACAGCCGCAAGGCTCAGGTGGACACGGCGAAGCGGAACGCGGACCTTGAGAAGGCGATCGCGGACCTTCGTCGGACGTATGAGGCTGCGGAGAACGAGAAGCGTCTGGTTCGTGAGCAGCTGGCGGAGGCTCGTGCGCAGATCGAGGCGTTGCGTCAGGGTGGCGCGACGGTTGGTTCGGCGTCGAGCAACGAGCCGTTCGTGTACTCGGGCCCGACGATTTCGGGTCGGATCGAGGAGATCAGCACGGACCCGGCGACGGGCGGCCTGATCGCGAAGATCTCTGTGGGGAGCAACGACAACGTTCGCGAGAACATGAAGATGGCGATCCGCCGGGACAATGAGTTCGTTGGGAACCTGGTGGTGGTGAAGGCGGATCTGAAGTGGGCGATCGGCCGGATCGATCTGCTTGGTCGGAGCGTCGAGGCGAAGGTCGGCGATGCTGTGCAGAGCAGCCTGAACTAAGGCCCGGAAACGTCGAGGAAGCCGAGAGGAAAGGCGTGCACAATGAGTCAGTTCGGGATGCAGATGCCGGGTGGTCGGGCGAAGAAGGGCGGGGGCGTGGATCTGTACACGTCTCTGGCGTTCGTGGCGTTGGTGTTCCTTGCGGCGGGGTGCGTGGCGATGTACTTCGCGGCGGGGAAGGTCTCACCGACGCCGGGGAACCCGTTTGAGCTTCAGAAGACGGGCCCGATGCAGGTGAAGGTGCAGGCGCCCGGGAAGAAGTGATCGGGCGTTTGGAATGAAACGGGTTGGGGGGTTGGTGCGGGGTGTGCGGGGCAGTGTGCGAGAAGTGGCGTGAGCGAGCGTGAGCGGACTTGACGCCGAGCGAAGACAGTCTACATTTAGGCCTGTCTCGCGGGAGAGCCGCGGGGCGAAGACAATCTGGGGCGGTAGCTCAATTGGTTAGAGTACCGGACTGTCGATCCGGTGGTTGCGGGTTCGAGTCCCGTCCGCCTCGCTTGAAGAAACGGCCCGCTTGCTGGGCCGTTTCTTTGTTTTGCGGTGTGCATTCCGCTCGTTTCTCGCGACACTGACTGTTGAGGAACTGCGCAAGCTGGGTGTGGAGGCTTTCGGATTCGTGAGCTTGGCACTCGGAAATAATGAGCGAGCTAGCGGTGGAGTGATCGGACGACTTCGCGAGGCTGTGTCGTGCACCGTTGCGGAGCGAGTTACTCTGGTTGGGAATGGCCGATGCTTCGTTGACAGAGACCTCACGCACCCTGGGCCGCGCGTACTACGCGGCGAGTATTGACGCATTTCGGGCCGACAGTGACGAGACGATTCTTGGTCGTCTAGCCGCTTCGTCGTCTTTCGCTATCGAGCCTACTCAACGGGATGCTTGGCTGGCACAGATCACCATTATGCGAAAGGCGCTTGTTCAAGCGTCGGGGCAGGGTTTGATCGCGTTCGAGTTTGCCGTGCCGCGAATGGGGAAGCGGATCGACGTGGTGCTGGTTCTCGGCGCGGCGGTGTACGTGATGGAATTCAAGGTCGGTCAGCGTGAATTCACGTCCGATGCACTCAGCCAGGTCTGGGACTATGCGTTGGACATGAAGAACTTCCACAGCACCAGCCACAACGAGACGATCGTTCCGGTGCTGGTTGCGACGGCTGCCGACGATCGTGGTGTGCAAGCGGTCATTGCGAGTGACCATGATGGGGTGATTCGACCCTTATGTGCGACTGCGGGCACACTTGCCGAGTTACTGCGGACGGTCGGGGCATGGTGCGAGGGGACGGCGATCGACACGTGGCGATGGGCGACTGGGCGGTACAGCCCCACACCGACGATTATCGAAGCCGCCTTGGCGCTTTACGGTGGCCACAGGGTCGAGGACATCTCGCGGCGTGAAGCCGAGGCCATCAACCTGACTCAGACGACGGCGCAAGTCGACACGGTCATTCGCCAGGCTCGCTCTGGCCGGCACAAAGCCATCTGCTTTGTGACAGGGGTTCCCGGCGCGGGCAAGACGCTTGTGGGTCTTGATGTAGCGACAAAGTACCACAACAAAGGAAGCGAGCTCTACAGCGTCTTTCTCTCCGGCAACGGTCCGCTCGTCAGGATACTGTGCGAAGCTCTGGCCCGCGATCGCGCGGAGCGTTCGAGAAGTTCGAGCAAGCGGGTTACTCTCGGCGAGGCCCGGAGTGAGGTGCGTGCGTTCATTCAGAACGTGCATCACTTCCGCGATGAGTGCATTCGCGATGGGACCAAGCCGCCGATTGAACACGTCGCGATCTTTGACGAAGCCCAGCGTGCCTGGAACAAGGAACAGACCGCCGCGTTCATGCAGCGGAAGAAGGGGCACGCCAATTTCGCCATGTCGGAACCGGCCTTTCTGGTTTCGTGCATGGACCGCCACGCGGACTGGGCGGTGATTGTCTGTCTGGTGGGGGGTGGTCAGGAGATCAACACCGGGGAGGCCGGGATCGGAGAGTGGCTCCGGGCGATTCGCTCCGACTTCCCACAATGGCACGTGCACTTGTCTCCTCACCTTATCGACTCGGAATATGCGGCCGGGGACGCCCTTGGAATCCTCACGGGGCATTCGCACGTGCAAACACACGAAAGCCTGCATTTGTCCGTGTCGATGAGGTCATTCCGGGCCGAGCACGTGTCGGGGTGGGTCAAGGCCTTGCTTGACATCGACCAAGCGGCGGCGGCGAGGTCCTTCGCAAGTATCCGTGATCGGTATCCGGTTGTTCTCACGCGTGATCTTTCGAAGGCCAAGGAGTGGCTGCGAGAACGAGCCCGTGGCAGTGAGCGGTATGGTTTGGTCGTGTCGTCTCAGGCGCAGAGGCTTAAGCCGCATGCGATTGACGTGCGCGTTGACATCGACCCCGTGCATTGGTTTCTGCACCCTCGGGAGGACGTGAGAAGTTCGTACTACTTGGAGGATGCCGCGACGGAGTTCGATGTTCAGGGGCTCGAACTCGACTGGGCGTGCGTGGTGTGGGACGGGGACTTTCGGTACTCGGCGGGTGGGTGGCAGCACTGGAGTTTCAAGGGGAGTCGGTGGCAGCGCATCAACAAGGCAGACCGCAAGGCGTACTTGAAGAACGCGTACCGAGTTCTGCTCACTCGCGCGAGGCAGGGCATGGTGCTGGTGGTTCCTCCGGGCGATCCGGCGGACCCTACACGGGACCCCGCGATTTACGACGCGACGTTCGAGTACTTGCGGGCGCTGAGGGTGCCAGTATTGTCATGAAGCGGTATGGCTTGCGCAGCCTCTTCTGCCTGTGCGTCGATTACGCTGCTCGCCTCAACGAATCGTTTCGTACGACCATCGTTGGATGCGCTTCTCCGTTCGGCTTGCTGAGGGGGGTGGTTCAGGAGCGTGCGAGGCGGAGGCTGTTGAGGACGACGCTGAGGCTGCTGAGGGTCATGGCGGCGGAGGCGACCATTGGGGAGAGGAGGAGGCCTGTGGCGGGGTAGAGGGCTCCGGCGGCGAGGGGGATGGCGAGGGTGTTGTAGAGGAAGGCCCAGAAGAGGTTTTGGCGGATGGTTCGGATGGTGTGGTGAGAGAGTTGGATGGCCCGCGGGATGAGGGAGAGGTCGGGGCGCATGAGGGTGATGGAGGCGGACTGCATCGCGATGTCGGAGCCTGTGGCGATGGCGAAGGAGAGATCGGCGCGTGCGAGTGCTGGGGCGTCGTTGATGCCGTCGCCGACCATGGCGACGACGTGCCCCTGCGTTCGGAGGGAATCGATGGTGGCGGATTTCTGGTCTGGGAGCGCACCGGCGAGAACTTCGTGGATGCCGACTTGCTGTGCGACGCGTTGCGCGGCGGGCTGAGCGTCGCCGGAGAGCATGAGAATGCGGAGCCCGAGGGTTCGGAGCGAGGCGATGGTGGGGGCGGCTTCCGGGCGGAGTGAATCGGCGAGGCCGATGACGCCGAGGAGTGAGGCGTTGTCGGCGACGGCGAGGACGGCGAGGCCGCGTGCGGAGAGTTGAGAGGCGAGGGCGGCGGCGTCGTGTTGAACGCCTTGTTGCGAGAGGAATTCCGGGCGACCGACGACGAGTTGTCGGCCATTCGCGTTGGCGAGGACGCCTCTGCCGGGGACTGCGGAGAAGGAGTCCGGGGTAGTGGTCGCGAGCCCGCGTGCGGCGGCTTCGCGGACAACGGCCTTGGCGAGTGGATGTTCGCTGAGCGACTCTGCGGTGGCGGCGGCGGCGAGGACGTGGTCCTGGGAGACGTTGCCGACGGGGATGATCTCTGCGACGGCGGGTGAACCCTTGGTGAGGGTTCCGGTCTTGTCGAAGACGATGGCGGAGGTCTTGTGGGCGATCTCGAGGGATTCGCCCGATCGGACGAGGAGGCCGAGGGATGCGGCGCGTCCGGTGGCGGCCATGATGGCGGTGGGCGTGGCGAGGCCGAGGGCGCAGGGGCAGGCGATGATGAGGACGGAGACGGCGGCGGAGATGGCCATGCCGACGCGGTTGTCGTTGTCGGCGAGGAGGAGCCAGGCGGCGAGTGTCGCGGCGGCGATGGCGATGACGATGGGGACGAAGATGGCGCTGACGCGATCGGCGAGTCTGGAGATGGGTGGCTTGGAGCCCTGGGCCTCGCGGACGATCTGAACGACCCTTCGAAGCGTGGAGTCGCGTTCTTCCTTCTCGACGATGATGGTGAGTGAGCCGAGGGAGTTGAGTGTTCCTGCAAAGACGCGGGAGCCGGGGGACTTCTCGACGGGGAGGCTTTCGCCGGTGAGCATGGACTCGTCGACGACGGATTGGCCGCGCTGAACGAGGGCGTCGGCGGGGATGCGCTCTCCGGGGCGGACGATGACGCGGTCGCCGAGGCGGAGGTGTTCGATGGGGGTTGGAGTTTCGATGCCTTCGCGTTCGACGGAGGCTGTGGGTGGCTGAAGGTGCATGAGGGAACGGATGGCGGCGGAGGTTCGAGCGGTGGCGCGTGATTCGAGGAGCTTGCCGAGGAGTACGAGGACGATGATGACGGCGGCGGCTTCGAAGTAGACGGGTGGGAGGTGGTGGCCTTGGTGCGCGGTGTGGACGAAGAGCGAAGGCGAGAGCGTGGCGAGGCAGGAGTAGAGGAAAGCGGAGCCTGTGCCGAGGGCGACGAGGGAGTCCATGGAGGCGTTAGCGTGGCGGAGTTCACGCCAGGCGCGTGCGTAGAAATCTCGGCCGCAGATCCAGAGGACCGCGGCGGTGAGGAGAGCCTGGGCGTATCTGGCGGGGGCGGTTTCGAAGGCGGGGATGAGGCCGTGGGACATGGCCATGACGACGACGGGGAGGGAGAGGAGAGCTCCGGCGATGGTGCGGCGAGTGAGAAGAGCGGCGTGCTGGGCGTCGAGGAGTTCGAGGTCTGCGGCGGGAGGATCGGCGTTTGGGACTGAGCTGGGGAGCGATGCGTCGAAGCCGGTTTCTCTCACGGCCTGAACGAGAGCGTCGGGGGAGCAGAGGGCGGGATCGAATCGGATGGTTGCGGACTTGGTGGCGTAGTTGACGGAGGAGGAGGCGACGCCGGGCAGGCGAGCGAGGGAGCGTTCGATTCGGGCTGCGCAGGCTGCGCAGGACATTCCCTCGATGGGGAGATCGATCCGCTCGCCGAGGTTGGCGGATGGGTTGTGGGTGCTCACGGGGGAGTTTAGCGTGTGGGCGGGGTCGCTTGGACGAGCCAGCGCGCGGCGGCATCGTGGTCGCCGATGGTGGTGCAGGCGGCGGCGAGGTCCTTGGCGAGCATTTGGCGTGAGGCGTATCCGGGGTCGAGGGCGCCGAAGAAATTGGTCCAGGCGGCTTCGAAGAGATTGTGGGCGAGGGTGGGCTGCCCGAGTGCGAGGAGAACTCGGCCTCGGATGATGGCGATGCCGCACATCTGGTCGGTGGGCGTGGCGGGGAGGTCTTGGGCGATGGCGATGGCCTGCGCGGAGAGTTGATCGGCGTCGTGGAGTCGGCCGAGTTGGAGGAGGGCCTGAGCGTGGAAGGCACGGGCGACGGCGACGACGTGGCTTCGTTCGCCGAGGAGGGCGAGGAGTTCTCGTTCGGCGCGTTCGATGATGGGGAGAGCTTCGGCGGGCCGGCCGGCGTTGGTGAGGACGGTGGCGAGGCGTCGGCGGGCGTGGGCGGCGAGGAGTGGGTCGGCGGCGCCGTTGGGGATGGAGTCCCAGATCTCGCAGACGCGTCTCATGGCGGAGACGGCGTCGTCGTGTCGGCCGCTCTCGGACCACCCTGCGGCGGCCTCGTCGAGGCAGAGGACGACGGAGAAGTCTTTGGGGCCAAAGCGTCGTTCGAGGATCTCGGCGGCGCCTTTGGCGGCTTCGGCGCGTCGAGCGCTGGGCACGGAGGGGATGCGGACGATGGCCATGAGGATGGTGACCTGAGGGAGTTCGTCGTCGGGGAGGATGGCCTTGGCGACGTCACGGAGTCTGAGGAGGGCATCGGACCTTGCGCGGACGGTGGCGGGGTCGCGGGAGAAGCTGCCAGAGCGGGCGAGGGTGTCGGCGTCGAGGAGGATTCTCGCGGGAAGGTCGGTGGGGTCGGGTGTGTGCCAGAGGTGGAGGGCCTCGGCGGCGAGCGGGCCGGCGGGCTTGGCGCGGATGACCTCGGCGATGTCGCGGAGTGCGGAGGGGACGGCGGGGTCGTGCGGAGGGAGCCAGCGGAGGGCGCTGCGGAGGCGCTGTCTGGCGAGTCGCTCGGCGTCATCGAGGCGGGATTCGTCGAGGGCGAGTCGAACGCCGATGGCCTGGGCCTGCATGAGGATGAGGTCGGCGTCTGGGGTGGGGAGTTCCTGGGCGTCGAGTTCGACGCGGGCGGCGATCTGTTGGGCTTGGGCGGTTCGGCCGAGTTCGCGTTCGATGCGTGCAAGGAGGATTCGAGTATGGAGGGTCTCGGGGGAGCGGGGGCCGAGGAGGCGTTCGCGTTGGGCGAGGGCTTGTCGGCAGACGTCCTCGGCCTCGAGTGGGCGACGGCGGACGAGGAGGACGCCGGCGAGTTCGTGGAGGGAGGCGGCGATCTCGGGGTGTTCCGGGCCGAGCTGGGTTCGGAGGCGGACGAGCCCGTGTCGGAGGGAGATTTCGGCGTACTCGACGTAGGCGGCGGCTTTGGTGAGGCCGAAGCCGGTGTAGACGCCTGCCCAGAGCCTTCGGATGGACTGGTCGACTTCGGGGACGTCGGCGAAGGCTCCGGTCTCGAGCCTGACGAAGAGCCTGTTGAGGCCGGTGCCGATGACGAGGGGGAGGTCCGGGTGTGAGGGGTCGGCGTCCGGGATGACCTCGCGGAGGAGTTCGGAGACGGCGCGTGCGCGGATGGCTTCGGCGCGGGCCTGGAGGTCTCGTTCCTGGGCGAGACGTTCGGCGCGTTTGGCGTCGGCGAGGCTGAGGACGACGGCGATTCCGGCGACGGCGAGGAGTGCGATGACGGCGGCGAGGAGCCCGAGGCGTGCGCGGTTGACGGAGACGGCCTTTCGGAGGAGGTAGAGTCCGCTGCCGCTGCGTGCTTCGACGGGGAGTCCGGTGAGAAAGCGTTCGATGTCGCGGGCGAGGGAGGCAGCGGACTGGTAGCGTGCGGCCTTGTCCTTTCGGAGGGCCCTGAGGACGATGGCTTCGAGGTCAGCGGGGATGTCCGGCGCGTGGAATCGCGGGGGCGTGGGCTCGACGGAGCCGATGGTGCGGGCGATGTCCATGAGGGAGCCTGAAAGGTCGTAGGGGAAGCGAGAGGTGAGGCACTTGTAGAGGATGACGCCGAGGGAGTAGACGTCGGTGAGGGCGTCGACTTCGTCGGGCTTTCCGGAGACCTGCTCGGGCGAGGCGTAGGCGGGCGTGCCGGCGAACTCGCCGGTCATGGTGGTGTTGATGCTGCCGCCGACTTTGGCGATGCCGAAGTCGAGGACGACGGGGCGGGCTTCGGCGGTGACGAGGACGTTGTCGGGCTTGAGATCGCGGTGGATGACGCCGTTGAGGTGGGCGTGGTGGACGGCGGAGCAGAGCGCGATGAAGGCGTTGAGGAGCGCGATGCGTTGTTGGGCGGGAGTTTCGCCCTGGGGCTTCCACTGGTCGATGGGGAGCCCGTCGATGAACTCCATGACGACGGCGTTTCGGCCGTCCCAGAGGGTTCGGGATTCGAAGATGGTGACGATGTTGGGATGGCGGAGTTTGGCGGCGATTTCGGCTTCGCGTTCGGCGCGTGCGCGTTGGCGGACGGAAGCGGTCTGCCAGGCGGCGAGGGTCTTGATGGCGACGTTGCGGGAGGTGGCGTCCTGAACGCCGCGGTAGACCATCCCCTGTGCGCCTGCGCGGAGGGGCCGAAGATCGCGGTAGCCCGGGATGGTGGGAGCGTGCGGCTCGCCTGGTCCGGTGTCGGTGAGGCCTCGGACGCGTTTTTCGAAGGCGGCTTCGCGGCGGGCATCGTCGAGCAGTTCGCGGCAGCGTTCGCAGTCGGCGGCGTGGCCGGCAATGGTGGCGAGCGCCTCGCCTGTGGCGAGGCGGTGGATCATTTCGACAGGCGGACACCCCCCGGTGCTCACTCGTCCTCCTCGAAGGCGCGTGTGAGTTCATCGAGGACAACACGGAGGCGTTTGGAGACACGGCTTTTGGCGACGTAGAGCTGGTCGACGCTCATGCCGCATTGCATGGCGGCCTGGTCCGCGGGGACGCCCCGGAGGGCGTAGAGCTCGAAGGCGAGGAGGGTTTTGGGGTCGGCGTCGGATTCGCTGGCGAGGAGTTCGAAGGCCCGCATGAGGAGGACGCGGTCTCGTTCGCGGGTCCAGAGGAGTCTGAGGGTTTGCTCGTCGGGGGGCTGGTCGAAGGCAGGGGAGCGAGGATCGGTGGGTGCGCTGCGTCTGCGGAGGACCTTGAGGCAGAGGTGGTGGGCGATGCCGAGGATCCAGGAACTGAGTCGGCCTTTGCCGCGGGAATACTTACCGGCGCGGAAGGAGGTGACAAATTCGGTGAGGGTCTGCTGGGAGACTTCCTCGGCGTCGGAGTCGGAGAGCCCGAGGCGTCTTGCGAAGCCGACGATGACGGGGCGGTATCGGGAATCGACATAACCCCACGCGGGCTCGTTGGAGTGATCGCGCAGGGCGTCCAGGAGTTGGGTCGTCGTCCGTGTGGCCGCGATCGGCTCGGAAGCCGCCATGCGTAGAGCGTACCCGGAGGAGGAGTCTGCCGCTAGGGCTTCTCGACGTGGAAGACGTATCGGCCGGAGCCGCCCCTGTACCAGCGGCGGTCGGTTTGTCGGTCGATGGGGCTGAGCCCTCGGAGACCGCCTTCTTCGCGGACCGTGTGGCCCTGAGGGAGGGGAAGGCCGATTTCGGCTTCAATACCCGGGGGGATCTCGATGTCGTATCGGACGCCTCGGGGGGTTCGTTTCCAGGCGCTGCGGATGGGTCCGCGGACGGACTGATAATCGGCGCGTGCGTGATCGAGCCCTGGGATGGGGTGAGGCTCGAGGACGACTTTGGCGAAACCTGGTGCGGCGGTTCGGATGCCGGCGACGTTGGCGTAGAGGGCGTCGGCGACGGAGCCGAAGGCGTAATGGTTGAAGGAGTTCATTCCGACGTCCTGGAAGCCGCGGTCGGGTGTCCAGCCGTCCCAGCGTTCCCACATGGTGGTGGCGCCGAGTTTGACCTGGAAGAGCCAGCCGGGGTACTCCTCGTTGAGGAGGAGTGTTTGGGCGAGATCGTGGAGCCCTGCTTCGAAGAGGGCGGGGACGAGCCTCGGGGTGCCGATGAATCCTGTGGCGAGTTTGTTGTTGGTTCGAGCCATGGCGCGTCGGAAGCCCTCGGCGGCGCCGGGTCGTTTGGCGTCTTCGAGGAGCCCGGGCATGGTGAAGAGGAGGGCGTAGCCGGTTTGTCCTGAGTCGAGGAGGGAGCCGTCGTCGGCGATGAACCTTGCGCGGAACGCGGCGATGGTTTCGTCGCGGGAGCGTGAGAAGCGGGCCTGATCATCGGACTTGCCGAGGATCGCGGCGATCTCGCTCATCATGCGGAGGAGTTCGGCGCGGTAGGCGGTGTCGATGAGTTCCTGGTTGGTGGGGTCGCCGAGGTTGACCCAGTCTCCGAAGCCGCCGACTTTGGCGATGCCGGCGGTGGTCTTGGAGTCGAGCCAGTCGATGTAGCGTTTCATGGGGTCGTAGTGATCGCCGAGGATGCGGACGTCGCCGTAGATGCGGTGCATGGCGTGGGTGCAGACGATGGCGGCGTCTCCCCAGGCGGTGGACCCGCCGCCCTGCGCGACGTTCGGCGCGACGTGGGCGAAGGTGCCGTCGGGGAGCTGGGCGTCGTGGACGAGAGTCCTGAGCCATCGCGACATGAAGGAGGCGATGTCGAAGTTGTAGGCGGCGGCGTTCATGAAGAACTGGGCGTCGCCGGTCCAGCCGAGACGTTCATCGCGTTGCGGGCAATCGGTGGGGACGTCGAGGTAGTTGCCTTTCTGGCCCCACTTGGTGTTGAGAACGAGACGGTCGAGGAGAGGGTTGCTCGAGGAGAAGAAGCCGGCGTGGGGGAGGAGGGTGTGAACGACGACGCCTGTGACCATGTCGGGCTGGGGCGGCGCGTCGAGGCCGGTGATTTCGACGTACTGGAAGCCGTGGAAGGTGAACTTGGGTTCGATGGTCTGGGGGCCGTCGGCGAGCGTGAAGAAGTCTGTGGAGGTGGCGCCGCGGAGGTTGGAGGTGTAGAGGGTGCCGTCGGGGTTGAGGCGTTCGGCGTAGCGGACGACGAGGCGTTGTCCTGCGCGGCCTGTGACGGAGAGGCGGGGCCAACCGACGATGTTCTGGCCGAGATCAAAGACGAATCGTCCGGGCTTTGGTTCGGAGACGGAGCGAGCGACGAGGTTCTCGTGGCGTCGCATGGGTTCGCCGGGGTTGGGCTCGATGGCGATTTCGGCGGGCGTGGGGGGCGTGGGCTCGGCGAAGAGCGCGCGGAGGATGGTGAGTTCGCCGGATTCGCCGGGGCGTGGGAGGCTGAGACGTTCGCCTTCGCGGAGGGAGATGGAGTTTGCGGATTGACCGACGCGGTAGTCCACGGTGAGGGTCTTGACGACGCCGTAGGCGGGATCGCCGAGGACGGCGGGCCCGACGATGAACGAGTTTCCGCCGGCGAGGGCGGCGCGGACTTTGTCGGTGACATCGGCGCTGCGTGCGCTGCGCTGGTTGGCGAGCCCTGTAGCGACGGGGGACCATTGGCGGTCGTCGAAGGCGGGGGAATCCCAACCGTGGAGCTCGCGGCGGGCGTCGTAATCGACGCCGAGGTAGAGGTCGGCGTGATTCCAGGCGCCGAAGGCGGCCTTCCACTCTGGGCTGGTGGGGATGATCTGGGTTGAGCCGTCGGTGTATTGGATCTCGAGTTGGCCGAGGAAGCGGGCGGGCCCGCCGTAGAACTCACGTCGGCCTGTGAAGCCGAGTTGGCCGGCGTACCAGCCGTCGCCGAGGAGGACGCCGAGGCAGTTCGTTCCCTGGAGGAGGAGGTGAGTGACGTCGTAGGTCTGGTGGTAGACGCGTTTGGTGTACTCGGTCCAGCCTGGGCTGAGAACGTCTTCGGAGACTTCGCGGCCGTTGAGTCTTGCTTCGTAGACGCCGAGGGCGGTGGAGTAGAGGGTGGCGTTGGCGATGGTCTTTCCGGGAGCGGTTTGGAAGGTGGTTCGGAGGTAGGGGACTGGCGGGAGGAAGTGCTCGGTGTTGCGGTGAGCGCCCCAGGGCTGGGAGCCGGAGATTTCGACGGGGCCGTGGGTCGGGCCTTTGTATCCGGGCATGTCCCAGCCTTTGGCGGGCTCGGCACCGTTCGCGGAGGCGAAGAGACAGGACTTGTCGATGGCGAAGGCGTGCTCGGAGCCGTCGCTCATGGTGACGATGACGGCGCCGGAGACGGCGGGGTTGTGGCCGTCTTCGTTGAGAATGGTGACGGCGACGGCGTTGGATCCTCGGCGGAGGAGAGGGGTGACGTCGAAGGGGGTGAGGAGATCCCAGCGGGTGATTCTCGCGGCGTCCTGGCCGTTGATGCGGACGGTGGCGAATTGATCGGCTGTTCCGGCGAAGTACGCGGACTTGAGTTCGCCTTGAGGGAGGGAGAACTCGCCGCGGATGTGCGCGACTCTGGGTGCGCGCTCTGGGCCGCCTGGCGCGCGGGCCCAAGGGAGCCTGCGGAAGTAGTCGCGGCGCTGCTGTGTGAGCGGGGGCTGGGGATCAGCGTCGAGCCCGATCCACTGGGCGTGCCAGTCTTCGCGTCGGAGGAGCCCGAGAGAGAGCGTGGCGATGTCGGACCAGGGGCTTGGTTTGCCGGCCTGGTCGACGACCATGACGCGCCAGAAGAGGGTGGCGCGTGAGCCGAGTGGCTTACCGGCGTAGGCGACGCTGCGGGTGTCTCGGCCGGGCTGACCGTCGACGAGGCCGGTGTCGAAGGCGAGACGATCGGGCTGCTGGTCGGGGTCTCGGAGGTCGCGCGGGTCGAAGGCGGCGACGACGCGGTAGGCGTGCTGTTCGAGGCTTCGCGCCTCGGGATCGCGTGGGGTGAGTGACCAGGAGAGCCTGGGATGAGGAGTGCCGATGCCGACGGGGTTGGTGCGGAACTCGGCGGCGAGGTCGGTCGGTCTGATCGAGCCGGCGGGTGCGCAGGCACCGAAGGAGAGGGGGAGGATCAGGAGGGCGAGGCTTGCGAGGAATCTGGCGGTACCCATGGAGCGCAGTATGGCGGTTTTTGGCGGCGCGTGCGCGGCGGGCGGGGGCGTGCGGCGGTAGGCTGGGGCATGCGTCGAAGCACCCAGGCTGGCGTTCTGGCGACGAGGGCGGCGGCCCTTGTGGGGCTGCTCGGGGTGTTGTGGGTGGTTGTCGGGGTGGTGAATCCGGCGTTTGCGACGGCGAACGCGGCGAGGGACGTGCTCCTGGCGTCGGCGCCGGTGCTGATCGTGGCGGTGGGTGTGTCGTTGGTGATTCTGTCGGGGGAGATTGATATCTCGGTGGGCTCGATGTACGGGACTCTTGCGGCGGTGCTTGCGCTGCTGTCTTCGCCGACGTTCGCGGGGTGGCCTGCGTGGGCGGTGTGCGTGGTGGTGGTGAGTCTTGGGGTGTTGATGGGGGTGATGAACGGCGTGCTGGTGGCGTGGGCTGGGGTGCCGGCGATCGTGGCGACGCTTGGGACGATGTCGATCCTGCGCGGAGCGACGGAGTTGCTGCTGGGGGGGACGTGGATCACGGACTTGCCGGAGGATCTGCGGGTGCTGGGAACGGGGTCGTGGGTCGGGGTTCCGGTGATGGTGTGGGTGGCGGTGGCGGTGCTGGCGGGGGGGCTTGTGCTGACGCGGCGGACGGCGTTGGGCGTTCGGCTCGCGGCGGTGGGAGATCGGGCCGAGGCGGCGGCGTACGCGCGGGTGCGGGTGGCGTGGGTGAAGGTGGCGGCGTTTGCGATGTGCGGCGGGCTGGTCGGCGTTGCGGCGGCGGTGAGCGTGCCGCAATTGTCGGTGGTGGAGTCGGGGCTTGGAGGGGGGCTTGAACTGGCGGCGATCACGGCGGCGGTGGTGGGAGGCGTGTCGATCAGCGGGGGCTCGGGGTCGCTTGCGGGG
>ERZ1066130.490-NODE-490-length-14149-cov-8.746630_pt1 | contig 14149 bp, 9 predicted proteins | sample MGYA00382777_ERZ1066130 | MGnify/ENA primary metagenome ERZ1066130 (study PRJEB33369, sample SAMEA5778360) | biofilm metagenome | biome: Industrial cooling water; feature: Water cooling tower basin; material: Biofilm | place: United Arab Emirates | collected...
ACGAGACCGATGGAGACGATGCCGGCGGTGCCGCCGACGAGGCCGTCCATGCCGTCGGCGATGTTCACGGCGTTGCTCATGCCGGCGATCATGAGGGTGGCGAAGATGACGTAGGCGACGGGGGCGAGGTAGATGAGGGAGGCGGAGACGTTTCCGGGGCTTTCCCAGGTTTTCTGAGCGGGGAGGTTGAGGACGTGGGCGAGGTCGGAGCCCGGGGTGTTGGTGTGGCCGTAGAGGAACCAGGCGACGAGGGCGGCGACGCCGAGCTGGAAGACGAGTTTCTCCCAGGCGTAGAGGCCCTGGCGGCTCTTGCTGCCGCGGCGGGAGGCGGTGAGCTTGAGCCAGTCGTCGGCGGCGCCGACGCCGGCGAAGGTGATGAAGATGATGAGACCGGCCTGGATGTAGAACTGGCGGATGTCGGCGAGGAGGAGGGTGGCGACGAGGATGGCGGCAGCGATGAGGACGCCGCCCATGGTGGGCACGTTTTTGCGGCTGGCGGCGTGGCGCTTAAGGAGTTCGGCGTCGGAGAGACCGGCGTCGCCGATCTTGAGTCGCATGAGCATGGCGATGACGCGTCGTCCGAAGACGAGCATGATGGCGAAGCTGAGGATGGCGGCGGCGAGGGTGCGGAACTGGATCTGGTCGAGGATGGCGAAGAGGCTGTAGTAGCCGCGTTCGCCGACCCACGAACCGTGTTCGGAGAGCCAGTTCCGGCAGAGATCAAGCAGGACGTAGAGCATGCACGCAGGTCAATCCGTTGACGCACGATCGCGGAGGGAGGGAATCGTCGCGGCTCATCCGTGAGCCGGGGCGGCGGGAGACGGGGCGATTCTTGGAGCGTCGGCGGCGGCTTTCACGCACGTTGCGACGCGTTCGAGGCCCATGCGTCGGGATCCCTTGAGGAAGACGAAGTCGCCGGGGCGGAACATGGAGGCGACGCGGGCGGCGGCGGCATCGTCGTCGAGCGGGGGGAGGATGATGACCTTCTCGCCGGTCCACTTCTTGCGGAGGCGTTCGGCGGCGAACATCATGAGGGGACCGACGAGGACGGCGAGATCGATCGCGGGGTCGGCGGCGAGGGCGTCGCCGATCTCGCGGTGGGCGTCGGGTGCGGCGTCGCCGAGTTCGAGCATGTCGCCGAGGACGACGACGCGGCGGGCGGGGTTGCGGCGGCGGGCGAGATCCGAGAAGGTGCGGAGGCCGGCGAGCATGGAGTCGGGGTTGGCGTTGTAGGCGTCGTTGAGGGTGGCGATGCCGGCGTGCTGCTCGAGGGCGAGGCGGTACTCGGCGCCGCCGGCGTCGGCGAGTGCGGCGGCGATGGCGGAATCGTCGAGCCCGAAGCGGCGGGCGGCGGCGACGACGGCGGCGGCGTTGAAGGCGTTGTGGGCGCCGACGAGCCGCGTCCGGAACCTGATGCGACCGTTGATGGTGAAGGATGTTCCGGTTTCGTCAACCTCCACAGCGCCGACGCGCCAATCGGCGTCGGGCGCGGCGCCGAAGCGGACGAGGTTGGGCCTGGCGTGTCCGGCGGCGGCCATGCGGGCGCGGACGCTTTCGACGATCTCGATCGGTGATTCGGGGACGATGGCGACGCCGGAGAGCTGGATCGCGGAGGCGATGGCGGCTTCCTCGGCGATGACGCCCTGGAGCGAGCCGAGGCCTTCGAGGTGCTCCCGGCCGATGCTGGTGATGATGCTGATGTCGGGCTTGACGATGTCGGCGAGCTGGGCGATCTCGCCGGGGGCGTTGGTTCCGACTTCGCAGATGAGGAAGTGATCACCGGGGCGGGCGGCGAGGACGGTGAGGGGCACGCCGATGGAGTTGTTGAAGCTCTTCTGGGAGGCGGTGCCACGGAGGTGGGCGGCGAGGACGGTGTGGAGCAGGCGGGTGGTGGTGGTTTTGCCGTTGGAGCCGGAGACGGCGACGACCTTGGTGCCGTCGAGGGTTGTGCGGTAGACGGTGGCGAGGCGGATGAGGGCGGCGGCGGTGCTCTCGACCTTGAGGACGGGGAGTCCGGGCGGGATGGCAGCGGCGGCGTTCTCGACGATGGCGAGGCCGGCGCCGGCGGCGGCGGCTTGGGCGAGGAAGTCGTGGCCGTCGACGCGCTCACCCTTCATGGCGAGGAAGACGTTGCCGGGCTTGACGATCCGGGAGTCGATGGCGACGCCGAAGAGCTCGCTGGTGGCTGGGCCGGAGGCGGCGCGGGCGAGCCAGGAAGCGCCGAGGAGGGACTTGATGGAATCGAGCGTCCAGAAACTCATGTCTCGCTCCTGGCGGCTTGGTTGGGGGCGGCTGGGTTGGGGGCGGCGTGGTTGGAGGCGGCGTGGTTGGAGGCGGCGGAAACGGCGACGGGTGGGGTGCGGGTGTCGCGGAGCGCGGCGATGACGTCGCGGGCGACCTCGCGGTCGTCGAAGTGATGGCGGATGACGCCGCCGTGGCCGTCGGGGAGGATCTGTTCGGTCTCGTGGCCCTTGCCGGCGATGAGGACGATGTCGCGGGCGGTGGCGGCGTGGATGGCGAACTCGATGGCGCGGCGGCGGTCGGCCTGGACGCTGACGTTGGGGCGTTTGTCGGCGGGGATGCCGGAGAGGATGGCGTCGATGATGTCGCCGGGCCGCTCGGTGCGCGGGTTGTCGCTGGTGACGACGAGGAGATCGGCGAGTTCGGCGGCGACGGCGCCCATCTTGGGGCGTTTGGTCTTGTCGCGGTCGCCGCCGCAGCCGAAGACGACGATGAGGCGGCCGTTGTCGCTGCGGACGGAGCGGACGGTGGAGAGGGCGTTGCGGAGGCCGTCGTCGGTGTGGGCGTAATCGACGAGGACGAGGGGCTCGGTGTTCGAGGTGGCGACGCGTTCGAGGCGACCGGGCGGTGCGTCGAGGCGGGCGCAGCCGTCGGCGATCTGGTCGCGGGAGAGGCCGCAGGCGTGGGCGGCGCCGACGGCCTGGAGGACGTTCATGGCGTTGAAGGCGCCGATGAGCGGGACGAGGGTGTCGATCTCGCCCCAGGGGCCTCGGAGCTGGAGGCGCATCCCGTCGCGGTGCATGTGGGTGATGCGGACGGTGGCATCGGCGTCGGCGGCGGAGCAGCGGAGGATCTGGGCGTGGCAGTCGCGGGTGATGCGATCGTGCCAGTCGCTGTCGATGTTGATGAAGGCGGGAGCTTCGTCGGGGAGGTGGCGGAAGAGCAACGCCTTGGCGTCGGCGTAGTTCTCCATGGTCTTGTGGTAGTCGAGATGGTCCTGGGTGAGATTGGTGAAAGCGGCGCCGGCGAAACGAAGGCCGCCGACGCGGTGCTGAATGAGGGAGTGGCTGGAGACTTCCATGAAGGCGGCTTTGCAGCCGGCTTCGACCATGACGGAGAGCGTGCGGCTGAGCTCGATGGCGGGCGGAGTGGTCATCTCGGCGGGGGCGAGTTCGATGCCGTCGTCGATCATGACGGTGCCGACGAGACCGGCGCGGAGGCCGGCAAGGTTGAGGAGTCGCCAGGCGAGCCAGGTGGTGGTGGTCTTGCCGTTGGTGCCGGTGACGCCGAAGAGCTTGAGCTTGCCGGAGGGGCGGCCGTAGAAGAGCTCGGCGAGCATGGCGGCGGCGAGGGCGACGTCGCTGGCTTCGACGACGACGACTTTGCGCCGCGCGGCCTTGGCGTCGGCGGCGAGTTCGAGCTTGGAGCCTTCGTCGCAGAGGATGACCTCGGCACCGGCGCGGACGGCGGCGGCGGCGAAGGTGCGGCCGTCGGCCTTGGCTCCGCCGCGGGCGACGAAGAGGGAGCCGGGGAGGACGGTGCGGCTGTCCTCGGTGATGTCGCAGACGCGGATGAGCTTCCAGTCGTCGAAGGGATCGAGGACGGAGAGGCGCAGCGGGAGATCGCGGCGGTGCGCGTCGTGGAGTACTCCGGAAATCAACTCCTCCAGCAGCATCGACAGCCCTCTCGACGATGACGGGCGACCGCGAGCGCGGCGCGCAGACCGTGGTACTTCTCTAGCTGGAACACAGATCGGCCCGTGTGCGGGTTTGGCTGGTTCATTTTCGCATCGGAAGTTGGGAGGCGCGCGGGGACGGGAGCGCGGTGCGACGCAACCTATGATTTGTCATGACCACCCAAACGTCCACCAATCGTGACGCCGGGCCGGTCGGCGTCAATCCTTCGATCCGGGGCACGGCGACGGTCGTCTTCTGTTACGACGTTGGTTTCGGCGTGGACCTGACGCGGGCGACGGAGATTCTGGCGGCTTCGGCGGCGCTGCCGAACCCGCTGCGGGAGCAGTTGCCGCAGCGGCGGCGGGCGCCGAAGCACTTCACGTTCGACCCGGCGCCGGTGCGGGTGCTGGAGCCGTGCCCGAACGTGGAGCTGGGCGACTTCCGGACGAGCGGGAGCGTTGAGACGACGCTGTATGACTTCGGCGGGGCGAGCGTGGCGTATACGTTCCCGATTCACGGGCGTCTTGCGGATCTGCTGGCGTTGGCGAACGCGCTGAGCGAGAACGAGCAGCTTCTAGCGGACAGCACGCGGCGGCTGAAGGCGCTGATCGAGCAGCTTTCGCCGGCGATCACGCGGCCCCACCTCGGGCTGCTGGTCGAGGACTACGTGACGTACCAGTTCGATCGATTCGGGGACGGGCAGCCGCTGGCGGACCTGTTGGCGGCGAATCGGCCGCTGATGGCGCAGATCCTCCGCGGGGAGTCTTCGGCGTTGTCGAAGCAGGAGATCGACGAGGCGTTGAGCTGTCGCATCAGCTACAGCGACACGGACGCGGCGATCCTGGATTTCTCGTCGGCGTTCGTGATCGACAGCGATGCGGCGGACCTGCTGGACATCATCGAGTTCGCGAATGTCGAGCTGCTGGAGATGCGGAGCCTGGACGAGATCCTGGACGATGCGCTCGAAGAGGTGTATCCGTCGTTCCCGGGGCGGGGCGGCAAGGCGATCTCGCGAGCGGAGATGCGACGGATCGCGCAGCACCAGATCGATGCGGCGATGCTGTTTGAGGGCGTGAACAACGCGATCAAGCTGGTGGGCGATCACTATCTGGCGCGGTTCTACAAGCTGCTGGCGGAGCGTCTGCACCATCACGACTGGGATGCGTCGGTGCTGCGGAAGCTAGAGACGCTGAACCAGATCTACGCGAAGGCGGATGACGAGCGGAGCACCTGGCGGATGGAGGTGCTGGAGTGGATCATCATCATCCTGATCGCGGTGTCGATCGTGCTGCCGTTCGTGACGCCGCTGGCGAAGTGAAGAAGCCTCGCCACAGAGGCACCGAGACACGGAGAGGCGGCCCGTTGTTCGGACGGTTTTTCCCGCTGCTTGGCTCGGGCGTTCTGTGCCTCGTCACCGGCTCTTGTCTGTCGTCTCTTCACTGTGGCTCTGTGTCTCTGCGGTGAAACGGCTTCCGCCGATCACAGACTCAGTACGCCTTGGTCACGCCCGCGCCGGGGTAGAAGAGCTTCATCATGCTGGGCCAATCCCAGCCCTTCTCGGCCATTCCCTTGGCGCAGAACTGGCACATGCCGACGCCGTGGCCGAAGCCTTTGCCTCGGATGAGGACGCTGGAGCCGGCGAAGTTCATCTCGAGGTTGCCGCTGTTGACGCGTGTTTCGCGGGTGAGTTCGGGCTGACCGGGCGCGGCGAAGTTGCAGGCGTTGCGGAGTTCCTCGCCGGAGAGCTTGAAGGTCTGGCGGCGATCGTCGGTGATGAGGTAGCGGATCGGGCGGCCGGTGATGTTGCGGTCGAGGTCCTCGCACTCGACGAGGCGTCCCATGTTCTTGACGGGGTTTCCGGCGTACTGGCCCCAGGCGCGGATGCGCTGGGTGAGCTCGGTGTCGGTGCGGCGGACCTCCCAGCGGTAGCGGCTGGCGGACTGGCAGAAGTGATCGCGCTTCTGGACCTGCAGGGGCTTGGCGGCGTTGAAGATGAACTTGGCGGTGGTGGGAAAGACGTCCCTGGCGGAGGCCTGCTCGCCGCCGCAGGTGCTGGAGTAGTAGGTGCGGAGCGGGGCCTTGGCGAGTGCGCCGGTGGAGCCTTCGGTGATGATCATGCCGCGGGTGGCGCGGGTTGCTTCGATGGCGACGGGGAGGCTGGAGAGGCCGCCGAAGACCTGGTCCTTGGTGGTGGACTCGACATCGAAGAACTCGCGGGCGCGACGGGAGCGTTCGCGTTCGTGGAGCGCGTAGGAGCGAGCGGCGACGGCCTGGCATTCGAAGGCCTGGCGGGGCCAGGTGGCGAAGAGCTCGCGGCTGATGACGCCGGGGACGTAGGTTTCCATGGGCATGACGGCGATGACGTCGATGACGCCGCCTTCGCTGCTGCGCGGGTGGATGACGAGGAATCCGGGCTGGGTTTCGCCGTCGACGACGAGGGCGTCTCCGGGTTTGTAGGCGTCGCTGGAGAGGCGTTCGGCCTCGGACATCTCGCGGGGGAGGATCTCGACGTCGGTGCCGGGGGCGAATTCGCGTTCGCGGCCGCTGGCGTCGGTCATGACCATGCCGTTGACGGTGCCGCGGAAGGTGAGCGGGCCGCGGACGGCTTCGGCCCGCACGACGGTGCTGGGCCGGATGACCATGCGGGTGGGGCCTTCGATGCGGGTGAGGATGGCGTCCTTCTTGACGCGGACGCGGATGTCGGGCTCTTCCTTGAAGGCGACGGGGCGGCTCTTGGGACCGGACTCGAAGACGGAGCAGCCCGCGAGCGCGATCGCGGCGACGGTCGCGAGGGCGAAGACGAGGGCGAGGGGGCGGACGGTGGTTTGCATGGCTGCACGAATCATGCTCTACTACTCCTTCGCGAATCTGGCGGGTCCGGCGCGATCAGCGCGTGCGGCCACCGTACGATCTCGCGCAAGACTATGAACATCGTGCCAATCGCTCGTTTTTCTCGCAAAGTTCGCCCCCTGAACCGCGTGGCGGGCGGGGTGCTCATGCTGGCTCTGGCGGCGTGCTCCCTGGTGGGGTGCGGCCCGAGCCGATTTGTGCCATCCAAGTCCGAAACGGCGTGGACGGGTCCCGAGGTGTGGATTGAATCGACGCCCCAGTGGACGGTGGTGGCGAAGGCTCCGACGGGAGGGTGGACGGTCACGCTCGATCAGTTGATGGAGCAGCGCGGGCGGACCGAGGTGTTTGTGACGCTCAAGCGGCCCAATCCGACGTTCCTGGTGACGGCGGCGGAGGTTGAGCAGCGGGTGATTACGCCGCTGAAGACGAACGTCCCGATCTGGGTGTACGCGCGGATCCAGAACTTCCGTGGCGAGCCGGAGGACGGCTCGTTCTCGCTGGCGAGCAAGAGCGAGAATGCGAAGGCTCCGCCGGCGCCGGTGGAAAAGGCTCCGGCGAAGGACGAGTAAAAGACTGGGCAAGCAGAAAACGAGATGCGGGACCGGCGGGGTGACGCGCGGGCCGGGGACGGGCGCGGGCTATTTGACCCGCGTGAGGCGGGCGTACTCGAGCACGAGGGTCTTGGTGCCGACGCCCTTGAAGCGGATGGTGGCGCGGGCGTTGGCGCCGGCGGTGATGCTGAGCACTTCTCCCTCGCCGAACTGGGGATGGCGGACGATGGCGCCGACGGGGAAGGGCGTGTTGGCCGGCGACTTGGGCTTGCCGGCGCCGGGTGATCCGAGCGACGACGCGCCCCAGGCGAGTCCGGCGCGCTTGGGGCCGGGCTTGGCGGCGAATTCACCCTCGGCGACGTAGCGCGGGCCGGCGTCGGAATGTTCGTCGGGGTCGCCGCCGCGTTCGATGAAGTCGCGCATGTCGCGTGCGGCCATGGCGTCGGCCTGATCGCTGAAGAGGCAGGACTCTCTGGGGAGTTCTTCGAGGAAGCGGCTGGGGATGGTGCGTTCGGGGATGCCGCGGAGCGTGCGGTAGCGGCTGGAGGTCATGAGCAGGCGGCGCATGGCGCGGGTGATACCGACGAAGCAGAGGCGGCGTTCTTCTTCGAGCTCGTCCTGCGATTCGCGGGCGCGGCTGTGGGGCAACTGACCTTCCTCGAGGCCGATGATGGCGACGGCGCGGAACTCAAGGCCCTTGGCGGCGTGGAGGGTCATGAGGGTGACGGCGCCGCTGGCCTGATCGACGGCGTCGGCATCGGCGACGAGGGCGATGGACTCGAGGTAGGCGCGGAGCATGGCGAGCAAGGGGGGAGCGTCGCCGCGGGGCTTGACGGTGGATTCGTCGATCTCGAAATCGTCGAAGGGGGTGGGTCCGACGGGGACGGGGTTCTCGTCGCCTTCGTCCTCGCTCATTTCGTCGAGCGGGGCGGCGGGATCGGCCATGGCGTCGAACTCCATCTCGAACTGGCGGGCGCTGGAGACGAGTTCGTCGAGGTTGTCGAGTCGTTCGAGGTCGGCGTCGCTGTTGCTGGCCTTGGCCTGGCTGCGGTACATGGACTCGAGACCGGATTCGCGGATGACGCGTGAGACGAGATCGGCGAGGGTGGTGGCGACCTGCGCGCCCATGAAGGTTCCGCCGCCGGTCCACTCGTCGATCATGGCGACGAACTTCTCGACGGCGGCGGCGCCGCGGCCGACGACATCGAGGATGCTGGAAGCGTCGCGCATGGCGGTGAGGACCGGGATGCCCTTCATCGCGGCGTAGTCCTCGAGCTTGCCGAAGGTGGTGGCGCCGATGCCTCTGGTGGGCGTGTTGACGATGCGTGCGAGGCAAACGTCGTCGCTGGGGTTGGCGATGAGGCGGAGGTAGGCGAGGGCGTTCTTGACTTCCTCGCGTTCGTAGTACGCGGTGCCTCGGGCGATGGTGTAGGGGATGGCGGCGGCGCGGAGGGCATCCTCCATGACGCGGCTGAGGGAGTTGGTGCGGTAGAAGACCGCCATGTCGCGCCAGGTGATGGTTTCGGGGGCGTTCTCGCGTTCGTCCTTGACGTTCTTGAGCCAATCGGCGACGAGGGACGCCTCGTGGTTCTCGTCGCGGGTGAGGACGACTTCGACGCGTTCGCCGCCGGAGCGGACGGTGAAGAGGTCCTTGTGCTTGCGTTTGACGTTGTGGCGGATGAGGGTGTCGGCGGCCTTGAGGATCGGGGCGGTGGAGCGGAAGTTCTCGCCGAGGGTGATGACCTTGGTGCCGGGGTAGGAGCGTTCGAACTCGAGGATGTTGGAGATATCGGCGCCGCGCCAGCCGTAGATGGCCTGATCGGGATCGCCGACGACGCAGATGTTGGTGCCGGGGGCGCCGGTGATGAGGCGTCCTTCGACGGCCTTTTCGAGGGTGTCGAGGGGCGCGCCGGCGATGAGGGAGGCGATGACGAACTGGGCGTGGTTGGTGTCCTGATACTCGTCGATGAGCAGGTAGCGCCAGCGCTCGTTGCACTCGCGGCGGACCATCGGGTTGTTCTTGAGCAGCTTGGCGGTGAGGACGAGCAGATCGTCGAAGTCGACGGCGCCGGCGAGGCGGAGGGCCTTCTGATATCCGGTGTAGATCCGGGCGATGTTCTTGGAATAGAAGTCGATGGCCTGAGCGGCGTATTCCTCGGCGCTGAGGAGATCGTTCTTGGCGTTGCTGATGGCGGAGAGCGCGCTTCTGGGCGGGAAGTTGCTGGTGGAGAGCTGGAGCTCGGCGATGACGCGCTTGCAGATGGCCTGCTGATCGGAGGAGTCGTAGATCGAGAACTCGGGCTTGAGACCGGCGGCCTCGGCGTACTTGCGGAGGAGTCGGGCGCAGAGGGAGTGGAAGGTGGTGACGGTGAGGCCTCGGGTGAGGCGGGGATCGTGGCCCAGCAGGTTGAGCACGCGCTCGCGCATCTCGCTGGCGGCCTTGTTGGTGAAGGTGACGGCGAGGATGGACCAGGGGGCGACGCCCTGGCGGATGAGGAAGCCGATGCGTCGGGTGATGACGCGGGTCTTGCCGGAGCCGGCGCCGGCGAGGACCAGGAGCGGACCTTCGGTGGTGAGGACGGCGCGGCGCTGCGGCTCGGTCAAGCCCGAGAGCAGTTCGTCATCGCCCGCCAACGCCGGATCGGCCATCTGTCGCAACCCTCAGGCTCCTTCCCGAGACCGCCGCGCGAGCTGGCGCGGCCGACCTGTATTCGGACAGCGCAAGAATAGCGTCCGGCCGCGGTTTGTGAGGCGGCGGGCAAGTGGAACGGCGAAGTTTCCGGCGGCCGGGGGCGGCACCGTCACGGACACGCCAGCGCGTTGTACGCCCCGGCGAAGAAGACGAAATCGGCGTCGTCCACGAGGCCGTCGCTGTTGAAGTCGGCGGCGCATTCTGCCGGCGCGATGGCGGAGCAGAGCAGGAGGTTGTACATGTCGGCGAAGCGGACGAAGTCGGCGTCGTCGACGTCGCGGCTGCCGTCGAGGTCGGGGAGGCAGGGTGCGACGGGCATGGACCAGGTGAGGGTCTGGGTCATCTTCGCGGCCCGGAAGGCTTCGTCACGCATCATGGTCGTGGTGTCGATGACGCGGACGCTGAGCGTGGTGGAGCCCTTGCGGAGGTTGAGCGAGGCGACATCGAAGCTGGGCCCTGTGGCGTTGGGGATCGGCTGGCCGTCGCGGAGCCACTGCACGCTCAGGGGGTTTCCGACCGTCTGCATGAGGGTGATGCTGACGGTGGAGGTGGGGCCGAGGGGCGTTGCGGTCGAGGGTGTCGGGGGGCCGTCGATGGGCTTGACGATGTTGTAGACGGACCTGATGAGTTGCTCGGCGGAGGGGAGATTGAAGTTGGGTCCCAGGGCCCGCATCATGGAATTGGGGCTGGGTCGGTAGACGCCGAGCTGCGAGTACGAGGAGCCTTGGTAGGTGCCGACCGGGCCGTCGAAGCCGGAGCGGCTCTCGTTCAGCCAGCGGAACCATTTCTTCTGCTGGGCGTTCATCTGGGTGGCGGTGAGGATGGACGAGTTGGCTTCCCAGAGTTCGCCGCCGGAGTAGGTCGTAGGCCCGCCGTAGTCGTACTCGTCGGCGAGGTCGCCGAGGGAGTGGCCGAGCTCGTGGATGGCGATGAGCGGCGCGGAGGAATTGCCGCCGGCGTAGGTGCCGACTTCGTTGCTCGGGTATCCGGCCCCGCCGTACTTGGTGGAGTTGGCGACGGCGAGGATCTGATCGAAGGGCTGGGGCGCGTTGGCGGCGTAGGAGTAGCAGGCGCTGACGTTGACGCAGAGGAGGCGTTCGATGCCGCTGCACCAGAAGCGCATGCCCAGGGGTGTGCTGCGGGTGATGTTGGAGGTTGGATCGCCGGAGACACCCTGCACGCTGCTGATGACGTTGACACGGAAGACCTGGAAGTAGTTCTGGTAGGTCTTGAAGGGCTCGTAGGCGAACAACTGGTTGACGGCGTTGGTGACGTGGGTGTTGTACGTTGCCTGCTGGGTGGAGAGGTATCCGTCGCCGACGGTGACGATGTTGATGCGGTTGTTGGCGATGCCCCGGTCCTCGAACGGCGGCAGTTCGGCGCCGGTCGCGCGGTCGAGCCGGTAGACATCGGCGGGGATGCGCTGCACGGTGTGCTGCAGCTCGCGCGGCATGGGCGGGATGTCGGTCTTGACGACGCAGGGCGAGCCCTCGGCGGCGTGGACGGGGCGCGGGACCACGCCTCGGCGCAGGCCGGTCGCCTCGGGTTCATTCGGCAGCGCCCAAGCGGACGCCGCCAACCCCACCACCGCCAGCATCACGCTCACGTTCCTCATGCTTGCCTCCAGTGTGACATGCGGAAAGCCTACCGGGCCCGTCAATGTTCGGAATGGCTCCTAGTCTCCGGCATGGTGCCCGAGCACGCGCTTGCATCCCATTGGCTCGAAGCCGCGGCTCGGCCGTCGGTCCGTGGCGCACTCGACGCGATTCACCAGATGATCGCCGATCAGATCGAGTCGCGGGGCCCGGCCTGCTGGGCGAGCGGGCGTTGCTGCAACTTCGAGGCGTTTGGACACCGGCTGTACACCACCGGTCTGGAGACCGCGGCGTGCGTGCTGGCGTTGCCGTCGCAGGGGCGATCGCTGACGATGCCTGCCATCGATGAAGCGGTTGCCCGGGGCGGCTGTCCGTTTCAGGATTTGAACCTGTGCTCGATCCAGATGATCAAGCCGGCGGCGTGCCGCATTTTCTTCTGCGACCGCGCGGCCGAGCAGTGGCAGATTGATCTGACGGAGCGGGTGATGCAGCAGATCCGTGGGTTGCACGATCGCGAGAAGATCGCGTATCGCTACGCGGAGTGGCGCGGGCTGCTGCGGGCGTTTGTGGCGTGATTCGCGTCGAAGAGATTGCACCAGGGAGGCACAGAGGCACAGAGAAGAACACTCCATTCGAAGAACTCGAGGGAGTCAGGAACAGTGAGGACGGGATCAACGACGAACCCGCCGACACTCGCGGACGGACGCGACCACCCACTCCGCGCAAACGACACCTCCCGTTCCCCCGTCGAGCCCTTGGAGCCCTTCGAGTTGCATGTCTTTCTCTGTGCGTCTGCGTCTCTGTGGACAATACCCTCTCGACCGTCCGTTCCTACCCTGTCATCCCTATGAAGATTCACGAATACCAGGCCCGCGATCTGCTCCATTCCTACAAGATTCCGGTTCCGCCGGGGCGGATGATCGAGTCGATCCAGCACGCGGGCGATGCGTTTCGTGCCGCGGCGGAGGGGAGCGCCACCGGAGAGGTGGTCATCAAGGCGCAGGTGCACGCGGGCGGGCGCGGCAAGGCCGGTTTTGTGAAGATCGTGAAGAACATCGACGAGGCGACGTCGGCGGCGTCGTTCATGCTGACGAACCGGATGAAGTCGCCGCAGACGCCGCCGGAAGGCCTTGAGGTGAAGAAGGTGCTGATCGCGCAGGCGGCGCCGATTGCGAAGCGCCCCACGGGTGGTTCGGAGGAGTTCTATCTGGCGATCACCACCGACCGCAAGACGCGGCGGAACATCCTGATCGCGAGCCGGGAGGGCGGGGTGGAGATCGAGACGGTGGCGCACGAGCGCCCCGACGCCATCATCAAGGTGCCGCTGCACCCGCTGCTGGGACTGCAGGACTTTGCGGCCCGCGAGGTGGCCTTCCGCCTCGGTTTCCGGGGCCGGCAGGTCTCGCAGGCGATGCACGTGATGAAGTCGCTGGCGAAGCTGTTCATCGAGAAGGACTGCACGCTGGCGGAGATCAACCCGCTGGTGCTGACGCCGCCGGACGAGCAGCACCCCGATGGCCAGGTGATCGCGATCGACGCGAAGTTCTCGTTCGATGAGAACGGGCTGTTCCGGCATCCGGAGGTGCAGAGCCTCGCGGATCACAGCGAGGAGAACCAGGCGGAGGCGCGGGCGCAGCGGTTCGGGCTGTCGTACATCGCGCTCGACGGGCAGATCGGGTGTCTGGTCAACGGCGCCGGGCTGGCGATGGCGACGATGGACATCATCAAGCTGCACGGGCAGGGCAAGGGCCCGAAGGGCGCGGACGGCAAGCCGACGGACATCGAGCCGGCGAACTTCCTGGACGTGGGCGGGAGCGCGACGGAGGAAGCGGTGACGGAGGCGTTTTCGATCATTCTGTCCGACCCGCGGGTGAAGGGCGTGATGGTGAACATCTTCGGCGGGATCATGAAGTGCGACGTGATCGCGCAGGGCATCATCAACGCGGCGCGGAATCACCGCAACCCGGATGGGTCGATCGGCTTCAAGGTGCCGCTGGTGGTGCGGCTGGAGGGCACGAACGTGGATGCGGGGCGCAAGCTGCTGCAGGACGCGAAGGGCTCGCTCCCGACGCTGCAGGCGGGGAGCGATCTGACGGACGCGGCGGCGAAGGTGGTGGCGGCGGTGGCGAAGTAAGACTCGGAAGCTTCAGTCCAAAAACAAAGACCCCGGTCTTGCGACCGGGGTTTTTGTCAAGTGGAGGCGACGAGACTCGAACTCGTGACCTCATCCATGCCATGGATGCGCTCTACCAAAACTGAGCTACGCCCCCTTGGTGGGACGGGCCGCCCGCTGTCGGACGTCCGTGTCTTGAACGGAACGGATTGTCTCGACCGGAAAGCCCGGTCGCTTGAGGCTGGAACACACCTGACGAGCCGCGGAGCGTCCCGGCAGGGTCCAGATGGTAGAAAGGCCGCCCGCCGAATCAAGCGTCGCGGCAAACTCCGCGGACTGTCAGGGATGGGTTCGGTGCATCTCGGACCCGGAAACAGGCTCGATCGCACACCCGACATCCGCCATCGCCCGCAGCACCTGCTCGACGCTGA
>ERZ1066130.491-NODE-491-length-14115-cov-11.469915_pt1 | contig 14115 bp, 10 predicted proteins | sample MGYA00382777_ERZ1066130 | MGnify/ENA primary metagenome ERZ1066130 (study PRJEB33369, sample SAMEA5778360) | biofilm metagenome | biome: Industrial cooling water; feature: Water cooling tower basin; material: Biofilm | place: United Arab Emirates | collected...
GATGAAGGGGTTCAGCCCTTCTTCTTCTTCGCGGTCTTCTTGCCAGCCTTCTTCTTGGCCTTCTTCTTCGCTTTCTTCGCCATGATGAAACTCCATCAAAGGGGACACTGAGCGGAACGACTTCGACGCGACACGCGACGACGCCTCCGCCACTCGTACATTATCGGAAGAGCAACCGACTCTGCTTGAGCGGTCAGAGTTTTCCACAAACGATCGGATGATCGGACGTCGCTACTGATCGTTGGTGGGGACGATGCCACCCTCGGCGATCGCGCGTGTGGCTTCGTCGGGCGCGGGCGGCGCGGAGAAGAGCGAAGACAGTTCGCACTCGTTGGCGGCGTTGTAGAGCGCGAGCGTGCGTTCGTCGTTGCGGTCGTACGGGACACGGGCTCGAACGATTCCGAGGTAGGGGTTGTACCAGAAGGCGGCGTAGGAGCCGGAGACATCGCAGCGGACGATGGGATGGGTGAGCAGAGCTTCGCTGACGCTGGCGACATCCATCCAGGGGCGTTGGTCGGTGAGCAGGCCGCTGAAGGGCGTGTTGCCTTCGAACCACTCGGGGCGGATCGTGGCGGGCCAGCCTCGGGCGGTGAGCTCGGTGTCCGCAAGTCCTGCTCGACGCCGCATTTCCTGACGGATGCGGGCGAGGGCATCCTGGGTCTGTTCGACCTGTTCGAGCGTGGATTGCTCGGTCAAGCGCTGGTGTCCGTAGACACCGGCGAACGACAGGGCGCATCCCAGCGCGAGAATGTTGACGAGTGCTCGCATCCGTTCCTTCTGGTGAGAATCGGATCGGCGGGGGCGTTTGGCCAGCGAGATCGATGGGCGGGGGTCAGCGAGGATTGGAGTGTGCGGGCTGTAATGCCCGCGAGGTCGGTCCGATAGACTTGGAACCAGGCTGGGGTGCTGAGGAGTCTGTATGTCCGGAATAGTGACGGCTCGTCTCGAGAACGGACTGACCATCGTCGCGGAACCGATCGGAGGGGTGCGAACGGCGGCGGTGACGTGGTTTGTGCCCGGTGGAGGGGCAGAGGATCCGCCTGACCAGCTTGGGCGGGCGGCACTTTGGCACGAACTGCTGATGCGGGGTGCGGGCGAGCTGGGGTCGCGAGAGCAGGCGGACGCGTTCGACCGGCTTGGGTGCGGCCGATCGGTGTCGGCGGGGACGTACTTCATGCGGATCGCCGCCTCGATGCTGGGCGATCGGCTGCGAGAGTCCTTGCCGTTGTTGGTGGGAATGGTGCGGCAGCCGCGGTTTGACGACGCGGCGATCGAGCCGGCGAAGGACCTTGCGATCCAGGCGATCGAGTCGCTGAAGGACGATCCTCAGGAACGGGCGATGATCGCCGCGCGGCAGCGGCACTTTCCTTCGCCGCATAATCGCAGCGGGCTCGGGGAGATTGAGCATATTGAGCGGATGACCCGGCATCAGCTGGCGACGCAGTGGACGGCGATCGCGAGGCCTCGTCGTTCGATCTTCGCGGTGGCGGGTGCGATCGATCCGTCGGCGGTGGTGGATCAGCTGAGACGGTTGCTCGCTGGCTGGGAGGGCGGGACGCCGGAGCCGATGACGGGATCGTCGGGGCCTCGGGGCGTGTCGCACGAGGTGGACGCGTCGAACCAGGTGCAGATCGTGCTGCTGCACGATGCCCCCGCGGAGCCTCACCCGGACAGCATTCTGGAGAAGGTGGTGGTCAACGTGCTGTCGGGGGGCATGTCCGGCAGGCTGTTTACCGAGGTGCGGGAGAAGAGGGGTCTTTGCTACGCGGTCAGCGCGAGTTATCGCGGTGACAGGGACTTTGGGAGTGGGACGGCGTACGTCGGGACGACGCCGGAGCGCGCCCAGCAGTCGTTGGACGTCTTGCTGGCCGAACTGGAGCGGATCAACACGCCGGCGGGCGCGATCACGACGGAGGAGTTCGAAAGGGCGATCGTGGGGATGAAGAGCCGGCTGGTGTTCAGCGGCGAATCGACGTCGGCGCGGTCGGCGGCCTTGGCCTCGGACCAGCACCGTCTAGGGCGTGCTCGGACTCTTGATGAGCTGGCGCAGCAGGTCGATCGGGTCACACTGGATCAGGTGAACGCCTACTTGCGTCGGCGGTCGCTCGGGTCGTTGACGATCCAGACCCTCGGGCCGACGCCGTTGCAGCCTCCTGCCCGGTAGCCCATACACTCCGGCCTCATGCTGGACCGGCCCTTTCAACGATTGGCCAGGCAGGCTTGGCAGTACGCGCTGATGGCGGCGGTGCTGACCATCCTGGCGGTCTGCTTGCTTTATCCGATCTACCTGACGGTTCGCGGGGGGTTGGCGGCGGACGTGGCGACGGGTCGTGGGTGGACGCTGAGCCACGTTCTGGCGATCTTCGAGGATCGTCGGCTGGTGCAGGGGCTGATCAACTCGCTGACGATCGCGGCGACGACGACGACGATCACGATCCTGATTGCGCTGCCTTTGGCGGTGCTGTCGGCGTCATACCGGTTTCCGCTGAAGGGTTTCTTCAACGCGGCGGTGCTGGTGCCGATGATTCTGCCGCCGTTTGTGGGTGCGATCGGCGTGCGGGCGATTCTTGGTCGGGAGGGGGCGCTGAACGCCCTGCTCGGAACGGACTTTGACCTCTTGGGCGGGGCGAGCTTCTGGGGCGTGGTGACGGTGCAGTCGCTGTCGCTGTACCCCATTATCTACTTGAATGCGACGGCGGCGTTGGCGAACCTCGATCCGGCGTTGGACGAGGCTGCGCAGGGGCTTGGGGCGTCGTGGGTGAAGCGATTCTTCCGGATTACGCTGCCGCTGATCCGACCGGGGCTGTTCGCCGGGGCGACGATCGTCTTCATCTGGAGCTTCACGGAGCTGGGCACGCCCCTGATGTTCGACTACTACACCGCGACGCCGGTGCAGATTTTCTGGGGTCTGAAGGAGGTCGAGACTTCGCCCGAGCCCTACGCCCTGACGCTGCTCCTGCTGCTTGTGGCGGTGTCGACGTACGTGATGGGGCGGCTTGTTTTCGGGGGTCAGGCCTACGCGATGTACAGCAAGGCCTCGCGGGCGGGGGGCGAGATCGTGCTGTCGGGTGTTCCCGCGTTGCTCGCGACGCTGGCGTTCGGCGCGGTGCTGTGCCTGGCGGTGCTGCCGCACCTGGGCGTGGTCCTGACGGCGTTTTCGGGAACGGGTCAGTGGTATCGCACGATTCTGCCCAAGGCATTCACGTCGGAGCATTTCCGGCTGGCGCTGTCGTCTCCGGAGAGTTTCGGGTCGATCGTGAACAGCCTGAAGCTGGCGGCGGCGGCGACGGTGCTCGATATCGTGCTGGGCATCATCATCGGCTACCTGATCGTGCGGACGCGGATCCGCGGGCGGGCGGTGCTGGACGCGTTGTGCATGCTGCCTCTGGCGGTGCCGGGGCTGGTGATGGCGTTCGGGTATGTGGCGATGACGATGCGGTGGCCTTTCGGGAAGGGTGACCCGCTCGAGGGCGTGATCTCGGTGGTGGGGGCCGAGCCGAATCCGGTGTTGCTGCTGGTGATCGCGTACGGCATCCGGCGCCTGCCGTACATCGTTCGGTCGACGGTGGCCGGGCTGGAGCAGACGTCGGGCGAGCTGGAAGAGGCGGCGATGAATCTCGGCGCCTCGCGATTCACGGCGGTTCGCCGGGTAATCGTGCCGCTGATCCTGGCGAACCTGATCGCGGGCGGGCTGCTGGTGTTCTCGTTCTCGATGCTGGAAGTGAGCGATTCGCTGATTCTGGCGCAGCAGCCGCAGCACTTCCCGTTCACGCGGGCGATCTTCGCGTTCACGGAGCGTCTGGGCGATGGATCGTCGATCGCCAGCGCGATGGGCGTGTGGGGCATGGCGCTACTGACGGTGACGCTGTTCGCGGCGTCCAGTCTGCTGGGCAAGAAGCTGGGATCGATCTTCCGTGTGTAAGGCCGGACGCGGGGCCTCGTGCGAGGTCCGCGTCGGGGCTTACTTGACGGCGACCAGTTCGATGCTGAAGACGAGGTCGGCCTTGGCCGGGATATCCGGGGGAGCGCCGCGCTCGCCATAGGCGAACTGCCAGGGGATGGTGAGTCGGCGGACGCCGCCGACCTTCATGCCGGGGATTCCGGCTTGCCAGCCTTGGATGAGGCGGTTGAGGGGGAAGGTGGCGGGCTCCTTGCCGCGCGTGGAGTCGAAGACTTTGCCGTTGCTGGCGAGGGAGCCGTGGTAGTGGATGGTGATGGTGGAACTGCCCTTGGCCTCGGGGCCTTCGCCGATCTTGAGGTCCTCAATGAGCAGGCGGATCTCGCTGGTCTTGACGACTTCGTACTTCTTCCCGTCGGGTCCTTCGTGCATCACTTTGTCCTTTGCCGGCTCCTTCGCGCCCGGCTGCGCCAGGGCGAGGGTAGCGGCGGCGATCAGGCCGAGAATTCCAGGAACGGCCACGAAGTGGACAAGAGAGCGACGCATGCGAGAGTCCTCCGCCGAATGTGGACGCATGAGGCGACGACCGGTTCCGATCGGCCAGGGCGAGCGCCGAACGTTGCTTTTTGTGAACGGGACCTGTCAGGGCTCGGACCGGTAGGTTCCGATGGTGCGCTTCATCGCTTCGACGATGCGTTGGGCGGTGCGCACGTTGGCGAACCCGGCCTCGGCGTCGATGGCGGGCCGCCCGCCGGTGCGGACGGCCTCGAGGAACTCGCGGATCTCCATGACGATGGGTTCCGCGTCGTCCACGGTGAGGGGCTCGATGTTGACGAGTTCCTGCCACTTGAGGCTTGTCAGATCGGAGCCGCGGCGGAGCTGCTCGCGGACCTCCTGCATCTGGATCTCGTTGGCGATGCGGCGGATCATGGTTCCGCTCTTGGCGCCGTAGTCGATCTTGATGTAGGCGTTCTGTCCGGTGATGCGAGTGATGCGCTCGGTCTTGAGGGCGAGGCGGCTGGCCGACACGTTGGCGACGCAGACCCCGGTCGGGAGGTTCCACGTCAGTCGGGCGTTGCAGATGTCATCGTGTTCGGTGATGACGGCAACGCCGGTGGCCTGAACGTCGTCGGGCTCGCGGCCGCCCATGAGCATCAGGAGGACGTCGATGTCGTGGATCATCATGTCCATGACGACGCCGACGTCGACCGAGCGGAAGGTCATGGGGCTGACACGGTGAACTTCGATGTAGCGGGGAGTGACGGGCAGCCCGGACTGCGTGGCCTTTTGGAAGGCGCGGATGACTGGGTTGAAGCGCTCGATGTGCCCGACCATGAGCACCGCGCCGTGCTTTTCAGCGAGCTCCTTGATGGCTCGGGCGCTCTCGACATCCTTGGCGAGGGGCTTCTCGACGAGGCAGGCGACGCCCGCACGGAGGAGCGGCTCGGCGGCGGACTGGTGATAGACGGTGGGAACCGCGATGGAGACGGCGTCCACCCCGGCGTCGAGGAGCTGTTCGACGGTGTCCAGTCCTCGCGTGCCGAACTTATCGGCGATGACGCCGCGACGATCGACGTTGGAATCGACCACGCCGACGAGCTCACAATCGGGCTGGGTGGCATAGACGCGGGCGTGGTGCTGTCCCATCCGCCCGACGCCGATGACTCCGCACCGGAGCTTTGCCCCGGCGCGGATCTGAGACGCCCTCTCCGATCGGTGTGCGGTCATCGCTCGATTCATCCCAGGGCGGCGTCGATCGCGGTGGCGAGCGTCGCTTCGTTGGTAAAGCCCCGGAACGCCTTGACAATCTGCCCGTTCTTAAACAGCAGGACCGTCGGGATCGACATGATCTGGTACTGCGCGGAGACCTGCTTCTGCACCGTGACGTCGACTTTGCCGACCTTGACGCGTCCGGCGTACTTGCCGGCAAGGGCGTCGATCGTGGGGGTCAGCATTTTGCACGGCGTGCACCAGTCGGCCCAGAAATCCACCAGAACAGGCTGCTGCGACTTGAGCACCTCCGCCTCGAAGTTCGCGTCGGTGAATTCCAAGGTGTTGGCCCCGGCCATAGACACTCCAGTCGGTTCGGGCGTGCGTGGCGGCGGGAAAGACGGCCCCGTCCGCAGTGCGGGAATGCTAGGCCGAGCCCTGTCGGTCGTCGTGCCCGGCGTGCTCGGCCAAGGCCCGCCACGCCTCCAGTGATTCTCGGTGGGCACCCACATCGTGCACCCGGAAGATCGAGGCGCCCGAGGCGGCGTGGAGCACTGAAAGGGCGAGCGTGCCCGCGAGACGTTCGTCGGGATGCGATTCGCGCCCGAGGCTTACTCGCCCGACAAAGCTCTTGCGGGAGAGGGCGCTCATGATCGGTCGTCCGAGCGAAGCCAGTTCCCGTGTTCGTGCGATGAGCCGGAGGTTGTCTTCCACCGATTTGCCGAAGCCGAGCCCGGGATCGAGGACGATCTGATCCGGGGCGATGCCGACGGCAAGGGCGGCGTGCCACCGAACCTCGAGTGAAGCACGCACCTCGGCGACAACGTCCGCGTAGCGGGGCGGTGTCGCGTAGCGATCAGAGTACTGATCGGCCTCCGGAGGGACGAGCCGGTGCATGAGCACGATGCCGGCGCCGAACCTGGCGGCCGCCCGAAGGGTGCCGTCACGGCTTTCGACGCCTGCCGAGACGTCGTTGATCGCCTGGGCTCCTTCCTCGAGGGCGGCGAGGGCGACGAGCTCGTTCGTGGTGTCGATCGAGACGGGGAGTGTGCGTGCGGGGCCGCTGTCCTGGCGGATGGCGCGGAGCACGGGGAGGATGCGGCGAAGCTGTTCGGCATGATCCACGCGTGGGGCACCCGGCCGGGTGGATTCTCCGCCCAGATCGAGCATGTCGGCGCCCTGTTCGGCCATGGCGTTGGCGGCGTCGAGCGCGCGAGCGGGGTCGTCGTGCCGGCCGCCGTCGGCGAAGCTGTCGGGCGTGACGTTGAGGATTCCGACGATGCAGGGGCGATCAATCGTCAGGAGACGTCCGCCCGCGAGGGCCCAGGTTTGGGGCGGCATGCGGGGCATGGTCAGGTGAGGTGATCGCGGATCGCGCTGCGGGCGGAGGCGGCCTTGAGCAGCCTTTCGAGGGCCTGGTATCCGGTGGCGGAGGCGGGGTGGAAGGCCGTGTCGGGCTTGGCGAGGGCGAGCGCTCGGCGAGTGCGCTCGAGCGTCTTGTCGATCTCCACGAGACCACGCGGGTCGTTCTTGGTGTCGCAGAGGTTGTCGTAGGCGTCGGCGAGCTTGATGAGGCGGGCACGCCAGTCTGCCTTGGCGAGTTGAGCGTCGTAGGCCGGCTCACGCACGGGCTCGGCCAGGGCGGCGTTCTTCGTGAGCGCAGCGACCAGATCGGCGACGTCGTTCCCGAAGAGTTCGGCGAGATCGTCGTAGTCGGTCGTGGTGTCCTCGATGACGTCGTGAAGCAGAGCGGCGGCGAGCGCGGCGGGGTCATCGCAGCCGAACACCTGCCGGAGCGTCATCGCGACACGCATGACGTGAGAGACGTAGGGGGTTCGCCCGTCCTTACGGAGTTGATGACGGTGCTTGAAGCACGCGTACGCGACGGCCCGCTGCCAGAGTTCCACGTCTTCGGGAGGATGTGAGTGGCTCATCATCCGACGATAGGCGGCGTTACCGAAACCGGCGGGATGGGCGAGCCCTGCGTGGGTTCGGCGTGCAGCCTGCACTTGGCGGGGTTTCCGCCGTGCTCGTCAAAGACGACCAGTTCATTCTCCGCGCCGGCGCGGATCATGGCGTGGGGGATCAGTACGCGGCTGAGTCCGGGCTGGGGTTTGCCGTCCGGGGTGGCGATGAAGTAGCGGCTGAGGTGCTTGCCGTTGACGTAGATCTGGCCCTTGGTCAGCCCCGCGAGATCGAGGAAGAGCGGCGCGGCGCCCTTGGGCCCCTTGAAGGTGCTCTTCCACCAGACCGGCCCGTCGTGGCGAGAGGCCTTGGCGGGCTTGAAGGCACCCGCGGGGGGCTGTTCCCACTTCGCAAATGACCAGTCGGCCTTGGCCGAGAGCACGCTGATGGCGTCCCAGAACGAGACGGCTTCCGAGAAGGCCTCGATCTGCTCCGGGGAGAGGGGCTCCCCGCCGTTGATCGGCGCGAGCTGGACCGTCGGAGCGGCTTTGGAGAATCGATCGGGCTCGAGCACGACGTGCGTCGGCCCGGCGGGATCCACGTACGCGACCGGCTTGCCATCCGCCAGGAGCAACCCGCGCACGGGGATGTCCGCGAAGCGAACGATCAGAGGGTGCTTGCGCTTCCCGGACAGGGTCCACGTCAGGCGGTCGGGATCGGTGCAATCACCGTTGCGAAGCTCGAAGAGCGGCGAGCGGAACGACAAGACCTCGATGGGATCGCCAGGCGCGAGCTTGGGCTTGCCGGGGCGCAGGTGCTCGACCTGATAGAGGTGCCCAAAGACGCCCTTGGGCTCGCCCAGATGAGGTCCATCGGAGAATCGGCCGGCGTTGTCGGCGAAGACGACCAGATGCTGAGGAGCCTTCTTGAGCGAGAAGGCCTGTTCGGGCGCGGAGCCGGGGCCGACCCCGAGCATCCCGATCGGCTTGCCCTCGAGGAAGAGGTGCAGGCGGTCGGCGGCCTGTGGGAGCATCGCGTGCACACGACCCGCCGAGGTGGGTTTGAGCGTGATGCGGTACCACCCGTACCCGTGCGGTGAGCCGAGGGAAGTCAGGGAACTGGGACCGGCGATCGCGGCGAACCGCGGGCTCTCGCCCGAGGTGTAGTCGTCGCATGAGGCGACGAGCCAATCGCCCAGTGTCGTGCGCTCGACGGGCGGAAGGTGCTGTGGCACCGCGACGGATTTGGGCCCCTGGGCGGGGCGAGAGGTCACCACGCCATCAACCGAGACGTGGGTGTAGGTCTTGGCATCGGGAGCAACGACGGGCTTGGAGTCCTGTGTAAGGCCGATGACGCCGAGGGAGATTCCATCGTCCGAGAGGAAGGTGGTGTCGACGAGTTCCTCGGGCAGGATGAGGAGCATCATGCCCTCGTGCTCGATGGTGGAGATCGCGGACGAGGGGTTGGGAACGGTGACCTGAAGGGTCGAGCCGTTGATGCAGACGATGCCGGGGGTCCGGGCGGGGCCGAAGCAGACGAGCACTCGGCCGACGACGCCCAGGGCGTTGAGGTTGGTGTAGTCGAGATGCGAGCGCGGGCCGACATTGGTGTCGAAGAGGCACCAACTGACCGCCTGAGACCCGGTGTAGACGGGGAGGGTCTCACCCTCGGGGAGGAGGAGCTTGGCGGGCGGAGTGTCCTTTGTGGCGGGGGCCGGCGCGAAGACAAAGACCACAGCGCCCTGGGACCCCACCGCGTGCACGACAGCGTTGCTGGCGTCGTCGGGGCTTCCCTTGCGGGCGTTGCCGGCCGACCGTCCTTCGCCGGGGTGGAGTGCGATGGGCTGATAGTGCGGGTCGAGATGCGCGAGCACTCGTCCGAAGCGGGAGGCAAAGGTGCAGACGCGGCGCGTCATGCTCCAGGCGTGCCCGAACGCGCCGGTCGCTGTGACGGGCGAGCCGTGATCGGCGAGCTGAGCGCAGAAGCCAGCCTTGGTGTCCGGCAAGCGACCGGCCCAGGCTCCGAGGTTGACCCCTCCGGCGAAGGGGTCGAGATTGAACTGTCCGCCGCCGGCAAGGGTCTCGGCCAGGCGACGCTGGATGCGCCATGGTTCGGGGAGGGCGGCGGGCTCCTGCCCCCAGAGGCTCGGCGAACCGGTTGCGAAGCTGACGACAAGACGGGGCTGATCGGCGCGGACGCACGCGAGCTGGCGCGTGGTGGCGAGCATGTCCTCGTTGCCGGCCCAGCCGTCGATCTGGCCTTCGATGGTCTGCCAGAGGTTGTTGCTGTTGAGAATGGGGACTGAAAGCCCGCTCTCGCGGAGGAAGCGGTTGAGTTCGCCCAGGTACTCCGAGGCGAGGGAGTCATCGCCGCAGGACCAGTTGGCTTCGCACTGCACCGCGACGACGGGCCCCCCGCGGCCGAGGCTGGTGACCTGCAGATCGCGGATCTGTTCGACCACGGCGGAGATGAAGCGGGCGCAGGCGTCGAGGTATGTGCTGCTGGGAGCCCGGAGTTTGACGTCCTTCAGATCGGCAAGCCATGCGGGCAGCCCGCCCATCTCCCAGCCGGCGCCGACGAAGGGCCCGATCCGCAGCACACAGTGCAGCCCGGCCTGCTGGACCAAGCGGACGAAGTGGCGAAGGTCATTCTCGCCCGTAAAGTCGAGTTTGCCGGCCCGTGGCTCGTGCCGATTCCAGAAGATCGGGGTTTCGATCGTGTTCAGGCCGCACAACTTCGCGAGGTGAATGCGCTCGGCCCACAGTTCGCGAGAGATGCGTGCGTAGGGGATGCTGCCCGAGACCAGCCAGAGCCGGCGCCCGTCGAGCATGAAGCTGCGTCCGTCATAGGTGACCGTTGGCATGGCCGCTGTTGTCTCCGCGAAGTGCCCCGATCTCCGGTCCATCGAGCCGCTGAATCCCTGCGGCCTGCTCCCGCCTTGCCTCCGTGTGGGCGGACGCTGTGTCCCACCGCCTGACTCCCCAGCCCGACGCCGCTCGGGCGGAACATCGGGCGAGGTTCGAGGGCCTTTGTTCGTACTTTGAACGGGTAAACGTCCAAAGTCGGTCCAAGGGCGAATGCTAGGATCGTTCCCCGCCGGCGGCTACTGGAAGCCGCCTCTTTGGGGGGAATTTTGTGGTTGGCACGCGACAGGAAGTGGTGTGACTGATGGCCAAGCAGCTTCGCGGGCATCGATGGTCGGGGTCTTGCGTGGTGCTTCTGGCGGGGCTCGCCGGCGGGTGTGGATCGGATCTGGCGACGATCGACCGTGAACTTCGGGAGCTGGCGGCGGAACGAACAGGGGCATTCGGTGGGACGGCCAGTCCGTCGCGGGAGTCGGCGGATCCCGATGCGGTGCGCGTGACGGAGCAATCGCTCCCGAACCCCGGCACGACCAACCCGCGCGCGTCGGAGATTGAGTACCGGGTGGCGGTCGCGGACCGGGATGTGGCGGGCCGGCTCGAGCAGTACGGGGCCGAGTCGTTGCGGGCGGATGGGGCGCTGGAGCTCGATCTGGGAGGGGTGCTTCGGCAGGCTCAGCGGACGTCGCGCGAGTACCTGACGCGTGAGGAGGACTATCTCGTCGCGGCGATCGGTCTCTTGATCGAGCGGCACCAGTGGAGCCCGAGGCTTTTCAACGACACCACCGTGGGGATGGAAGGCGAGGGAACGCAGGGGCGGTTCGAGAACGCGTGGAGCGTCATCAACACGTTGCGTGCGACGAAGCGGCTTCCCTTCGGCGGGGAGGTGGAGGCTCGGTGGGTGACGAATTGGTCCGAGCAGCTCCGCCGGCAGGTCAGCGGGCGGTACACGCAGTCGTCGGAGGTGGCGCTGCGTGCGACGCTGCCTTTACTGAGGGGATCGGGCGAGGCGGCACGCGAGAGCCTGATCCAGGCCGAGCGGGATCTGGTGTACGAGGCGAGGCGGTTCGAGCGGTTCCGGCGTGAACTGCTGGTGTCGATCGCGTCGGACTACTTCGGGTTGCTGCAGTTCAGGGCGCAGATTGCGAACCAGGAACGGCAGTTGGACAGCCTGCGAGTGTTCGCGGAGGGGACGGCGGCTCGCGTGGAGGCCGGTCGGGTGCGGGAGTTCGAGAAGGCGATCGCGGACAACCAGGTGCTGATCGCAACACGTCGGCTGGCGGATTTGCGAGAGGCGTACATCCTGGCGGTGGATCGGTTCAAGGTCCGACTGGGATTGTCGGTTGACACGGGTCTCGACGTGAAGCCCTTCGAGCTCGAACTGCCCGAGCCGGACGCCAGCCTCGCGGACGCGTCGCGGCTTGCGCTCGAGTATCGCTTGGACTTGCAGAACGAGCGAGACCGGGTGGACGATGCGAGGCGTGCGGTGTCGGTCGCGAAAAACCAACTTCTGCCTGATCTGGACTTGTCCGGGTCGGTGGGCGTGCCGACGTCGAGCAATGACAGCGTGGAGGGTGTGTTCTTCGATCCGGAGGATCTCAACTACAGCGCGGCGCTGACGCTGAGCCTGCCCTTGGATCGGAGGCGTGAGGGCTTGGCGCTGCGCCAGCAGATGATCCGGCTCGAGCAGTCACAGCGGAATTACGAGCGTTCGAGGGACAACGTTGTCGTCGAAGTTCGGAGCAAGCTGCGCAACGTCGATCTGGCAAGGTTCAAGCTTGTGCTGGCTGAGCGGGCGGTGGAGATCAACCGCCGACGGGTGGAGGAGCAGCAGCTCAACATCGATCAGGTGGAGCCTCGCGAAGTCGTCAACACCCAGAACGACCTGCTCGACTCGGAGAACGATCGTGACGACGCGGTGCGAGAGTTGCGCGTGGCGGTGCTCGAGTATCTCCTGGCTTCGGATCAGTTAAGGGTCGGCGCGGACGGCGGGCTCGAAAGGCTCGGGCCCAGCGAGGCGCCCCCGACGAACCCGGCTCCCTAGTTGGGCTTGAGCCAGGTGGGGAGCACGATGTCGGCGCGCCTGGACTCGGGAACGACCAGGAGGCGCACGATCGCACCGTTGCGGTACTCGCACTCCACGCGCGTGGCGTTCGCGGCGTAAAGGCGGAAGGAGACGTCCCACTCGCGGGGCCACGCCGGCAGAAGGGCGATCTTGCCGTCGGGCAGGTTGTCGATGAGCATGAGTTGGGTCTGGGTGAGGATGTTGGAGCCGTGGCACTGGTCGGGGAGCCAGTCGAAGTTCGGGCCCCACATGGCCTTGAAGCGATGGTTGGGGTGGCTGTTGCGGACGCGGGCGAGCAGTTGCGTCTTGGCCTCGTCGGTGAGGCCCAGGCGTGCGGCGAAAAGCCCGTCCTGGGTCCAGCCGACGGTGCTCTTGTCGACGCGAGCGCGATAGGCGGAGACGGCGAGGTCATTGTTGGATTTGCCGTGCCCGTACTCGCGGAAAGGCCAGAGCGGGTAGAGCTCGGCGGTCTCGACGTTGTTGCGCCGGTTTTCGAAGATCTCGGCGGGGGCGGCCATGCGGACGCCGTTCTGGCTCCAGACGGGCAGCGCGGGGGCGGCGTCCTTCATGCGTCGCCAGAGCGCGCGGTCTTCGGGTGACCCGATGGAGGCGGGCAGCGCGAGCAACTGGTCGCAGACGGTGTGGAGCCCGGCGACGACCGGCGCGTCGTTGATCACGCCGTGCCAGTACGTTTCGGCGGCCTGGGTGGGCGTGATGCGGAGTTTGCCGGCGGCATCACGGGAGAAGCGTGTGTCGAAGTAGAGCAGGGCCTCGCGTGCCATGGGGATCGCGCGGGTGGTGAGGAAGTTCGTGTCGCCGGTGTACGAGGCGTGGTCGAGCATGAGTTGGGTCAGTTCGAGAGACTGGTTCCAGGCCCATTGCCACCACGGGCAGGGCGAGATGTCGCCCGCGGCGAGCCCCTGGCGATTCCAGCCGTAGTCCCCGTTGGCGTAGCCAGCGAAGGTGGTGATGGTCTCGGGGAAGTACACGCCCTTGGCGTTGTAGTAGAGGGTGGTGCGTGCTTTGGAGGGTTCGAGGGCGTTCTCGTAGAAGCGGAAGAGGGGTTCCATCATCTCGAAGTCGCCCGAGCCGAGCATGGAGTAGTAGGGCAGGCGGGTGTTCTGCCACCAGTACGAGCCGCCCCACTTTCGCCAATCGGGGTTGTGGGGCTGGCCTTGGGTGTGGACAGGTTCGACGGTGAAGATGGATCCGTTGAACTTGATGGGCCAGTCGGCGGGGGTGGTCGAGCCCGCGCGGGGGCCGCCGCCGCAGGCCTGGACCCAGCGTTGAAGGACGTAGGCGCGTGTGACTTCGGAGGGCGGGGCTGTGTCGTTCCACTTCGGGCCACCGGACGCGACGGGCTTGCCGTTCAGGAACAGCACGGCCGATCCGGTGGCGGCGTCGTAGGTGGCGGCGGCGTGCTGCCACTCGCCGCGCGTGAGGACGCCGCGGGCATGGACGGTGAGATCGCCGACGATGAGGCGGAGTGAATCACCCGGGTGGGTGTCGAAGATGAAGCCGTCGGATCCGCCGGCGGTCATCTTGTCGAGGATTCGGGCCGGGCCGAGGTTGGCTGCGGGCTTGAGGTGGGCGTGGAGGGTGAATCCCTGTGCGAGCGCCTCTTCGGCGGGAAGTGTGAAGGAGCCGAGCCCGCGAGGGGGAGTGGTTCGCTGGAC
>ERZ1066130.496-NODE-496-length-13862-cov-9.317230_pt1 | contig 13862 bp, 10 predicted proteins | sample MGYA00382777_ERZ1066130 | MGnify/ENA primary metagenome ERZ1066130 (study PRJEB33369, sample SAMEA5778360) | biofilm metagenome | biome: Industrial cooling water; feature: Water cooling tower basin; material: Biofilm | place: United Arab Emirates | collected...
GGCGGAGCACCCTCACGTTGCGGATCGTCAGATCCTGCAGACCGCCCGCCGAGATCCCTACCGCCGCATAATTGGGCCGCACCGACACCGCGACCCCCTCGATCAGAATCCGCGACATCACCGCCCCACGCACGCGCCCCACCTCGTCGTCCATCAGCGCGATGCCCATCCCGTCCGCCACCTCGCCCGCCACCGCGCGGATCGTGATGTTGTCCAGCGTCGTCCATTCCGGGCCCGCCAGTCTCACCGGCTCCTTCCCCGCGAACGTCGTCACACGCTCTACCAGCACATCCCGGATGTCGCCCGCCCCGAGCGTCAGATCCGACAGCCCGCGGAAATAGTCCACCTCCGCCGCGATCAGCCCCACCATGTTGTCCCACGTCCGGCCCCACAGGTCGCGGATCACCAGCCCGCGCGAAGGCCCGTTCACGTGAATCCCGTCCGAATTCAGCCGATCGTGCAGAAACTGGATCCGCTCCACCAGCACGTCGTTGCACCCCGAGAACAGATACGCGTAGAACCTCGGGTTCGTGCTGTACATGTCCTGCACCGTCACGCCGTTCACGCGATGCAGCAGCACCGAGTGACCGAACCAGTAGGGCTCAAAGTCCAGGTTCTCGATCTGACCCGCCTGGTTCGCGTCGATCGCTCCACCCTCGATCACGATGTTGCTGTCCCCCGTCGCCCACCCCGCGTTGCGGATCATGTAGCAGTGACTTCCCGACGCCAGCCTCAGCGTCACCCCGCGTGCCATCGCCAGCCGTCGGCCGCCCGGAATCACCAGCGCCGCGTTCGCCAGTGCGTTCGACGTTCCCGCCTCGCGCACCAGCGTCGCCGAGATCACGTACGTCCCCGGCCTGCGGATCGACACGTCCTGCCCCGCCCACAACGCCGCTTGGATCGCCCGCGTGTCGTCCGTCACCCCATCGCCCACCGCCCCAAAGTCCGACACGTCCACATCGCACGTCGAAAGATCCGGCGAACGCAGCGAGGGCAACGGCGCATCGTCCAGCGACTGGTCGAACGCCTTCGCGCTCACCACGGGCTGCACCCCCACGCTCGACCCCGCCAACGCCATACCCAGCACCGCCCCCAGCGCCGCGCCAAGCCCCACCGCCCACGCCCGGATCCCTCGCGCCATGCCGCCTCCGCCCCCCGGCACCCGTCGGCACTCTACCCCAGATCACCCGCCCCGCCAACACCTTTCACTCCCCCGACGACCCGCCCCCCGCCGTTCCACCCACCCGGAGCCGCCAGCAGCGGTGAATCCGCCGGTTCCGATATTCCGGCGGCACAGTCCTCGCGCTAATCTCGCGAGCCACCACCGCCTCGCCCCCCGGGCCCCGCATCCCCGCCACCGCCTCCTCGTCCAGCTTGAAGCGCCGATAGTTGTTCGAGAAGTACACCTCAGCCCCATCGGCGCACATCGACACCACCCGCGACAGCAGCTCGACATGATCCCGCTGCACGTCGAACACGTCCTCCGTCATCGTGCTGTTCGAGAACGTCGGCGGGTCCACCACCACCACGTCGAACCTCGCCCCTGCTCGCTGGTCTCGCAGCCACGCCATCACATCCGACTTCACCAGCTCGTGCCTGGGCCCCCAAAGCCCGTTCAACTCCAGGTTCCGCCTCGCCCATGACAGGTACGTGTTCGAAAGGTCCACGCTCGTCGTCGAAGCCGCCCCTCCGCTCGCCGCGTAGACCGTGAACGAACCCGTATAGCAGAAGAGGTTCAGGAACCTCGCCCCGCTCGCCCGCTCACGCACCATCTGCCGGGTCAGCCGATGGTCCAGGAACAACCCCGTGTCCACGTAGTCCGACAGGTTGACCTCAAACCGCAGCCCCCCCTCAGACACCTGCATCCACGCGCGATCATCCGCCACTCGCTCGTGCTGCGTGTCGCCCCGCTGCCGGTACTTCCGCTTCACGAACACCCGCGCACGCGAAACCCCCACCACCTCCGCCGCACGCCGCGCAGCCTCGTCGAGCCAGTCCGCGTGCTGCGCCATCGTCCGCCCGTGCTCCCGCTCGTACTCCTGGATGTGCAGCGCATCTTCGTACCGATCGATGATCAGCGGCACGTCCGGCGCGTCACGCTCATACACCCGATAGCACGTGATCCCACGCGACGGATACTTCCGCAGGTGCCGAACGTTGTTCGCAAGACACGCCGAAAACTCGTCCAGTTCCTTCACGTCCCGAGGCCGAAGCCCGCCGAAACCAACCGCCGGCGCCATCGCCGCGGGCTCCGACGGCACCGCCCCTGCGTGCGACCCGGACAACGCGGGCTCCTCGCTCGCCACCACCCCGGCATCGCTCGTCTCCGCCCCGCTCGCGTCCGGCGCCTCGCCCCCAGCCGGCGGCCTGGGCCCGAGGAACTGGTAATACGTGCACTCGATCTGCGCGTTGAAAAGCTTCCGCCGACGCGTCGCACGCTGCCCCACAAGCCCCTCAAAGTCATCCCACGACGTCAGCACATGGTGCGACCACGTCGGCAGCCGACGGAGCACCTCCGGAAACCCGCGATACAGCACCTCGATCTCACGCCCGCGTCCGATCCGGTCGCCGTACGGCGGATTCATGATCGTGCACCCGTACCGCAGCGAACTCGACAGATCCCGAAAGTCCCTCGCCGCGAACCGAACCTGCTCCTGAACCCCGGCCTTCTTCGCGTGAAAGCGAGCGAGCGACAACGCGTCCTCGCTGATGTCAAACCCGAGGATCGGGTACGCCAGCTCGCCGCGCGGGGCTGCCTCCGCCTCCGCGTCCGTCTCGTCCCACGCCTCGTCCGAGACCGTTCCCCACTCCACCGCATCAAAGGTCCGAAGACGCCCCGGCGCGATATTGAGCCCGATCAACGCCGCCTCGATCGGGATCGTCCCCGACCCGCAGAACGGATCCACCAAAGGCCGCTCCCGGTTCCACACGCTCAGCAGCACGAGCCCCGCCGCCAGAGTCTCCTTGAGCTGCGCTTCCCCGATCAACTGCCTGTACCCGCGCTTGTGCAGCCCCTCGCCGGAGGTGTCGAGCGTCAGCGTCGCCACGTCCTCCAGCATCGAGACTTCGATCGAGCACCGCGCCCCCGTCTCGGGCAACTCCGCCACCCCGTGCGCCGATCGCAGCCTCTCCACCACCGCCTTCTTCACAATCCTCTGGCACGCCGGCACGCTCGACAGCACGCTCTTGACGCTCCGCCCGTTCACCGGGAACGACGCCTCCGCCCCGATCCACCGCTCCCACGCCAGACCCCGAACCCCCTCGAACAGCTCCCCGAAGTCCTTCGCCGGAAACGTGCCCACCCGGATCAGCACCCGGTCCGCCGCCCGAAGCCACACGTTCGCCCGGCAGATCGCCCGCTCATCGCCCCTGAACAGGACCCGACCCGTTCCGATGATCGTGGGCTCATAACCCAGCGCGGAAAGCTCCCGAGCCACAACGGACTCGAGGCCGAAAGCTGTCGCCGCGATCAGGTCGATGTTCGCCATGGCAGTCGGCGATCCTACGCCGCACCCAACCCGTCCCTCACACCCGCCGCCCGGACGGATCCCGGACGGTGGGGTACACTGCCCCCGCGTGAGACCCGCCGCTCGCCCCGGCGCATGGAGATGGCTCGGATGTCGGACCGCTACAAGACCATTCTGCTCTTCGGCGCCCCGGGCGCAGGCAAAGGCACCCAGGGCAAGATCCTCGCCCAAGTGCCCGGCTTCTTTCACATGTCCACCGGTGAGATGTTCCGCAACATCGACATCACCAGCGACATCGGCCGAATCTTCCACTCCTACATGGCCCGCGGCGAACTCGTCCCCGACGACATCGTCATCAAGCTCTGGTCACAGACCATTCACGCCTACACCATCCTCCGACTCTACAAGCCAGAGCAGGACCTGCTCGTTCTCGACGGCCTGCCCCGCAACGTCCCGCAGGCACGCCTCATGCACAAGCACATCGACGTCCTCAAGGTCGTCCACCTCCGCTGCGAGAACAAGGAAGACATGATCCGGCGCCTCGCCAAGCGCGCCCTCCGCGAGGGCCGGCCCGACGACGCCAAGGAAGAAGTCATCCGTCGACGCTGGGACATCTACGAACGCGAGACCTTCCCCGTCCTCGCCTGCTACGACAAGGACAACATCGTCGAGGTCAACGCCGTCGGCTCTCCCGCCATGGTCCTGGCCAAAGTTCTCGACGCGCTCGCCCCTATTCAGGATTCCCACTTCAAGAACCCCCTCGGATCCTGATCAACCGGCGCTCGCCGCTCGCCACGCCGCGCGGTACCCTTCCTTCCGCATGCGCCGCCACGCCTTCACGCTCATCGAGCTCCTCGTCGTGATTGCAATCATCGCGCTCCTCGTCGGGCTGCTCCTCCCTGCGCTCGGGCAGGCCCGCCTCGTCGCCCGCTCCACCGCCTGCCTCAGCCGCCTCAATCAGATCGGCGTCGCCGTCGGCCTCTACCAGAACTCCTTCGACAACCTCCTCCCCCAGTGCAAAGGTCCGCTCCCACAAGGAGGCGAGGACGTCATCGGCTCGCTCTTCGGCGGCAAAAAAGGCCAGCTCCCCTTCTACGGCATCAACGAGATCGGCGCCCAGCGCCGCCCCCTCAACGCCTTCCTCTGCAACGCCACTCCGCCCCCCGATTCCGAGCCGGGAACCTTCGAAACTCCCGAGTACAAGTCCCCCGTTGACCGCGGCGCCCAATCCACCGGCATCCCCTTCCCGCCCCTCGACCGCACCGACTCCATGTACGACTTCATCGGATCTTCCTACACCCTCAACGACCACTCCCTCGACGGCGACGACCGACCCACCCTCGTCCCTCGCGGCGGCGGACGCATGCCCTACATCACTCGCCCCAGCAAGACCTGGATGATCGGAACCCACACCATCTACAACTACCAGCAGGACGGCGACCGCGGCATGCGCTGGTACGTCCGCGATCAGGTCGAAGCCAACCTGCTCTTCTGCGACTTCCACGCCACCATGCGAATCCGCGTGCCCAAGGGAATCGTCAACACCACCGACGACTACACCTTCCTCCCTTAGCGAACGCCCGCGCCCACCCGCACCGCCGCCCCCACCGCCGACGCCAACGCCGACCCCAACGCCGCGATCTGCTCCTCGCTGTGCGACGCCGTCACCGTCGGACGGAAATACCACGGCGTCGGCCCGCCCGGATAGTCGATCAGCGGCACGAAAATGCCCGCCTCGCCCAACGCCGCCTGCACGCGGCGCATTTCCTCCACCGGCTCCATCACGAACACAAAGATCGGGACCAGCGGCTCCTCCCCGCGGGCTCCAAGCACCACGCGCGGATCCTGCAACGCCGACCACCCGATCGCCTCCACCAGCACCTCACGCATCCGCCGAACGTTCGACCGCAGCCGCTCAAGCAGCACCGGCTCCCGGTCCACCAGCCGCAACGCCACCCGGGCCGCCTCGACCGCCGGCGGCGGCGCGGGCGTCGTTCCCACGTACAGCTTCGACCGCTCCCGCACCTCCGCAATCAACTCCGACTCGCCCACCACCGCCCCGCCGTAGCACCCAAGCCCCTTGCCGAACGTCGTCGTGATCACCACCCGTGGATCGCCCGCCACGCCGAAATGTGCCGCCGTTCCCCGCCCGCCGGGCCCCAGCACCACAAACCCGTGACAGTCGTCCACGATCATCATCGCTCGCCGACCCAGCCCCTTCAGAATCTCTCCCACCGGCGCAACCCCGCCCCCCGCCGCGAAAACCCCGTCGGTCATCACCGCCACACCCTTGCCCGAGGGCCCGCCAACCTCCCTCGCCTTCGCGATCGCGTCCGCCGCGTCAAGGTGCCGGTACGTCACGATCCGGATTCCCGGCGCCCCGAGCCCGAACATCACGCTGCTGTGGCTCCGCTCGTCGACAATCGCCGTCCGCACGCGCCCGACCAGCCCCTGCCCCAGCGCGATGTTCGCCGTATACCCCTCCGTCGTCATGATCGCCGCGGGCTTGCCCAGGAACGCCGCCACCTCACGCTCCATCGCCTCGTGCGCCCGCGTGTTCCCGGTCGTCTCCCGGCTCGCTGTCGTCGTCAGCCCCCACCGCGCCAGCCCCTCCGTCACCGCCCGGTGCACCTCGGGGTGATGCGCCAGCCCGAGGTAGTTACACCCACCAAAGACCACGTGCTCGCGCCCGTTGATCTCGCCCGTACTCGCCGTGACTCGCTCAAAGCCGATCCGTGGCATCGTCGCTCTCCCGCGCACTCTAGCGCGTTGCTCCGCCGCATCATCCCCTACGTCCCTGTCGGTTATTCGCAACGTCCCGCTTGAGCGGCTCCCGCGTTTCGCCGATGCAATCCAAGGCCACCCAGGGAGATCCCATGTCCAGCACGAGCCCCAACGACGAAGGCCGCGCTCGCCCCGCCAAGCGGACGCCGCGCCACACCATCCCCGCCGACCCCACCGACCCCGCCTCCTCCCCGGACTTCCTCTCCACCTTTGCCGTTCTGGTCCACGAACTCCGCAACCTCGCGGACGGCTCCCTGCGTTGCCTGAGCCTCGCCCGCCGCTCACTCTGCGCCTCCGACGCCTGGGCCAAAGACCCCGCCGCCGAACGCGTCCAACGCCAACTCGACGCCGCCTCCACCGCCCTCGAACAGATGGCCGGCCTCGCCCACGCCGCTCTCCAGGGCCCGGCTCTCCCCCTCGGCTCCCCCCTTCTGGCCGCCACCCGACCCGTCACCCTCGGCGAGGCCATCGACCACGCCGCCGCAGTCGTCCGCCCTCTCGCCGACGACCTGGGAGTCTCCCTTTCCACCTCCGTCACCGAACCCGCCGCCGAGTGCCCCGCCGGGCCACTCTACCTCCCCATCCTGAACGGGCTGCGCAACGCCCTCGAGTCCATCGAACGCCTCGGCATTCCAGATCATCGCCCGGGAGGAGCCGTCCATCTCCAGGCTCGCACCGAGGGTTTCGACATCCGCACCGCCACCAAACGCGACATGATCGCGATCGAGATCACCGACGACGGCGTCGGGCCGCCGCATGGCCCCGATATCGCCCGCGTCTTCGACCACGGCTTCTCCACCAAGCCCGGCGGACAGGGGCTCGGGCTCGCCATCGCCAAGGCCGTCGTCGAACGAACCGGCGGCACCCTCTCCCTCCTCCGCCGCCGCGACCCGCGCGACCCCACCCGCCCCGGCGCGCTCTTCCGCATCGTCTTCCCGCTCACCCCGCCGGAGGGATCATGAGCACGCGACACCAGGTCCTCGTCGTCGACGACGACCCCCTGGTCGCCGAAAGCCTCGCCGCCTTCCTCGCCGAGGAGGGCTGCGACACCGCCTCCGCTCATTCCGCGCAGGCCGCACGCGACTTCCTTGCCGCCCGCCACCCCAACGCGCCCCCCGTCGCCGCCGTCTTCTGCGATCTCGCCCTCCCGGGCGAACCAGGCCCCGAACTCCTCCGCTGGCTCTCCAAGGAACACCCCGCCACCGCCGTCGTCATGCTCACCGGCTACGGCACGGTCGAGTCCGCCGTCGAGTGCCTCCGCCTCGGCGCCGTCGATTACCTCACCAAGCCCGTCGCCGACGCCGAACTCCGCCTTGCTCTTTCCCGCGCCCTGCGCCACCACACCCTCGCCAGCGAGAACGCCGGGCTCAAACGCCGACTCACCACGCGCGACGATCTCGCCCACGTCGTCGGCGACGACCCGCGCATGCGACGCATCTTCGAACTCGCCCGCGCCGTCGCACCCAGCAGAACCACCGTCCTCATGTCAGGCGAAAGCGGCACAGGCAAAAGCCTCATCGCTCGCGCCATCCACGACCTCTCCCCACGACGCGACAAGCCCTTCGTCGAACTCTCCTGCGGCTCCATCCCCGAAACACTCCTCGAATCCGAACTCTTCGGCCACGTCAAGGGCGCCTTCACCGGTGCCCACGCCGACAAGATCGGCCGCTTCCAGGCCGCCGACGGCGGGACCATCTTCCTCGACGAGATCAACTCCGCCAGCCCCGCGATGCAGCTCAAGCTCCTCCGCGTCCTTCAGGAACGCAAGTTCGAGCCCGTGGGCAGCACCCAGACCGTCGAAGTCGATGCCCGCGTCGTGCTCGCCTCCAACCAGCCCCTCGACCGCCTCGTCGCCGAGGGACGCTTCCGCCAGGACCTGTACTACCGCATCAACGTCGTCTCCATCGACATGCCCCCGCTCCGCGACCGCCCGGGCGACATCCTTCTGCTCGCCCGCCGCTTCCTCGGACGATTCGGCGCCGAACTGGGAAAGCAACTCGTCGCACTCTCCCCCGACGCCGAGGCCGCCCTCGCCGCCTACCCCTTCCCCGGCAACGTCCGCGAGCTGCAGAACATCATCGAGCGCGCCGCCGTCCTCGCCAAAGGGCAGACCATCACGCCCGACGAACTGCCCGCCCACGTCCTTTCGCCCGCCGCCGCCGCGCCCGTCCCCTCGACGACCGACGACGACGCACCCTGGATCCCCATGCCGCTCGAGCAAGCCCTCCGCGAGCCCGAACGACAGATCCTCCTCCGCGCGCTCCGTGCCAACCACTGGAACCGCCAACGCACCGCCGAGCAGCTCGGCATCAACCGAACCACCCTCTACAAGAAACTCAAATCCCTCGGCATCGAATCCGAAGACGAACGCCGCGCCGGCTGATCACCCGCGCCCATCGCGACGGCTGATCCACCCCGGAAGCCGGAACCCCGCGTACACCAATCCCATCCCCGCCGCCGCCAGAATCCCCAGCATGTACACCCGCTCGGGCCACGGACCGATCACGTCCAGGATCGTCGGCTCGGCCCCTTCCGCTCTCGGCACGTTCCCCACGAACCCGTAGTTCCACCCGTTGGCGATGTTCATCGGCAGCACAAGCCCGACATACGCGTAAAGCGACGCCACGCCCCACGCCAGATCCCCCGCCCGCGCGCGGTACCCGTCCACCACGATCAGATACGCCGCACCGCCCACGATCGCCGTGTGCCCGAACCAGAAGTACCAGAAGTGAATATGCGTCGGAGGCTGCTGCAGAATGGGCGTGACAAACGCCTGCGAGCACAACGCCAGACCCCAGAACACCGTCAGCGTCCGCAGCCACCTCCACCGCGACAAGAGCGCCACGCACGACACAAACCCCATCAGGTCGCACACGTGCAGCGGCAGCGCGAAATCCAGCCCGAACCGCCCCGAGAACAGATAGTACATCGACACGCACGCGAGGAAGCAGAACATCGACAGCGCCCACACCGTCCGCAGCACCCGCTCACGCCACGTCCCGCGCCACCTCACGCCAAGCCACACCGCCCCCGCGATCAACCCGAGCAGCACCCCCGCGCACAGCACGTGCATCACCGTGAACGCGCCCACGCGCTCCCACCACGCCACGCTCGACCCGGGGTCCGACACTCACCGCCCTCCAGCCGCCCCACTCCCCATCCCGCTCCCAGCCTTCACCGTCTCGTGACGCAACTGCCCGCACGCCGCCTTGATGTCACGCCCACGGCTCGCGCGAATGTGCACGTTCACGCCCTCCTCGCGCAGAACCTTCTGGAACTCCAGAACGTTCGCGTCTCGAGGCCGCTCGAACGGCATCCCCTCCACCTCGTTGTACCGGATCAGATTGATGTTCGCCCGCAGCGTCTTGGCGATCCCCGCCAGTTCCTTCGCATGCTTCGGCCTGTCGTTCACGTTGTGCAGCAGCGTGTACTCCAGCGTGATCTCCCGACCCGTCTTCTCGAACCACTTCTGGCATGCCCCCAGCAGATCCTTGATGGTCGTGTACTCCGCCCACGGGATCAACTGCCGACGAATCTCGTCGTTCGGCGCGTGCAACGACAACGCCAACGTGACCGGCAACTCGAATTGCTCGGCAAGCTTCGTGATCGCCTGCGGCAGCCCCACCGTCGAGATCGTGATCTTCCTCGCCGAAATCCCCGTCGCCCACAACGACGACAAAATCCGGATCGCCCCCGTCACGTTCGAGAAGTTCGACAGCGGCTCGCCCATCCCCATGAACACCACGTTCGTGATCCGACCCACGCCCTCCAGACGCCCGAGCCGCCACACCTGCTCCACGATCCGACCCACCGACAGGTTCCCGTCCAGCCCGCCGATCCCCGACGCGCAGAATCGGCACCCCACCGGGCACCCCACCTGCGAAGAGATGCACGCCGTCCGCCGATCCTCCGCCGGGATCATCACGCATTCCGTCTGAAGCCCCGAACCCTTCCCCCCCGCCATCGGCAGCGACACATCGCCTCCGACACCGCGCTCGGCGGGCTCCTCCCACTCCACCAGCAACTTCTGTACACCGTCGCTCGCCTTCATGTGCCGAACGACCGACCCCGACAGAAACGTCATCTTCGCCGCCAGACGCTCCCGATCAATCTTCGAGAGATTCGACATCTTCTCCGGCTCGATCACGCCCTTCGTGTACACCCACTCGAGGATCTGCGTGGCGACAAACGCCCGACCGCCGCCGATCCCTTCCGCCGCGCACCACGCCGCCAGGCTTTCCGGGGTCATCTCGAAGATATGCGGGCTCGGGTGTTTCACGCCCCATCGTAGGTTCCTTGCCCATGCCGCCGATCTGATGCCCTTTCCGACGCCGAAGCCACCCCTTTTACAGGACCCTCGCACCCTCATTTTTCTTGGCTCCTCTCGCCTCCTCCGGTACCATGTTGACATGAAGTACACAGCCGTGACGCTCGCCTGCGCCCTCCTTACGCCCTTGGCCTTCGCCCAGCCGCTCATCCGCCCCGACGGCGCGACCGCCACCAGCGAATTCAACAGCAACTATCTCATCATCAACGCGATCAACGGCAGCGGTCTGCCCGCCAACTTCACCGTCAGCAGCCCCCACGCCGATTACGCCGTGCGCAACCACTGGACCACCCGCGCCGGCGAGACCATCGGCCAATCCGCCACCTTCACCTTCACCCAGCCGCAGACCCTCGGCGCCTTCCACATGTGGGCCCACCGCTCCAACGTCATCGCCTCCAACCCGCACTACGCCGTCACCCTCTTCGACCTCGTCTTCCGCGACGGCTCGGGCAACATCATCTCCTCCCTCAGCAACCTCACCGGCCAGCCCAACATCGCCATCGCCCAGACCACCACCTTCGACGTCATCTCGGGAGTCCGCTCCGTCCAGTTCATCGTCCGCGCCACCGCCAACAACAATTCATCCCCATACACGGGCCTCGCCGAAGTCGCCTTCGGCCCCTGCATTCCACCTTCCGCCGACCTCGGCGATTCCGCCCTCACCTGCCCCGGCGGCGACGTCAATCTCACCGTCCAGTTCGGCGGATCGGGCGCTCGAACCTTCGCCTGGGAAGCCCTCGACCCAGACAACAACGTCATCCCGCTCGTCGACGGACCCATCCCGGGCTTCAGCGCCGTCCTCTCAGGCACCGCCTCCCAGACCCTCGTCGTCTCCGGCATCGACGCCAACACCGCCGCCAACCTCCGCTTCCGTTGCGTCATCTCCAATCCCTGCGGCACCGTCGCCTCCACGCCCGCCTCCATCACCCTCTGCAACCTCGACTTCAACTGCGACAACTTCGTCGACTTCTTCGACTTCGACGACTTCGTCTCCGCCTTCGAGAACGGCGACATGCGCGCCGATATCAACGGCGACCTCTTCCTCGACTTCTTCGACTACGACGACTTCGTCTTCGGTTTCGAGGCCGGCTGCTGAACTCAGAAGTTCCGCGCCGTCGAACTCTCCCGAACCACCAGCCGCGTCGCCAGCTTCGTGCAGATCACCTCGCCCGATCGATCCTCGATCCGACGGACCAGGATCCGTACCGCCATCGCGCCAAGGTCTTTCATCGGCAGCGACACCGTCGAGAGATTCGGCCTCACGATCCGCGACAACTGGCTGTCGTTGAACCCCACGATCCGCAACTGATCCGGGATCCGGATCCCCGCATCCTCCGCCGCCTGCATGATCCCGCACGCGATCTTGTCGTTCGCCGCCAGCACACCCACGCAAGGCCCGCCCGACCGCAGCACCTGCCGCCCGATCATCCGGATCCCCCACTCCTTCCCCCACGGGATCGAGTACTCCCCGAGCAGACACTGCTCGCCCGTCGGAACGTGCCCCGTCTCCCGCAACGCCGCCGCGAACGCCCGGGCACGCTCGATCGTGTCGAAGTTCGCCTTGGGCCCGCCCACGAAATACAGATTCTGAGGCTCCACCCACCGCAGCAGATGCTCCACCGCCTCGCGCGTGCCCCGCTCATTGTCCAGAATCACCGAGTCCAGCCCCTTGTGCGACAGATCCGTATCGATCACGCACGTCGGCAGCCCAGCCTCAAGCACGTCGTGCGCCAGGTGATCCTCCGTCTCCGTGATCACCACCAGCAGCGCATCGATCAGGTTCGACCCCACGATGTGCCGCCGCGCGTGCCCGTCGTCGCTCGTCGCGATCGTCGTCATCATCAGGTGATACCCGAGCCGGTTGGCCTCCTCATCCGCCCCGTGCAGAAGCCACGTCATGAACTCGCCGTGAAACCGCGGCAGCGCCAGCCCAATCACGTGGCTCTCGCGGCTGATCAACGCCTGCGCCACAGGGTTCGGAACGTACCCCAGCTCCCGAACCACCTTCCGAACCTTCTCCAGAGTCCCCGGCGCCACCGTCCCCGGTTTGTTGATCACCCGGCTTACGGTCGCCGTCGAAACGCCCGCCCGCGCCGCCACGTCGCGGATCGACACCGACCCACCACCCCCACCATTCCCCCCACCATTCCCCCCACCATTCACCCCACCGTTCGCCCCGCCATTCGACCCCGCATGCGACGGCGTCTCCGCCTCGCGCCCGCCGCCCGGTGGAATCGGCGTCGCCCGCCCATACCCCCCGGCCGCATCCGATCGCTCCCCGCTCATCGACCACCCCCGGACGCCGCGCTCACGGTCACGCTCACCGCTGTCCGCCCGTACGTCTCGGGCGCGATGGGCGTCTTCACCACGCGGATCCGCCGGCTCTCCGGGTCGATCCCCCGCGCGTGCATCATCTTCTTGAGCGTCCCCGGCAGGTTGAACTCCACGTCCTCTTCCACCACGTCCCACTGCTCCAGATTCGCCCCGTACCGCCTCACGAACTCCCGGCAGATCGCCGCCACCAGGTCCTCCGGCGCGCTCGCCCCCGCCGTCAGCATCACGCTCGAACCTTCCGCCCTCGCCCCGTGCTTCAGCGGCAAGGTTCCCGGCAACTCCGACACGTCATCCACCAGGATCGCCGGCGTTCCCACGTTCTCCGCGATCTCCGTCAGACGAACCGAGTTGCTCGAGTTCTTGCTCCCCACCACGATCACCAGGTCGCACTCGGGCGCGATCCGCCTCACCGCGTGCTGCCGATTCGTCGTCGCGTAGCAGATGTCCTCGCTCGGCGGCGCCTTCATCTGCGGGAACGCCCGCTTGAGCGCCTCGATGATCACCCCCGCGTCGTCCGTGCTCAGCGTCGTCTGCGTCAGGTACACCAGCTTCGAAGGGTCCTTGATCGTCAGGTGCGGGATGTCCTCCGGGCGCTCCACCACCTGCGTCGCCTCCGGCGCTTCGCCGCTCGTCCCCACGATCTCCTGGTGGTTCCGGTGCCCCACCAGCAGGATCTGGTACCCCTGCCTCGCGTACCGCACCGCCTCGCTGTGCACCTTGGTCACAAGCGGGCACGTCGCGTCGATCGCCGTCAGACCTCGCCGCCTCGCATGATCCCGCACCGCGGGCGACACCCCGTGCGCGCTGAACACCACGATCTTGCCTTCCGGCACTTCCTCCAGATCGTCCACGAACACCGCGCCCCGCCCACGAAGACGAGCCACCACGTGCTTGTTGTGCACGATCTCGTGGTACACGTAGATCGGCCGCTCTTCGATGATGTCCAGAAC
>ERZ1066130.497-NODE-497-length-13825-cov-8.841975_pt1 | contig 13825 bp, 11 predicted proteins | sample MGYA00382777_ERZ1066130 | MGnify/ENA primary metagenome ERZ1066130 (study PRJEB33369, sample SAMEA5778360) | biofilm metagenome | biome: Industrial cooling water; feature: Water cooling tower basin; material: Biofilm | place: United Arab Emirates | collected...
CGGGCCTTGCGGAGAACACGCTTGCGAGCCTGAGCCCGGGCTGCACCCTTACGAACGCGTGGCATGATTCAATCTCCTGCTGTGTCCGATGTCGGGGCGGCGTTCAGGCCGGCTTGTGCCCGTCGGACGGGTTTGTTTCAACGGATTACTTGGACGAGGCGGCCTTGCCAGCGGCGGCGGCCTTGGCGGCGGCGCGCTTCTGGGCCTGGGCGGCCTTTCGCTCGGCGGGGGTCGGGCTCTTGCGGAGAGCCGTGCGGGGCTGCGTCCGACCGCGGAGGCGGCGGAAGAGCAGCTTTTCGAGGCGCTTTGCGTCGGCGTCGGCGATGAAGGGGTTCTTCCGCATCTGGCGGAGGCGCTTGCCGCCCTTGCCCGAGCGCAAGTGCTTGTGTCCGGCGGTGCGGTGGCGAACCTTCCCCGACTTGGAGATACGGATCCGCTTCAGAAGGCCTTTGTGCGTCTTGTTCTTCATGAGAGTACACGCTCCGGCGGGGGCGCGATCGCACCCGGTAGGGCGGGGAGTGTAGGCACCTCCGCGGGGGATGTCCAAGCAGGACCCGCACAGCCGGCGACGAACCTGATTCCGGAGGGCTTCGTCCGGTCGATGATTGGGTTCTCACGATGCGGACGTGAATCTAGCACGAGCGGCACGCCGAAGGAATGGGCGTCCGACGTAGAACCGGCGTCCCCGAGAAAGGCCCCCATGGTTGGGGGCTAGGACGTCGCTCGCCTGGTCGGGATTCCCACGGAGTTCTCGCATGAAGACGACCCTTGTTTCGATGTTCGCTCTGACGCTCGTCGCCTCGGCCGGCACGGTCTATGGGCAGTGCTCGACGCCCTGCACGGACAAGGCGACCAAGGCCGAGTGCCCGACGATGACGGCCCGCGAGGTCGTGGAAGAGGCGGGCGACAAGAAGGACATCGTCGACACGGCGGTCGCGGCGGGTTCGTTCAACACGCTGGCCGCGGCGCTCAAGGCCGCCGGTCTCGTCGACGCCCTGAAGGGCAAGGGCCCCTTCACCGTGTTCGCCCCGACGGACGAGGCGTTCGCCAAACTGCCCAAGGGCACGGTCGAGACGCTGCTCAAGCCTGAGAACAAGGCGAAGCTGACGGCGATCCTGAAGTACCACGTCGTCAGCGGGAACGTGCTGGCCAAGGACGTGAAGTCCGGCTCCGTCGAGACGCTCGCGGGCCAGCGGATCGACCTCGTTGCCGAGAAGGGCAACGTCACGGTCGACAAGGCGAAGGTCGTGAAGACGGACATCGAGGCGACCAACGGCGTGATCCACGTGATCGACACGGTGATCATCCCGTCGGAGAAGACCGTGGTTCAGACGGCGGCGGACGCGAGCAACTTCAAGACGCTCGCGATGCTGCTCGAGAAGGCCGACCTGATCGGCGCCCTGTCGGGCGAGGGCCCGTTCACGGTCTTCGCGCCGACGGACGATGCGTTCGCCAAGCTCCCGAAGGAGACGGTCGAGAGCCTGCTCAAGCCTGAGAACAAGGCGCAGCTGCAGGAAATCCTGAAGTTCCACGTGGTCTCGGGTCGCGTGTTCAGCGACGCGGCGCTCAAGGCCGGCAAGGCCAAGACGCTGCAGGGCGGCGAGATCACGATCAAGAGCGAGAAGGGCAAGGCGACCGTGAACGGCGCCAACCTCACCGCGACGGATCTGGACGCGAGCAACGGCGTGATCCACGTGATCGACACGGTGATCCTGCCGAGCAAGAAGTAATTCTTCAAGCCTCCTGAGTGGGCGGGCGTTGCGTTGGCCGGAGCCTCGCACGCCCGTCTTTCATTTTTTCGGGAGCAGTTCCACGCGGCGGAGGTTCATCAACGCGCCGTTGGGGATCGAGATCGCCGTGACGTCCAAGGGCACGCTCGCCCCGGCGGGAAGACGGATCGTCCCGACCAGTTCGCGGCGGAAATCGGTCCACGAGGCGGTCGGGGTCGCTCGGCCTTCGATCGCGGCGTCCGCGGCGGAGACTCGGAAGGTACCCCCGCCGATCTTGGGATCGCAGGCGTATGTCACGAACACCTCAAACTCCCCGGGCTGGGCGACCTTGATCGACCAACGCACGCGGTCCTTGGTGTTCATCCAGTACCCGATCGCGCGCTTGTCGTGTTCGGGCTCGTACCGTGCCGAGCCGGTTGTTTCGGCGTCCTGGGCGTCGAGATCGAAGGCGCCCGATGCGTTCGGACGGATCCCGGTTTCGATCACATTGGGCGCGGCCGAGAGGGTGACTTCGATGACTGAAGCGTGGGGATCGGCGGGCATTTGGCCGACGCGGAGTGTCGCGCCGTCGGGGTCGGAGGCCCATTCGACGGATCGGCCGGGAGCGGCCAGAAGCGAGGCGCCGGTGATCGGGGTGGTAAGCCCCGGCAGCCGGAGGGAGCCGTCCTGAGGCCAGTCAAACACGTGGATGTAGAGGGTGTTTGCCTTGCGGGTGGCGCGTCCGAAGGGGAGTTTGCGGAAGGGGCCGGCCTGGGTGCCGTAGATCGACGAGCCGTTGACCTTCATCCACTGGCCGATCTCTCGGAGGCGTTCGAGCGAGGCGTCGGGGATCCGTCCGCGGGCGTCCGGGCCGACGTTGAGGAGGTAGTTTCCGCCCTTGCTGGCGCAGTCGATGAGGTTTCGAACGAGGGTGGTGGTGGACTTCCAGTTGAGGTCGTCCTTCTTGTAGCCCCAGGTGTCGTTCATGGTCATGCAGGATTCCCAGTCGACGCCGGGAATGCCGGTGGAGGGGATTTCCTGCTCGGGTGTGCCGAAGTCGCCGGGGTGGTCGCCTTCGGCGGTCATGCCCTGCATGCCCTGACGGCCTTTGCCGACGCGGTTGTTGACGATGACGGAGGGCTGGAGCGATCGGCAGAGGTCGTAGAGGCGTTTGCCGCGAGGGCTGGTCCAGGTGTTCTCCCACTCGCCGTCGAACCACATGACGCCGATGGGCCCGTAGTTGGTGAGCAACTCGGTGACCTGAGCTTCGAGGTAGGCATTGAAGCGTTCGAAGTCGGGCTTGAGTTCGGGCCTCGGGTCCCAGGCGCGCCGGGGGAGGTAGTCCGGGTGGTGCCAGTCCATGATGGAGTGGTACCAGCACATCTGCATGCCCTGCGCGCGGACGGCGGGGGCCAGTTCCTTGAGAATGTCGCGTTTGAAGGGCGTGGCGTCGGCGACGTCCCAGGTGGTGTGCTTGCTGTCGAAGAGGCAGAAGCCGTCGTGATGCTTGCTCGTGATGACGACGTACTTCATCCCGGCGTCTGCGGCGGCCTTGGCCCACTGGTCGGCGTTGAAGTCCACCGGGTTGAACTGTGCGGCGAGCGGCTCGTAGTCGGCGACCGTGATCTGGGCGGAGTTCAGGATCCACTCGCCGATCCCGCCGACGGGCTTGCCGTTCCATTCCCCGGCGGGGATGGCGTAGAGCCCCCAGTGGATGAACATGCCGAAGCGGGCCTCTCGCCACCAGGCCATGCGGTCGGCGGCCGGGGCGGAGGCGGAGGTGTGGGCCTGGGGCTGGGCGGCGGCGTGTGGAGTCTCACAGAGCCCGCAGAACATCGCGAGCGCCAGCGTGCCGAAGGATCGTGTATGGTGGATGCTCATGCCGGCGAGCATACCGGGAGCATGCCGCGTGCGCGGCGAACCGGGAGGCCGGCGATGGAGTTTGACGCCGATGTCAACACCCGAGATGACCCGCACATCGCCCGCGGCGATGGTCCAGTTGTCGATCATGATGTTCCTGCAGTTCTTCGTGTGGGGCGCGTGGTATGTCACACTGGGCCCATACATGAGCAAGGCAGGGATGGGCGAGTCGATCGGCCACGCGTACACGGTGGGCCCGATCGCGGCGATCGTCTCGCCGTTCTTCCTGGGGATCATCGCGGACCGGTTCTTCTCGGCGCAGCGGGTGCTGGGCGTGCTTCACGTGCTGGGCGGGGCGGCGCTGATCGCCGCGCCGCGGCTGGCGCCCGCGTCAGGCGCTGCGGCGGTGGAAGGGGCGATGATTCAGCCGGCCCACGAGCCGTTCCTGGCGTGCCTGCTCTTCCACATGCTGTGCTACATGCCCACGCTCGGGCTGAGCAACTCGGTCGCGTTCACGCACATTCGCAACCCCGAGAAGGAGTTCCCGATCGTGCGTGTGCTGGGGACCATCGGATGGATCGTCGCGGGATTCGTGGTCGCGGCGGTGATTACGGACGAGACGCCGGCGAGGTTCTTTGAGGTCGCGGGGGCCGCCGGGATCCTGCTGGGGCTCTTCTCCTTTGTGCTGCCCAAGACTCCGCCGGCCTCGAAGGGCAAGCAGATCAACGTTTCGGAGATTCTCGGGCTTGGGACGCTCAAGCTGCTGGGCTCGCGGAACTTCGCGGCCTTCGCGCTCGCGTCGTTCCTCCTGTGCATCCCGCTGGCGGGGTATTACAGCTACGCGGCGACGTTCGCCGGGCACGCCGGCATCCAGAACGTTCCCGTGACGATGACCTTCGGGCAGATGTCCGAGATCGTGTTCATGCTGCTCATGCCGCTGTTCTTCGCGAGGCTCGGGGTCAAGTGGATGCTGCTGGTGGGGATGCTGGCGTGGTTCGCACGGTATGTGCTGTTCGCGCAGGCCTCGGACACGGGCGTGGCGTGGATGGTGCTGGCGGGGATCATCCTGCACGGGATCTGCTACGACTTCTTCTTCGTGACGGGGTTCATCTATGTCGATCGGGCGGCGCCGAAGGAACTGCGTTCGCAGGCGCAGGGGTTCCTGGTGCTCCTGACGCAGGGGCTTGGTCTCGGGATCGGGGCGCAGATCTTCGGACGGCTGGTGGCGTCGAACACCGCGGCGAACGCCGCCACACTCCAGGCCGAGGGAGAGGCGCTCCGGAAGGTGGGGACGGATGCCGCGTTCGCGGAGGGGACCGCCAAGTTCCTGTCGAGCGTCGACTGGGCGAAGGTGTGGATGGCGCCTGCGGTGGCGGCGGCGGCGATCGCGGTGTTGTTCTTCTTCATGTTCTGGGAGAAGAAAGAGCAGCCCCGTTCCTAGGTCCTTGTCCCGCCGCGAGCAACCGGCCGCCCTTTCCCGGCGAACTTTCTGTCGCGGGGATGGGGCGGATCCGTTAGGATGGACGTGATCGGCCCGGCCCCGCCGGAGCCGACGCATCCGGAGAGGACGTTGTCATGGCCAAAGCCGTCGTCGATCCAGCCGAGTTGCGGCGATTCGCGCAGGACCTCAAGCGGTTCAACGGGAACCTGATGAATCAGCTGGCCGCGCTGCAGGGTCGGATGAACGACCTGTCGCAGAGTTGGCGTGACCAGGAGCACGCGAAGTTCGCGGAGGAGTTCGAGGCGACGCTCAAGACCATCGCCCGGTTTACGGACTCGGCGGACAAGCACATCCCGTTTCTTCTTCGCAAAGCGGAGAAGATCGAGGAGTACCTGAACCAGCGGTAAACCCCCAGCCGTCCACCCACCCGTATGGCCGAACAGGCGAAAGTCAGCGAGATCGACGTTCTGCGGGACGTGAAGGCCGCCCTGGCGAAGTTCGCCGAGGAAGCGGGCGCGGTGATCTCGGGGGTGGACGCCGAGGTGGCGCGCGTGGGGCAGTGGCTGAGCCATGACCGCCCCTCGTTCTGGAAGGCCGAGATGCGCCGGCGGGAGGACAAGGTGCAAGCGGCCAAGGCGGCGATATCCCGCAAGCAGTTGAGCCGGGCGCCCGAGCCGGCCTCGGTCGTCGAAGAGCGCCGCGCGCTCCAGCGATGCCAGAATCATCTGGAGGACGCCCGGGCCCGCGCCGAAGCGGTTCGGCGATGGGCCCCGGTCTGGGACCGCGAGGCGCTCCTGTACAAGTCGTCGTGCGCGGGGCTCGGCGAGACGATCCTCCGTGACATTCCGGCGGCGATGGCGAGGCTCGAGCGCATGGCCGCCGCCCTGCACGCCTATGTCCACGCCCGCGACGTCGAGATCGCGGGGGAAGCGCGCGCCGCCCCCGCCGAGGGCGAGCCCGACACCGACCCGTTGGCAAAGTACCGGCGCCTCCGCGAGAGTGTTCCGCCCGCGGCGGATCGGCCCTTGCTGACGGCGGAGCGGCCGCCGATGCTCCGATGGACCGCCGGAACCCTCAAGGAGGAAGATGCGGGTGCCTTGCGTCGCCTGGCGGTCGCGGGCCCGCCCCCGTCTCCCGACGATCGGATCGTGCTCGCCTGGCGGGCGGTCGAGCAGAGCGGTGTCGTGTTTGCCCGGCTCGCGAACCCCGCGCCGGGGGACAGCGGGTGGATCGTGCTCCCGCTGGACCGCCCGGACGCCACCGCCGGCCTGCGTGCGATGTCGGTCGGGCAGTTTGTGGAGCAGGTTCCTTCGCTGGCGGCAATCCTCGAACTGCGTCCCGGGTCGCTGCTGGTGCTGACGGGCGGGACGGTGCGGATGGTGCTCGACGAGGGGGATCGGTCCGTGTGGGATGGGCCCGAACTGTGAAGGAGTGCCCGAGATGAGTGTCGCCGCGGCCAAGGCCAACCTTCTCGACGCCCACCGCAAGCTGCGGGCAGCGTGGGACCGTGCACGGCAGCACTGGGACGACGATCGCGCTCGGGAATTGGCGAAAGAGGTGATCGACCCGATCGAGCAGCGTGTGGCCGCCGCGATGAAGGGGATCGACCACGTCGCCGAACTGATGGCCCGGGCCAAGCGGGAGTGCGGGGAAGGCGGGGACGCCGGCCTGTAGATACGCTGTGTCGCCCCCGAGGTCGGCGGTGTGCTGGCGAACGGGGGTAGGGGAGTGGGGGATGGGAGTGGGGGATGGGAGTGGGGGAGTGCGAGCGGGCGGTGCTGGGGAGACTGAAGGAATGCGCCGGGATGGACCACCAGCCGATGACCAAGCGTGCCCGCGAGATCGTGCGGACACTGACCCCGCTGATCGCCGAGCACGCGCAGGCCGAGACTTCTCGCGCCGCAACGCTCAAGCAGCAGACGCAGGCCGCCGAGCGTGACTACAAGCAGGCCGTGCAGGAGCGGGAGTCGAAGTTGTCCGCGCTGCGCAAGGCCGCGGACGAAGAACGCCTCGCGCTGATCGACGAGATCCGCGGGAAGCACGAAAGGCGGATGGCCGAGGCGCGTGAGCAGATGGAGGCCGAGGTCTCCGCGTTCGTCGACACGACCAACAAACTCGAGTCCCGCGCGGATCAGAAGCTCGAGGACAGCCGTTGGCTCGCCGAGACGCTGGTGGAAAGCGCGGAAGGAAAGGCCAAGACCGAGTACGACGCCGCGGACAAGGAGCGAAGGACGCGTGCGGGCGAGCTCGAGCAGATCCTGCGGGACGCGTCGGAGCTGCTGGCAAGGTCCGGGCATGCTCCGTTGTCGGCCGAGGCATTCGCTGGTGACACGGCGTCGCTTCCGACCCCGCAGGCCGCCGTGCGTGAAGCGGCGGACGCCGCCGCCGTTCTCCGTTCGCGGGTCAAGCCCGCGGTGCTGCGCCCGAGCGCGATCATCATCGTGGCGTTCGTGATGGGCCTCGGCGGGGCGCTCTCGATGGCCGCCTCCAGCGGCTTTGAACCGCGCAACTTCGCGCTGGGCGGCGGCGGGGGCGTGGCGGCCTCATTGGTGATCATGCTGATTCTGAGGCTCGCGCTGCGTCGGCGTGTGCCGGCGGCGAGCGCGACCCTTGCGCAGAAGGCCGCCCGCGTCCGTGCGTCGCTCGACGCGCACATGGATCGGGCCTCCCAGGCACGCGACGCGATTCTCGCCGATGCGATCCGCCGGCGCGACGCGGAACTGGAGAAGGGGCAAGGCCGATACCGCTCGGCCCGGTCCGAGATCGATCGCCGCCGGATGGAGGAAGAGCCCGCCCTGCGAGCCAAGCACCAGTCCACGCTGATGGAGATCACGACCCGGACGAGCAAGCGCACCGAAGAAGTGGACGAGAAGAACCGCGCAAGGCTTCGTCAGGTCGAACAGGAGCACGCCGCCGCGCTGGCGGATCTCGCCGCCGGCCGTGACGCCAGACTCGCCGAGGCGGCGGCCCAGTCCGAGCAGGCCGCCCGCGCCGAGGCCCAGCGATTCCTCTCCGGAGCCGCGAGCGTCCGTGAAAGGGCTGAGTCGCTCGCCCGCGAGGATCGCGAGCTCTCTCCCTCGTGGTCATCAATCAACGTCGCGTCGTTCGTCCCTCGGTCCGCGGTGCCCACGGCGGTGCGGTTCGGCGTTCTGGGCATCGACGCGTCGCAGATGCCGGGCGGGTTGCCCGCCGACGAGAACCTGCGCTCCGCGGTCCCGTCGAGGCTTGAGATTCCCGCGATGCTCGATTTCCTGGGGACGGGCTCGCTGCTGATCCAGACGGGCCCGGAAGGGCGGACGCAGGCCGTCGCCGCCTTGCAGAACACGATGCTCCGCATCCTGACGACGTTCCCGCCCGCCAAGGCGAAGTTCACGATCGTCGATCCCGTCGGGCTTGGGCAGAGCTTTGCGGGCTTCATGCACCTCGCGGACCACGACGAATCGCTCGTGTCCGATCGCATCTGGACCGATCCCCGGCATATCGAGCAGAAGCTCACCGACCTGACGGAGCACATGGAGGCGGTGATTCAGAAGTACCTTCGCAACGAGTTCCGCTCGATCCAGGAGTACAACGAGAAGGCGGGAGAAGTCGCCGAGCCCTTCCGATTCCTCGTGATCGCGGACTTCCCTTCGAACTTCACCGAGACGGCCGCCCGTCGTCTGGCCAGCATCGTCGCGAGCGGGCCTCGCTGCGGGGTGTTCACGCTGATCGCGACGGACACCCGCCAGCGTCCCCCGGCGTGGATCCCGATGGCCGACCTTGAGCAGGCCAGTGTCTGCCTCGTGCACCGCGATGGTCGGCTGTGGTGGAAGGACTCGGACTTCGGTGCCTGGCCTCTCGACCTGGACATGCCCCCCGGCGACGACACCGTGACCGCGCTGGCGCACGCCGTGGGCGCTCGAGCCAAGGAGGCGGGACGGGTTCAGGTTCCTTTCGCCGTCGTGGCACCGGAGGAGTCGGGTGTCTGGACGCAGGACGCTTCGATCGAACTTCGCGTGCCGCTCGGCCGCGCCGGTGCGACCAAACTGCAGTCGCTCACCCTCGGACGGGGCACAAGCCAGCACGTTCTCATCGCCGGCCGGACCGGATCGGGCAAGTCCACGCTGCTCCACGCGCTGATCACGAATCTCGCGTTGTGGTACAGCCCAAACGAAGTCGAGTTCTATCTGGTGGACTTCAAGAAAGGCGTGGAATTCAAGACCTACGCGACACACCGCCTCCCGCACGCGAGGGTCGTCGCCGTCGAAAGCGAGCGCGAGTTCGGACTATCGGTGCTGCGGCGGCTCGACGCCGAACTCACACGCCGCGGAACCATGTTCCGTGACGCCGGGGTGCAGGACCTCGCCTCCTTCCGCCGGCACAGCGGCAAGCCTCTGCCCCGCGTCCTGCTCATCGTCGACGAGTTCCAGGAGTTCTTCACCGAGGACGACAAGCTGGCGCAGGAGGCGATGCTGCTCATGGACCGCCTCGTCCGCCAGGGCCGTGCGTTCGGGATGCACGTCATCCTCGGCAGCCAGACGATCGGCGGGGCCTACTCGCTCGCCCGTTCGACGATCGGCCAGATGGCGGTGCGCATCGCGCTGCAGTGCTCCGAGGCGGACTCGTACCTGATCCTCTCCGAGGACAACGCCGCCGCACGGCTTCTGTCCAGGCCCGGCGAGGCGATCTACAACGATCAGTCGGGCATGATCGAGGGCAACAGCCCGTTCCAGGTCGTCTGGCTGCCCGACGATGTTCGCGATACCCGGCTTTCCTCCGTCGTCCGCCGATCGCACGAGCAGAGCGTCGACGTGCCGCCCACCATCGTCTTCGAGGGCAACGTGCCGTCGAGGCTCGATCAGAACGCGGCACTCAACGCCATCCGCGAAGGACGGACCCCGCCCCCGGCGATGCCAATCGTCTGGCTCGGCGAAGCGATCTCCATCAAGGACCCCACCAGCGTGCGATTCCGCAGGCAATCCGGAGGAAATCTGCTCATCGTCGGCCAGCAGGAGCATTCCTCGCTCGGCGTGGTCTGCGCGGCCGGGGCGGCGATCATCGCCCAGTGCCCTCCGAATGTCGGCGCAAGGCTGCACATCCTCGACGGCGGCTCTCCGGACAGCGAGACCACCGACGCCCTGAGAGAACTTGCAAACGCCAGCCAGGGACGCGCCTCCGTCACCGGTCCTCGCGGTGCGGACGCCGTCGTCGCCATGCTGCACGAGGAGATGCTGCGACGAGCCGCCGACCCATCGGGCGATGCACCGCCGGTCTTCCTGCTGGTCTCGGGGCTGCAACGATTCCGCTCGCTGCGCAAGTCTGAGGAGGACTTCGGCTTCTCGAACGATGAGGGTGCGGCGGAAAAGCCCGACAAGCAGTTCGCCGCGCTCCTTCGCGAGGGGCCGACGCAGGGGATCTTCGTGATTGTCCGGGTCGACACCCTGACCAACCTCGAGCGAGCGCTCGACCGCCGCCTGCTGAAGGAGTTCGATCACCGCGTGCTGTTCCAGATGTCCGCGAACGATTCGAGCGGGCTGATCGAGGGCACGCAGGCCGCGAACCTGGGTCAGCATCGCGGGCTGCTGTACAGCGAAGAGACGGGCCAGATCGAGAAATTCCGCCCGTACGCCCCGGCGGACGTTGCCCAGACACTCTAAGTCAATGATGGGAAAGGAGTTGGAAGAATCTTCGCAGGAAGATCGCCAACGGCCGCATCCTAAGTCATACGCGCGTCTAAAACACGTGTATACGAAGGCGGCCCCATGTCCGAACGAAACCAGAACAACATTGCGACCGACCATCCCTCATCGGGGCCGGGTCATGACGCGGTGGCGACTCGGGATCGGATCCTCGAGGCCGCCGGCGAGGTCTTCGCCGAGCGGGGCTATCGGGACGCGACGGTTCGCGAGATTTGTGCGCGGGCGGGCGCGAATCTGGCATCGATCAACTACCACTTCGGGGACAAGGAGCGTCTGTACGCCGAGGTGTTCGACCGTGCCCGATGCTCAAGCCACGAGGCGATGGAGCGTCTGGCGGAACTGGCGGGGCACCCGGCCGAGGATCGGCTCGCCGCGTTCGTGAACGCGTTCCTGAGCAAGCTGCTCGATCGCGGACGCCCGACCTGGCACGCGAAGCTGATGAGCCGTGAGATGATCGATCCGACAGCGGTTCTTGAACGGATGATCGAGCAGTCGATCCGTCCGCAGTGGGAGATGCTCTGCGGGGTGGTGGCGGAACTGCTGGGCGTGCCCGCGCGATCGCACGCCGCCTCGATGGCGGCCGCCAGCGTGATGGGCCAGTGCCTGCACTATCACCACACGCGAGAGGTCGGGGCCCGGTTGTGCCCGGGGTTCTACGACCGCGAGCGGATCATCGCCGAAGTGGCGCAGCACGTGACGACATTCTCGTTGTGCGCGATGCAGGGGATGCGTGACAGGATCGGGCGAGGCGAGGTTCCGCGCGAGTGGATCGTGGAGGTCCTGCCATGAATCTCGTCGCGCTTCGGATGCTCATCGGGGACCGCGCCAAGTACTTTGGCATTCTGGTGGGTCTGGCGTTCGCGAGCCTTCTGATCACCCAGCAGGGTGCGATTCTGCTCGGGCTTACGACGCGGACGTGGCAGTTCATCGCCGACACGCCGGCCGCGGATCTCTGGGTCATGGACCCCGAGATGGAGCACCACGCCGACAGCAAGAAGATGCTCGGACGCGAGCTCGACCGCGTCCGCAGCGTCGAGGGCGTGGAGTGGGCTGTTCCCATGTACCGCGCCTTCGCCACGCTCAGGCTGCCCAATGGCTCGCTCAGAACCTGCATCCTCGTCGGGGTGGATGACGCCTCGTTGATCGGGGCCCCGATGGAGTTTGTTCAAGGCTCGGCCGAGTCGCTCAGGGGCGAGGGGGCCGTGGTGGTGGATCAGGCGACCCTTCTCGACAAGTTGGGCGTCCGCGGGCCGACCGGGGACAAGCGACCGATCGCCGTCGGTGACGTGCTCGAACTCAATGACCGCCGCGCCGTCGTCGCGGGCGTCTATCGGCAGAGCCCCCAGTTCTTCTGGGAGCCCACGGTCTACACCACGTACTCGAGGGCCAAGGACTTCGCCCCGGCCGAACGTCGCCAGCTCACGTTCGTGATGGTCAAGGTCCGTGCGGGAGCGGATGTCGCCGCGGTGCAGCGGGCGATCCGCGAGCAGACGGGAATGGAGTGCCGCACCAACGCCGAGTTCAAGCTGCAGACCGCGATGTACATCCTGACGCAGACGGGCATCCTGATCAACTTCGCGATCGCGGTGGGGCTGGGTTTCCTTGTCGGGGCGGCGATCGCGGGGCAGACGTTCTACAACTTCGTCAACGACAATCTGCGATACTTCGCCGCCCTGAAGGCGATCGGCGCTTCGGATTGGACTTTGGCGCGGATGGTGATGTTGCAGGCGGGCGTCGCCTCGGCGATCGGCTTCGGGCTCGGGGCGGGCGCTGCCGCCCTCTTCGGGCGGAGTGTCGGGGACACGCTCGCGTTCTATCTTCCTTGGCCGCTGCTGGTGTTCAGCGGGGCGGCCGTCGGTCTGATCGCCGCGGGGTCGGCGTTCGTCGGAGTCCTGAAGCTCCGCCGGCTCGAGCCCGCTGTGGTCTTCAAGGCCTAGGAACCTGAACCATGACACGACTCGCTTTGCGAATGCTCTTCAACGACCGTGCCAAGTTCTTTGGCATCCTGATGGGCGTCATGCTCGCCTCGCTGGTGATCACCCAGCAGGGCTCGATCTTCACCGGGATCATGTGGCGAGCCTCCGCGACGCTGCACGACATGCCCGTCGTCGACATCTGGGTCATGGATCCCAAGGTCCAGTACATCGAAGACCAGAAGCCCATGCAGGTCACCCAACTCCCGCGCGTCCGGGGTGTCGACGGCGTCGACTGGGCCATGCCGCTCTTCAAAGGGCAGATCCGGGCCCGACTCGAGAACGGACAGTTCCAGAATTGCCAGTTCTTCGGCGTCGACGACGCCACCCTCGTCGGGGGCCCGGTCGAGATGGTGCAAGGCCGCCTGGAGGACCTCAAGAACGCCGACGCCGTCATCGTCGACGAGATCTCCGCCAACGGGCGTCTGGCCCGCGCCCCGGAGAAGCCCGGCGGCCCGCCCAGGCCCGTCCGCGTCGGAGACATTCTGGAACTCAACGACAACCGCGCACTGGTCGTGGGCATCGCCCGGCTGACCCGGTCGTTCCAGAATCACCCGGAGATCTACACGACCTACAGCCGCGCCATCACCATGGCGCCCAAGGAGCGACGCAATCTCTCGTACATCCTCGTCAAGGCACGTCCCGGCGAAGACCTCGCCGCACTCTGCCGCCGCATCACCGAGCAGACCGGGCTGGCGGCGTACACCTCGACCGAGTTCAAGTGGATGACCGTCAACTACTTCCTTCGCTTCACGGGCATCCCCATCAACTTCGGGCTCAGCGTGACCCTCGGGTTCCTTGTGGGCACCGTCATCACGGGGTTCATGTTCTACAACTTCACCCTCGACAACCTCCGTTACTTCGCCACCTTCAAGGCGATGGGAGCCTCCGACCTCAGGCTGCTCTGGATGATCCTGCTCCAGGCGGTCACGGTGGGGGTCCTGGGCTTCGGGCTCGGCGTGGGAATCACGGGGCTCTTCGGACGGGCCGCCACCAACGCGCCCATCGCCTTCCTCCTTACCTGGCAGCTGCTCGTGGTCGCCGGGTGCGCCATCGTCACCATCTGCATGGCCGCCGCGATGCTCTCCATCCGCAAGGTCATCAAGCTCGAACCCGCCGTCGTCTTCAAGGGTTAACCGTCACCTCCAAGGAATGACCATGAAC
>ERZ1066130.498-NODE-498-length-13766-cov-7.479250_pt1 | contig 13766 bp, 9 predicted proteins | sample MGYA00382777_ERZ1066130 | MGnify/ENA primary metagenome ERZ1066130 (study PRJEB33369, sample SAMEA5778360) | biofilm metagenome | biome: Industrial cooling water; feature: Water cooling tower basin; material: Biofilm | place: United Arab Emirates | collected...
ATTGCAATAGATGAAGGATCTCTTAATACATCAATACTTTCAATATCTGCAGGGTTTAAGAAATCAATATTATCATGTAGTACTCCATCAACAACAAAAACGGGACTGGCACTATTGGTACTGTTAATACCACGAATACGTACAACTGGTGCAGAACCTGCTCTACCTGAAGCCGCAATTGTTAAACCTGGAACTTTACCTTGTAAAGAAGTAATTGGGTTGGTGTTTGGCATCTTTTCCAAATCAGTACCCTTGATAGATGATATAGATCCGGTTAGATCACGCTTTTTAGCCGTTCCAAATCCAATTACCACAACGTCATCTATTACTTTTGCAACAGATGTCATTTGTATATTTAAAATTGTTTGCTTGTTTACAGCAATTTGAACATCGTTGAATCCAATAGCTGTAATTACTAGTGTTGCATCATCTGGAGCTAAAATAGAAAATGCGCCTCTTGCATCGGTAACAACTCCAGCTTGACTGCCTTTAACCATTACAGAGGCACCAACTACTGGTTCACCTGTCTCTGGTAAAACTCTACCTGTAACACGTATATCTTGCACAAGAGGTGCTGCTGATCTAATCGCAATCAGCTTGTTATCTAGTTGCATGTACGTTAGTGAGGTTCCTGCAAAAACTTGCTTCAATACATCATCAACAGATGCATTTACTTTATTAACAGAAACACGTTGGCGAAGTTCTTTCATTCTACTGTTGTAAAGGAATCGAACTTCCCCTTGTTTTTCAATGGCTGATAGTACTTGTACTATTTCCATTTCATTGGCTTTGATTGTTATGCTCTGAGCTGTGAGTCGACCAAAACCTTGGGAAACGCCCAAAAGAAATAAGACTGTAAGTAAGATTTTGTTGATTGCTACTTGGTGATAGCTCTTTATGAGCTCAGCAATCGTAGGTGTTTTTTTCATATTTCGTTAGTTTAACTGTGTTTGTTCAAATTGTGCTTTACATAATAAATATGTAAAGGAATTTTAAGATGAGTTTACTTTAGTCATAGGCAAGTTTTAGTATATGGTTATTAAATCATTTTCTACTTTATAGTTGAAATTGCTAATGAAACGCAAGGCCTCAATAGCCTGTATAAGGGTTTCCTTTTCAAAAGAACCTGTCATTCTTATTTCCTCTAAGGCTTTATTACTAAACTGAATCTCCACATCGTACCAACGTTCCATTTTCTTAGCAATCTCTCCAAAAGATTCGTCTTCAAATAATAGGAGGTTGTTCAACCATCCAGTTTCAACTAGTTGAGCATCCGAATTTGATAATACAACTGGTTTTAATGGAAGAATAGCAACTGCTTGTTTCAAGTCAATGGCAGATTCTTTTTTGGAGGGCAGTTCGAGTAAAGAATTATTAACAACTAATTTTTGATTGGGGACTAGTCTAAAAATTTTTTCTGGCTGCCTAATGAGATAAACTTCAACACTACCATGAATTAGACTGGTTTCTGTAACCTTATCCTCTGGATAGGCTTTCACATTAAAACTTGTTCCCAACACTTTTACATCCAAGTGTTTTGTATGGATAATAAAAGGCTTTGAAGCATTTTTAGTCACATCAAAAAAAGCTTCCCCTATTAGATAGACTTCTCTAGAAGATTTACCCTTCCAAGAGTCATAAGTAAGTTTAGAACCAGAATTCAACCAAACTGTTGTTCCGTCAGGTAGTATTAATTTGGTTTTAGATGCCGGTCGAGCTGATACCTCTTTAAGTGAGGCCGACGAATTTTGTGCATTGTTGTTCAACTCAACGTCTTTGAAAAAGCCGAAATACCAGGTGCTAATTGCTAAAATAAATACAGCAGCAATTGCTGTTACCCATTTGAGTCTATAAGATATGATGCTGGATTTTTTATTGTTCTCATTATGACTATTTGTTTCTTGAAGAGGAAAAAATAATCCAAGCTGCTCCATGTTGGATCTATGCAACAAATAAGTTGCTTCCATAAACTCTGAATCTGGCTCTTCAGAATTTGACCAAATAGCTTCGAGGGATTCCTTGAGTTCAACTAAATCTGGGTTTTCTTGTAACAAAGCTTCCAACTGCAAAAGCTCTTGCTCACTAGCCTCTCCCGAAACTTTTCGAGCTAATAAATTCCAAAAATTGTCTTGATACTCCATGTGTCATTTATAAGGAGCCAAAACTGAGGGAAATCCCCTAAAGGAATTAAAATTATTTTTTAGAACGCTTTGAGTAAATCAACTTAAGTTCCACTGCCAACTTTTTTAAAGCAATAGAGAGCTGATTATCAATGGTTTTTATAGAAACATCTAGTATTTCTGCAATCTTTTTATATGGCAGTCTATCTTCCTTAGCCAACCTAAATATAAGTTTTGCCCTTGGAGGAAGTTTTTCAATAGCAGTTTGAATTTGAATGTTTAATTCTTTGTTCAATACCGATGATTCTGGTAGTAAAAAATGATCATCGGGCTGAAACTCTAATGCTGATAAGTCAACAAAAACATTTTTCTGCTTTTTGTGTAGCTCCTTTAAGGTATTATTCTTAACTGATGTGTACAGATAAAGGCTAATATCCTCAATTTCTAATATTCTAGTTCTATTTTTCCAAAGTGACATAAACACCTCTGAAACAATATCCTCGGCCATGCTTCTATCGTTTGAAATAGCCTGAGAAAATCGAACTAAATAAAGATAAAAAGACTTAAAAAGTTGCTTATAAGAAGACTCATCCTCGTATAAGGATATCCTCCTTTGATGCTCCAACAGTTCTTCTGGTGTTAATCTTGGCATTAGCAACGCAATATCAACTGCATAGTTACTAGAAAAAAACTATACTATAGTATTACGTTTAATGGAATGAATCTTTAAGTTACTCACTTTTTGAAAATCAAATAAAAATCGGTTCCAAATCCAACTTTACTTTCAATTGCTATTGCTCCCCCATGCTTCTCCATAAACTCCTTTACAATAAGTATTCCAAGCCCTGTTCCTCTTTCTTTAGATGTGCCTCTTTCGGAACGTGCCAACATCGATCTCTCAATTTGTTGTAATGTATGCTCGTCCATACCAACACCTTCATCTTTACAACAAATTCTTACATCAAGATCTGACTCTACCCCATGCAATACAATTTTACTGCCTTTTTTACTAAACTTGATGGCATTGTTTACTATATTCCGAATCATAAAGTCTAACATGTCTTTATCTGCAAACACGTTTAAAGAACTAGGAACATCTACTATGATTTCTATCTGCTTTAATTGAGCTTGCAAATGCAACAAACGCCTTCCTTTTTCCAAAGCTAACCGAACATCAATTAATTCAGGTCTGAACTCTAATAACTGCATTTGACTTTTACTCCATTGCAAAACATTGTACAAAAGCTGATTCACATGATCCAAAGAATCCTGGGCTTCTTTCATCAGCTTCACACGATCCTCTCCACTTAACTTTTCGTGGTGCTCGGTTATCAGCTTTAAAAAAGATTGCATGGTAGCAAGTGGATTACGTAAGTCGTGTGATATAATAGAAAAAAGTTTGTCTTTTACTTTATTTAGTTCAGCTAATTGATCTTGTGAATCCCTCAGATTTTTAATGGTATCAGCTAAACGCTTATTTTGATCGAGTAGAATCCAAGTTTGCTTTTCAACTTGTTTCTGCAATTCCTCATTCTGTCGCTCACTCATTTCTTTTTTCTCTCTTTCAATCTCAACTGCTAATCTTTCCTTTTCGAGGGTTTCTTTGGTTAGTTCTTCTTGTGTTTGATTCAACCTACTCGCTAAACCTAAGGCAAAAACCAATACCTGAATCATAACACCATACTGAACAATATAACGCGTAAAATAATTGTCCTGAATTAAATGCATCTCTTTTAAAATGAAGAGTATGGCACCTACTACCAAAACTAAATTGGCCCATATAAAGTACTTAGCTGGTCTGTATTCTTTTACATAATATGCATAAAATCCAGCAACCAACATATAAATAAGAATAAAGGTTCCAGTAACACCTATTAAATCAATTAAAGCAGATAAATAATCAATATCAAAAATGTAACCACTTAATCCAACTAGAAACATAGAACCAGATAACCAAAGCAATAAATACCAGAGCTTTTGTAATAATGGATGCAAATTAATAACATGTAAATAAGTTCTTGTAAATAGCAGTCTAGCTATACCCGTAGCTGGAACAAGTAATGTATATGAGAAGGTATCCCAACGAGGTGAATTGGGCCATAGATACTCTATCCCAAATCCGTAATAAAAGCTGAAGTATAAACCTATAGAAACTATACTAACTACATAATGAAAGAAACTATGATCTCTTACTGCCCACCAAATCAAAAAATTATATAATGCCATCACAAAAATGACACCTAAAAAAATTCCTTGCCAAAATAATCGTTTTCGATCGCTTTCCTCAAATGCATATCTGGTCTGTAAATACATTTTTTCTCCTTTGGGAAAATAAACAGAATAACCAATTTGCATGACAAGTTTCACTAATACCGTATCACCCCTCAGTAATTGTATACGAATAGCATTATTAGAAGAAGGCTGCGATCTTTCATTTAATGCAAGCAGGCTTCCAGTAGTTAGAATTGTATCGCGAATATGCACATCCAGTCGACCAAGCTTTGGAAAACTCCAGATATACCCTTGATCAAGCGGAGAATGGTGTATAAGAACAATGTTGGCTTCAAGGGTTTCACTAAAAAAAGATTTACTGGGCTTGTCCCATTTCACTTCTTCTTGAGTAGCAGAATATCTCCAAGTAATATTTTCTATTGCAGTGGCATTTGGCAAATTTCTATTGGTAACATGTAAAGTATCAACAGCAAATAAATCTGTATGAGCATACATGCTGAATACAGTCACAAAGAAATATTTCAATAAACCTTTATTCAATTTTGACCAGCTTTCTGTAAATTTAAGCGAATTGAATGGATCTATGCCTGCTAGTAAAATTCTTATAATCGAAGACGATTGGATTATTGCCAAGGAACTACAACTGAATTTGCAAGATTTAGGTTTGGATGTTGTTGGCCTATTCGATAATGCTGAAGATGCACTTCTTCAAATAGTACAACTCCAACCCGATTTAGTTATACTAGATATTGCTCTAGCGGGTAAAATGAATGGTATTGAAGCGGGATCAGAAATAAAGAAAAAATATCCGCATCTTCCATTTTTATTTTTAACGGCACAAGCCGATATTTCAACAATTGAAAAAGCTAAACTAGCAGACCCTGCTGGATATCTTGTAAAACCTATAGGGACAGAGACTTTATATTCAACCATTGAAATAACTCTCTATCAAGCTCAAAAAAGAAAAGAAGATAAAACACCCGATTTAAAAGAACAGCTTACCATTCATGATAGTGTATTTGTAAAAACTAAAGGCCGGTTAGAAAAAATAAGCCTTCGTGATGTGCTTTGGATAGAAGCTTCTGATATTTATACATTGCTTTGTACTTCGCAAGCAAAACATTTGTTGAATACATCACTTAAATCTGTGGAAGAAAAATTTCCGACCGATTTCTTTATAAGAGTACACAGGTCTTACATCATTCAACTTGAAAAAATTGATGCCATTGAAGATGATGAAATTTTAATCGCACAACAAAGAATCCCGATTGGAAAAACCTATCGGGATAAATTGATGCAAAGAATTAATACACTGTAGTTATTCAAATAACTCAGGCTGATCAACAGCTGGTTCTGTAGCCTCCCATTGCATTTCTACCGACTTGGTGAAATCCATCAGCTTAGCACCAATTGCTTTCCATCCCATAATTTCAACCATCTTGGCAACTTTAAATTTAGCTTTTCGTACTTGAGCGCCTCTACCAGTTTGAACAATTAAAATAGGTGTATCTTCTGTACTTGCTGCTACCACATAATTCTCATTGCCATCTTTAATAAATCGGTATTGTGTTTTAAGGGTGGTGGTTTCAATCTTAAATCGCTTGATAGTAAACTGTGATTTTTCATGGTCATAATAGACTGCTGTAATTACACTTTCGGCATCATACTGCTCAATCATTAAAACCTTTTCGGGATCAAATCGCTGGGTTAACTCCGTATCAGTTAACTCATACGTTCCGTCTTTATAGATAACCAGAATTTTATCTTCCGATTCAAATGTGCCTAAATACTTCCCTTTCTCTTCTGTATTCAAACGACCAAATTGCTCATCAAACCAAACTTTAATTCCTTCTAATGTGCTCTTACCTTTTTCTTTTAGCTTAACAGAGCGAATTGGATACTTGGTAACCTGATTACCCATACTGCTCCTTCCTTTTATCTCTAGCTCTTCAAAGTAAAAATCTAATTCTTTGTTTCTGGCACTACAGTTCGGACTTAATTGAATCTTTACAACTTCTGCCTCTCCATTTGCATTGGCTGTGAAATAATGCACTTTACTCTTATCTGAGCCTTTCGTTAAATCATATTCTTTGTCACGCGTGATAGCTGTAACATTAAAGCGTTTTCCATAACTCACTCCAGATGCTCCATCAACATATATCATGTTGTAGGTAGTGCGCTCGTCGTTCTTTCTAAAAATAGCAACATGAATGATATCTTTTCCAATAAAAACCTTCTCTCCTACTTTCACAACCTTCATAATTCCTCTCCGCGTGAAAACAATAATATCATCCAAGTCAGAACAGTCGGTAACAAACTCATCTTTCTTTAATGATGTCCCTATAAATCCTTCTTGCCTATTGACGTATATTTTTGTATTAGCAATAGCAACCTGTTGCACTTTAATATGATCGAATGGCTTTATCTCAGTTTTTCGCTCACGACCCTTACCAAACTTCTTCAATAAATTCTCGTAGTAAGCAATCGTAAAATCATTGAGGTTTTCAATATCAAATTTCACCTGCTTAATGTCTGCCTCAATACCTTGTATTTGCCTAATTAAATCATCAATATCTAACTTGTAGATTCTTCGAACCGGCTTCTCTGTAAGTTTTAATACATCTTCTCTAGTAACTTTCTGCTTAAGCTGTTTTTGAAAGGGCACAAAAGCTTTTTCAATAGCTTCTAAGACAAGTTCCCAACTATTGTGCTTTTTCTCAAGCTCTTGATAAATTTTTTCTTCAAAGAAGATTTTTTCTAATGATGTATAATGCCACTTCGATTCTAATTCAGCAAGCTTGATCGTTAACTCTTGATGTAACAACGATTTTGTATGATCTACACTGTTTCTTAAAAGTTCATCAACACCCAAGAACCTGGGTTTATTATCAAAAATGACACAAGCATTGGGTGAAATACTCACCTCACAATCGGTAAATGCATATAATGCATCTATAGTAATATCAGTTGAAATACCCGGAGCTAATTCTATTTGAATTTCGACCTCTTTCGCAGTTGCGTCCGTTACCTTTTTAATCTTAATTTTTCCTTGGTCGTTGGCTTTAATGATGCTATCCACTAAGGTTCCTGTTGTAACTCCATATGGTACACTCTTTATGACAAGTGTTTTCTTATCTAGCTCTTCAATATTTGCACGCACCCTTACTTTGCCCCCTCGCTTACCTTGTTGGTAATGCGACACATCAATCATGCCCCCTGTTTGAAAGTCAGGGAACAATTCAAACTTCTTACCTTTTAGATGCTTGATAGAAGCTTCAATAAGTTCACAGAAATTATGTGGCAATATTTTGGTAGATAATCCTACTGCAATACCATCAGCTCCTTGTGCTAATAACAAAGGAAACTTCATGGGCAAGTGAATAGGCTCTTGCTTTCTTCCATCATAGCTTAATTGCCAATTGGTTGTCTTTGCATTGAATGCAACTTCTAAGGCAAATTTGCTAAGTCTAGCTTCAATATACCTCGATGCAGCAGCAACATCTCCTGTTCTTACATCACCCCAGTTACCTTGCGTATCAATTAGTAAATCTTTTTGACCTAAGTTCACCAACGCATCTCCTATACTTGCATCTCCATGTGGATGATACTGCATACTCTGCCCTATAATGTTGGCCACTTTGTTAAAACGACCATCATCCATTTCTTTCATTGCGTGCAAAATCCTTCTCTGTACTGGCTTTAACCCATCTAACAGTGCGGGAACAGCCCTTTCTAAAATTACATATGAAGCATAGTCTAGAAACCAAGTTCTATATTGTCCTTGTACGCCCGTTGTTGAATCTCCTGAAGTAAAAAATTGATTATCTGCCATACTTGAAAAATTTATTCGCCTACAGCTGTTTGTGTTGCTGCAGGAGTTGCCACTTCAATATCTTTCCATCCTTTGTTCCAATCGCCTCGTATTACAAGCTTATTTTCTAAAGCCAGTGATTTAATCCTTCCAACTAAAAATACATCACCAGTTGTACTTTTAATTTTTTGTAAAACCTGAGAAATGAGTTTTTGCAGTTTTATTCCATCTGCAGTTATTGTACTCAAAATGTGAGCATCATAGTAATTCTCTGGTTTACTCACTAACTTCTTACCACCTTCTAAAATTCTTACACCTCCATTTTCTTGCATCAGCTTGGTCCACTCATCTGGATCAACTTCAAACTCGCTTAAGGTAATTACCCTGGCAAGCTTTTTGGCTTTAATGAATTCTTTGGGAGAGATTTCAGATAAACGAGTTGGATAAAAAATTTGACCTTTTTCGTTAATGAATGGGAGATTATTGAGATATAAAACCGAAATAAGTCCTTGGTAATCTTTGAGCTGCGACATTAGCCAGTAATAACCACATACATCATGCTGATTTTGTCCCATCCATATCCAAACCTCTACTCCCTCTGCTAATTCTTTTTGCAAATTATGAACAGTTAGCTTATCGTTTACCATATCTAGCTGCTCGACATAAGGACTGTATTCTAACTGTTGCTTCCACCAATCTCTTCTTGTTTGATATCCTTCGGTTTGATAGATATCTACTATAGGACCAACTGCATAATCGTCTTGAATATGCCATACTTGACCGTCTATGCTGCTGTCTAATTGAAAGGCAGCTTGCAATGCTGCTATATCCGCTTCTTGAAATACAATATGAATCATGTTATTCTTGCTCTTATTCCGCTTCAACTACATCCAGTTCAAAGCGAAGGTTGTCAATAATAAAGTCTTGTCTTTGTTGCGTGTTCTTACCCATGTACTTTTCTAAAAGCTCTTGAATATGGTCGCCTTGTTCTAAAATCACAGGCTGTAAACGCATATCTCTTCCTATAAATCTGGCAAACTCGTCGGGTGAAATTTCACCAAGCCCTTTAAATCTTGTAATCTCAGGTTTGTTTCCTAACTTCTCAATTGCTGCACGCTTTTCTGTTTCATCATAACAATAAATTGTCTCTTGCTTATTTCTAACCCTGAACAAGGGTGTTTCTAAAATATAAACATGCCCCTTCTTTACAAGATCTGGAAAGAATTGCAGAAAGAAAGTCATGATAAGCATACGTATATGCATCCCATCCACATCGGCATCTGTTGCTATTACAACATTGTTATAACGAAGCCCTTCAATGCCATCTTCAATATTTAGTGCATGTTGCAGCAAGTTGAATTCCTCATTTTCGTAGACCACTTTTTTTGTAAGACCAAAACAGTTCAGTGGTTTTCCGCGCAAACTAAAAACTGCTTGTGTTTCTACATTCCTTGCCTTTGTGATTGATCCACTTGCACTATCACCTTCAGTAATAAAAATGGTAGAATCATTTTGCAGAGCAATAAATGCTTCTTTATTTTTTGCAGGCGCCTCTTCATTCAAATGCACTTTACAGTCGCGTAGTTTTTTGTTATGCAGGTTCGCTTTCTTGGCTCTTTCATTCGCTAACTTTTTAATTCCCTGCAATTCTTTACGCTCGCGTTCACTCTGTTCAATTCTCTTCTTTAATGCCTCTGCAATATTGCTATTTCTGTGTAAGTAATTATCTAATTCTTTTGCTAAAAACTCCAGCATGAAGTTTTTCATGGTAGGACCACCTTCATATACAACTTGACTACCAAGCTTGGTTTTCGTTTGACTTTCAAAAACTGGTTCTTGCACCCTAACACTCACTGCCGCAATAATACTTGTACGAATATCAGAAGCTTCATAATCTTTTTTGTAGAAGTCGCGAATCACTTTTACATAAGCTTCTCTGAAGGCTTGCTGGTGTGTTCCTCCCTGTGTTGTATACTGTCCGTTTACAAATGAAAAAATATCTTCCCCGTAATCGTTATTATGGCTAATGGCTACTTCAATATCTTCACCTTTCAAATGAATGATTGGATAACGTAATTCATCCTCATTACTTTTCCTTTTAAGTAAATCCAACAAGCCATCTTTTGAAACATATTTTTTACCGTTATAAGACACGGTTAGTCCAGCATTAAGATAACAGTAGTTCCAAATTTGGTTCTCTATGTATTCATGCAGAAAATGATAGTTCCTAAAAATGGTATCATCTGGAGTGAATAAAACCTCTGTTCCATTAGGCTCATCGGTTTTTACTTCTTTATGTTCCTTTATAAGTACACCTCTTTCAAACTCTGCTGTTTTAGCCTTACCATCGCGCACACTGGTTACTTTGAAATAATTACTCAAAGCGTTTACTGCTTTTGTACCCACTCCATTCAATCCAACACTTTTCTGAAACGCTTTGCTATCGTACTTCGCACCTGTATTAATCTTACTAACTACATCGACCACTTTACCCAAAGGAATCCCTCTTCCATAATCGCGAACGCGCACATTCTTCTGCTCAATTTCAATAAGCACTTGTTTACCATGTCCCATGGTGTACTCATCAATACAGTTATCTACTACCTCTTTCAGCAACACATAAATACCATCGTCTGCGGCGCTACCATCACCAAGTTTGCCTATATACATACCGGGTCTAAGGCGAATATGCTCTCGCCAATCCAAACTCCGTATGCTATCCTCGTTGTAGTCGAATAAATTGTTTTTTTCAGCCATAACTTTCAATTAGTCCTCGTTTTGCAATTGAATTCTTTTTCAATACTGGCAAATGTGCAAGTTTTAAACATACGTTACTTCAATGTGAATAAGTTCAAATTAAAGACTGTCAATCAGCTAGTTTTGAGGAATTAGGTTTGACTATGGTTACAGATTTGGCGGAAATAGCGAGGTTGGATGAAGCAAAACAGCTTGAAAATGAGCACTTTTACTATTTTTTGAAGGGCTGGAACCCGACACGACTGGACCAGCATGTGCACCAACTGTATAAAGATGTTTCCGCTGCCATAGATTGTAGGACTTGTGGTAATTGTTGTAGGAGCTTTCAGGTACAGGTGGAAGCATCAGATATTGAGCCATTGGCGAATAGACTTGGAATTTCCAACGACGACTTGCAAAGCACCTATTTAGAGAGAAATACGGAAGGATGGCAGGTAAGTAAATCGCCCTGCCATTTTTTAAGTGGAAATGAATGTACGGTTTATGATCAGCGTTTCACCGACTGCAGGTCGTTTCCTCACCTCGATAAGCCACATTTTCAAGGCCGACTTCTAACAGTGTTTATTACCTATAGCCACTGCCCCATTGTGTTCAACGTCATTGAACAATTGAAAGAAAAGCTTGGCTTTAACAATTTCTAGAAACTACTTGAAAACCTCTTCAATTACATGTCCAATTGCTGCATTCGGCATTTGAATACGCAACATTGCTGCGATGGTTGGAGCAATATCCGTCATGTAGGTATTTCTGTTCGTAGACTTTCCTGCTTTCACCTTCCAGCCCATGAATACCAAAGGAATATGTGAATCATATGGATGCCAGTTGCCATGTGTAGTGCCGGTTTTACCTCCACCAAAATAACCAGGTTTCAGCATCACTTGCACATCACCACCTAAATGGGTGTTGTACCCTTTGTAATACATTTCTTTCACTTCGGTGGGTAAGTTGGCATGAGCAATTTGAGCACAATCGAATGCATAAGCAACAGCATCAGCTTTCAATAATTGCTGAATCAAGAATGTTTTCACTTGTTGAAGATCAATACCTGCACTATCATACGCCTCTCTGTTCAAGTACATTTGGTAATTAGCAGATCGTACAATACCTCTGGCAATTCCAAATTTTTGCTCTAAGGCTTTATTCAAATCATTCACATTATATCCAGTTTGTGTACCAGCAGGCAATTTATTGGCTTGCATGAAACCAGGTACATGTGCTACTCCATGATCTGCTGTAAGAAAAAACAAATATTGTCCCTTTCCTACCTGCTTATCTAAAAAGTTAAAAAATGCTTCAAACTCCTTATCCAATCTCAAATACATGTCTTCAATTTCAATTGAATTGGGACCCATTAAATGACCTAAATAATCAGGCGATGAAAGGCTTACTGCCAAAAAATCGGTTATAGCATCTTTACCTAATTCTTCATGAATTAAAGCTGTTTTCGCCATTTCTAAAGTCATGGTATTACCATGCGGTGTACTTGAAATGGTACTGTAATCTTTTCCAATTCTTGAAGAGAGTTCATGCGGGAAAACAGGAGCTGCTTCATGACCAAATTTGCCTTCGTAAACAGTATTATCTGGATCGCTTTGTTTGTAGGTGTTAATAGGATATAAAGTATTCCAACCGAGTGCATACAAACTATCCTGAATCTTCCGATTATTAAATCGTTTTACCCATTCTGGAAGTTCTTTCATGTAATAGCTGCTTGTAATCCAGTTACCATCTACGGAAGAATACCAATAAGCGGCATTTGCAGCATGTCCAGCGGGTAAGATAGATCCGCGATCTTTCAATGCAACGCCAATTACTTTACTTCTAAAATTAGTTGCCACTCTTAGTTCATCTGTAATGGTAGTAGCCCATAAATTACGAGGCGACATAGGTCCCGATTTAGGACTTCCGCCAACAATTTCAACCGTTGGATCTTCTACGCAGTATATTTCTTTTTTCTTTTTACGATCGTACCATTCATTCCCCATAATTCCATTTAAAGCAGGTACAGAACCAGTATAAACACAAGCGTGACCAGCCGCTGTAACTGTTTGTGCATAAGGAATATGTGTATTTTCAGCAGTAAAACCCTCACGAAGCATTCTCTTAAAGCCTCCCTCAGAATAACGGTCATAGTACCTATACAGAAAGTCCCACCTCATTTGATCCACAACCATTCCAACCACCAACTTGGGACGGTCTAAAGTAGTAGAGGTAGATGTATTAGCTTTTTGCGCTTGGGCTACAAATTGAAGCGCCGACATTACAAAAAACACTGAGAAAGTCTTTTTAATCATAATTAATTGTATATCAAGTGAATAGACTTAAAACTAAGCTCCAATGTGTCAAAGTTATGGTTTCCAAGTTGAACAGGTATGGCTTTTGGGTAAACGGTAGCGATTTTATAACTTTGCGCGAATTTTATTACAACTGAACCACTTAAATATCATCCATGGCAGACATTTTTGAGAAACTGGTAAAAAATTATGGTCCAATTGGACAACACCGCGAGCGTGCGCACGGATATTTTGCATTTCCTAAGTTGGAAGGAGAAATTAGTAGTCGCATGAAGTTCCGCGGTAAAGAAGTGATTGTATGGAGCTTGAATAATTATCTAGGATTAGCAAACCATCCAGAAATTAGAAAAATTGATGCTGATGCATCTAAGCAATTTGGACTTGCCTACCCTATGGGTGCGAGAATGATGAGTGGAAACAGCAACCAGCACGAACAGCTTGAAGCTGAATTAGCAGCATTTGTTCAGAAAGAAGATGCTATTCTCATGAACTTTGGTTATCAAGGTATCATGAGTGCTATTGATGCAATTTGCGGCAGACACGATGTAATTG
>ERZ1066130.501-NODE-501-length-13699-cov-8.640281_pt1 | contig 13699 bp, 10 predicted proteins | sample MGYA00382777_ERZ1066130 | MGnify/ENA primary metagenome ERZ1066130 (study PRJEB33369, sample SAMEA5778360) | biofilm metagenome | biome: Industrial cooling water; feature: Water cooling tower basin; material: Biofilm | place: United Arab Emirates | collected...
CGCGTCCAGCAGTTCCGTGATGATCGCATCACGCTCCGCGGACTGCACCGGCGCCACCACGGCGCCCCGCTCGACGATCTCCGTCAACTTCTTCATGCCTGGGCTCCCGAGGCCGTCACCGATGGTGACCCGGCTTGGTCCGTTCCTTGTGGTCCCGAACCTGCCTCTCGCCCTTGTGGCACGCCTCGTCGATCACCGCGTAGAGGTCTTCGCCCGTCGCGTGAACCATGAAATCCGCGTGCTTCTCCACGTCGATCCGCAACTCGACCCCGAACGAGCCGTGCGTGTGGTGGTCCACCTTCGACGCCGTCACCACGATCTGCTGAATCCGGTCAAAGTACTTCAGCAGCTTCTCGCACTTGCTCTCGGCGTGCTGCCGGATGGCGGGAGTGATCTCAAGGTTCCGACCCACAACGTCAATCCGCATGATCGCTCCTTCAATGCCCCCGCACTGCACAGGCCCCCTCTGTCCGCTTTCCCTGCCCCCGCTCGCCCGCACTCTCCCGCCAAAGCTCCAGGCGGGTCCGCATTCTACCGGTCGTACCGGCGGGCAGCCCCCGAGATTCGCCCCGCCGCACGCACGCCCGGCTGTCCACCAACGAATGCGGGGCGCCCGGAAGGACGCCCCGTTTCCATCGGACAGGTTTGCCGTCCGGACAATGGGCCTGGGCAGACTCGAACTGCCGACCTCACCCTTATCAGGGGTGCGCTCTAGCCAACTGAGCTACAAGCCCGGGATGTCAAATCCACCCCTCGCGGCGGTGGGAGGCGAGTATACGTCGGCTCTTTCCCGTCGTCACCTCCACTCGCCTCAACTCTTGCGCCAGGGATTTCCCCGGACATTGACCGACCATATTTTCTTGGTCCGTAACGGCAGGGGCCGATACTCTGTGATGAGTGCGTGCGCGTTCTCATTCACGCACCGAGGACCGCGAGAGACAATGCAAACCATCGGGATCTTGACGGCCTCCGCCTGCGCGGTCGCGCTCGCTTTGTGTGCGCTCCCCGTCGCGATGGCACGCCCGGAGCCCCCGCCCTCTCCCCCGCCTCCCCAGTCACAGCGTCTGCTTGTCGTCCCCCATCACACCGATCACTTTACCGCCGCCGGCATGACTCCCGACGCCGCCAGTATTCGTCGCGGGCAGGCGATCGATCGCATTCGCGGCCTGGGCGAGAGACGGGTTCCCGAATTGGATTTGTGGGTAGTCCGCGCCGGCTCCGAACAGCACGATCTGCAGGCCACACTGCTTCGTACCGGAGACTACCGGCACGTCGAGCCCGACTGGATCGTGCAAACCTGCGGCACGCCCAACGACCCGTACTTCGACCAGCAGTGGCACCTCCGGCGCATCCGCTGCGACACCATCTGGCCCTTCACGGTGGGCGGGTCGGTGATCTGTGCCTTTGTCGACACGGGCGTCGATCGAACGCACCCGGACCTGGCCCCGAACCTCGTCCCCGGTTACAACGCCTTCCGAAGAGCTTCACAGGCTTCGGGAGCTCCCGTCGACGATCTCAACGGCCACGGGACCGCCACCGCCGGGATCGCCGCCGCCACAGGGAACAACTCGGTCGGGGGCGTGGGTGTCGGCTGGACGATCTCCATCATGCCCGTGCGCGTCTCGGACAGCGCCAACGGGTCGGCGTTCATGAGCGACATCATCGATGGCATCGTCTGGGCCGTCCGGAATCGCGCCCGGGTCGTCAGCGTCGGGTACGCCGGGGTGCAGGCCTCCGTCGTTCAGTCGGCCGGGGAGTGGGTCCGCCGGAACAACGCGCTGCTCGTGTGGCCGATGGACAACGCCGGCGTCGAGTACTCCTTTGACTGGCCCGACGTCGTCGTCGTGTCCGGAACGCAGATGTCGGGAGAGCTCAACCCGGGGTCGAGCTTCGGCGTCGGCGTTGATTTCGCCGCGCCCGCCGCTGGGATCTATGCACCAAGCCGCGGCGGGTTCTACACCTCCTACAGCGGCAACAGCTTCGCCGGGCCACAGGTCGCCGGCGTCGCGGCGCTCGCCTGGTCGATGGACCCCTCCCTCTCGCCAACCCAGATCCTCCGCGCCCTCGAACTCTCCGCGGAGGACGTCGGGCCCAGCGGCCGAGATTCTCGCACTGGGTTCGGCATCGTCGACGCCGCCGGCGCGGTCAGGCTGGCCAGCCGGGTCGACTTCAACCGCGACGGCTTCATCGATTTCTTTGACTACGACGCCTTCATCACCGCCTTCGAGAGCGGGTCTGCCACGGCGGACGTGAATGCGGACGCGTTCATCGATTACATGGACTATTCCAACTTCGTTGCCCTGTTCGTCGGGTTCGACCGCTGAAGGACCGCTCGGCTACCATCCGGCCGCATCCCCGGAGGTTGTCGATGAACCGTGCTCTTGCTCTTGCCGCCGCGCCCCTCGTGCTCACGCTCGCTTCCTGCGGCGCGATCGTGATCCCGCGGACCACCTCCCCCGAGGAACGCCAGCAGATGCAGGCGGCCCAGGAGCGAGTCGCCCAGCTCGAGCGCGTTGCCCGGTGGATGTCCGGCTCGTTCTCATCCGCCGAACAGTCGGTGCTCGATCCCGACTTCCTCGAGATCAACCTCCACATGGCCCCCATCTGGCCCGAACGCACCGACGGGAAGTGGTTCTACGTCGAGCAGGCGATGGCCTCACGACCCGATCGCCCCTATCGCCAGCGCGTCTATCGACTCATCATTCAGCCCAACGGGCTTGTCGTCAGCGAGGTCTTCACGCTCCCGGGAGAAGCGCTCCGCTTCGCCGGGGCGTGGCAGAGGACCGAACTGCTCAAGGACCTCTCGCCCAAGGAACTCCGCCTGCTCGACGGCTGCGCCGTGGTTCTGCAGCGAGTCTCCGAGATCGAATACAAAGGCGGCACCGTCGGCAACGGCTGCGCGAGCGATCTCCGCGGCGCGTCCTACGCCACCAGTGAGGTCACCATCACCCCCGAGGGGCTTCTCACGCTCGATCGCGGGTTCGATAAGAACGGCGAGCAGGTCTGGGGCTCCACCAAGGGTCCCTACCAGTTCTTGCGCGTCACATCGCGTTAATCTGGGGCCTTCTTTCCGGTACTTCCGTGCTTTGCTTCGGCGGCCGCGAAATGCGGGCGGCGGAGGGGCGTTGTCCTTCGGGGTCGTCCCCGTGGAGGTGCGTGATGCGGCTGCTGCGAGTGTTCGTCCTGCTCTGGATGCTCTTCGGGTTGGCGCACGATCTGTGGGCTTCGCCGCCCGAGACCGCGCCGGGCGATGCCGCCGCGTCCGCGAAAGAGCCGGCCAAGGGCTACAAGCCCGGCAAGGGCCCCTACGAGGTGCGCGATATCTCCACGATCACCCTTCGTGACGAGGGGCGCAAGAAGGACCTGACGCTGCGTGTGCGGGCTCCAAGGACGCCGGCACCGACCCCCGCCGTTGAAGGAAAGGGCGAAGTGGAAGGGAAAGAGGCTGGGCTGGGACCTTGGCCGGTAATCATTTTCTCGCACGGCGCCGGCGGCTCGAAGGACGCCTTCGCCGAGTTGTCCGCCCAATGGGCCTCGCAGGGGTACGTGGTGATCCATCCGACGCACTCCGATTCGGTCCAGGAGCGTCGAGCCCGGGGACTGCCGCGGACGGCGAATCCGCAGGACATCGTTGCCAACGTCAAGCTGCCGGAGCGGATGGGCGACGTCACGTTCGTGCTCGATCAGCTCGACGAGATCGCGGGCAAGGTCGAAGGGCTCAAGGACGAGACCGGCAAAAGCCTGATCGACAAGAGCCGCATCGGCATGGCCGGGCACTCCGCCGGCGCGATGACCACGCAGTTGGTCTACGGCGCGAAGGCGAGGGTCGGCGGGCTCGGCCGGTCTCGTTCGTACGCGGACCCGCGCATCAAGGCGGCGATCCTCATCTCCGGGCAGGGGCTCGAGAAGCGCATGTTCGACAAGGAGAGTTGGAGTGAGATCTCCGGGCCCATGATGGTGTTCAGCGGCAGTCTGGACACGACTTCCGTGAGCAACGAAACGCCCGAGAGCCGCACGCACCCGTACGTCTACGCGAAGCCGGGCAACAAGTACCTGGTGTTCATCGAGGGGGCGACGCACGGCAGCTACCAGGGCAAGGGCGGGGAGCGATTCCTCCGAGAGGAGCCCACGACCGACCCTGAACTGATCGGGGAAATCGTTCGGTCGGCGACGACGGCGTTCTGGGACGCGCACCTGAAGTCCGAGCCGGAAGCGGCCACGTACCTCAAGAGCGACGCGGTGAAACAGCTTGGGCGTGGCAAGGTGCGCTACGAAACCAAGTAACGGGCGGGATGCTCAGACGTTGAAGAGGAAGTGGCAGACGTCGGCATCCTGCATGACGTAGTCCTTGCCTTCGATCCGCATCTTGCCGGCTTCCTTGATCGCCTTCTCGGTCTTGTACTTCTCGAGATCGGCGACCGAATAGATCTCGGCGCGGATGAAGCCCTTCTCAAAGTCGGTGTGGATGACGCCGGCGGCCTGGGGGGCGGTGGCGCCGATGGGGACGGTCCAGGCGCGGATCTCCTTAGGCCCGGCGGTGTAGTAGGACTGAAGTCCGAGGAGGTGGTAGGCCGCTCTCGCGAGACGGTTGAGCGCGGGCTCCTCCATCCCCATGCTCTGGAGCATCTCGATCTTGTCGGCCTCGGAGAGTTCGGCCAGTTCGCTCTCGATCTTGGCGCACACGGGAACGACCTCGGAGCCCTCCTTGGCGGCGTGCTCGCGGACCTTTTTGCAGAGCGGGCCGTTGCCGTTGACGTCGTCCTCGTCGACGTTCATGACGTAGAGCACTCGCTTGGCGGTGATCAGGCCGAGACCTTTGACGGCCTTGGCCTGCTCGGGGTCGTCGAACTTGACGGTGCGTGCGGGCTGGCCCGCGTCGAGCACGGGCTTGAGCTTCTTGAGGGCCTCGGCGCGGGCGACGGCTTCCTTGTCGCCGCTCTTGGCGTTGCGCTGCGCCTTGTCGAGGGAGGCGGAGACGGTTTCGAGGTCGGCCAGGACGAGTTCGGTGTTGATGATGTCGATGTCACGGAGGGGATCGACGGAACCTTCGACGTGGGTGATGTCCTCGCCGCCGGGTGCCTTGGTGAAGCAGCGGACGACCTGGAGGATGGCGTCGACCTCGCGGATGTGGGAGAGGAACTTGTTGCCGAGGCCCGCGCCTTCGGAGGCGCCCTTGACGATGCCCGCGATATCGACGAGGCGGAGCATCGCGGGGACGACCTTCTGGGACTCGATGTGGGCGCGGATGATCTCGAGGCGCGGGTCGGGGATGGGGACGACCCCGACGTTGGGCTCGATGGTGGCGAAGGGGTAGTTCGCGGCGAGAGCACCCGCCTTGGTGAGGGCGTTGAAGAGGGTGGACTTGCCGACGTTGGGGAGACCGACGATTCCTGCTTCCATAAGGGGAAGATGGTAGACATGAAAGAAAGCCCACGGGTGAGGACCCGTGGGCTTCCTTTTCGGGGGTTTTTCGTTGGATCAGCAGCCGTTCTCGAAGTACTCGACGAAGCGGGAGAAGTCGAAGAAGTCGATGAAGCCGTCGGCGGTGATGTCGGCGTCGCGGGCGCGGGGGCAGTCGCCGCGTTCGTAGCAGCCGACGAAGTCGGCGTAGTCGAAGAAGTCGACGAAGCCGTCGAGGTTGAAGTCGGCCTCGCAGGCGGGGGATTCGTTGCCGGCGGGCTCGTTGACGGGGTCGATGTCGTACCAGCCGCGGGGGGTGTTGCGCGGGGCTTCGTTGTGGCGGGTGCGGGTGAAGAAGGTGAGTTTGCCCATGGAGACGGAGCGGAAGGCGTTCCAGGGAGTGTTGGTGTCGGGGGCCCAGCGGCCGAGGCGGGGGTCGAGCGTGAAGGTGGTGAGTTCGCCGTCGGTGAGGGCGAGAAGCTGGCCCAGGCGGTTGAAGTCGAAGCCGCGGATGTTGCGGAGGCGGCTGTGGGAGGCGGTGGAGGCGAGGTTGAATCGTCCCGAGGCGGCGTCGAAGGCGAGTTCGAAGGTGCCCGTGCCCTGCGAGGAGGCGAGCCAGAGTCGGCCGGTGAGAGGGTTGATGGCGACGGAGCCGTCGCCCGGGAGGGTGATGCCGGAGGGGACGAGGGTGTTGCCGGTAAGGGCGAGTGCGGAGGTGAGGGTGAGGATGCGGGAGTTGTTGCTTCCCAGGGCGCGGATGGTGTCGGTGGTGTCGTCGATGGTCCAGGCGTTGATGGGGAAGGGGAGGTTGATGGAACCGAGGGGGATGGGGCGGTCGTCGACGATCTTGTACTTGTTGACGATGGAGCCGAGCTGGGTGTAGAGGTGCCCGAAGCGGTCGATGAGCACGCGGTCGGGGGCGCGGTCGAAGGTGGCGACGCGGGTGATGTCCCGGGTGGCGGGGTTGTACTGGAAGATGCCGGCCGGGCCCTGGCGGCCGGAGTCGGCGGTGATGAGGTGTGAGAGGGACGAGTGGTCGAAGGCCACGTCGATGATGGTGCCGCCGGTGGGCGAGGGGACCTCGGTGACGCTGGGGGAGGATCCCTTGAAGACGCCGGGGAGCTGGTAGGCGAGGGCGACGTTGGGGTCGAGCGGATGCGTGCCGAGGGCGACAAGCGGGACGATGTGGGTGCGCGAGTCGAAGATCCGGACGGGATCGTCGGCGGTGCCGTTGAAGGACTCGTCGAAGGAGCTGACGAAGGCCATGTCGCCGTCGATGTTGAGATAGCGGCGGTAGAGGACGCGCTCGACGCGGGTGAAGGGGGACTGGAGGATGGTGGATTCGTTTTTGGTGTTGGGGTCGTGGTAGAGGATCGTGGCGTTGTAGAAGTCGGCGTTCAGGACGCCGACGATGCTCACGGCGTGCCCGCCGTCGCGTTCGAGCTCATCGCCGTCGCGGTAGTAGCGGCCGTAGGCGATGGCGGTGGGCCAGCCGAGGAAGAGAGCGGCGTAGAGATGAGACGTGCGAGGGAAGTTCTCATCGTCGGCCTTGTATCCGAGGACGAAGAAGCGAGAGCCTTGGCCTCGGTCGACGAGCCACTCGGAGAGGCCTTCGATGGCGTCACCGAAGCTGGTGCCGCCGTCGTCGGTGTCGTAGTACTGTCCGAGGTTGAAGATGTGGGAGCTGATGGTGTTGTAGAGGGGGAGCTGAGCGCCCCAGTTGGGCGGGTTGCTGACGCCGGTGATGACGTTGTACCCGGAGTCGTCGAGGATGGCGAGGATGTTGGAGTGAGCGGTGGGGACGCAGTGGACGGAGCCGTTGTTGGGCAGTCCGATGTGGGAGATGATGGGGAAGGGGTCGTACTCGGTGCGTCGGCGCTGGTCGAAGTCGGGAATTCCGGGCCAGTAGATGTCGTATGACTGGGCGAGTGAGATGGCGGTGGGGAGGCAGGCGAGGAAGGCGGCGGCGGCGTGACGGATTCTCATGGCACACTCCAATGGGGGCTTTGCGGGGGGAGCGAGTCGCTCCTACGACGAGAGGCGTGGAAGCCCTCGCGGAGGGCCAAAGTTTTTGGCTTGTGGCGGCTGATCGGGCGGTTCGCCGGGCTGGGGGTGGGGCTGGGGGTGGGGGTGGGGCGGGCGGCCTAAAGTGGGTCGTGCGCTCGTAGCTCAGTTGGATAGAGCGGCGGTTTCCTAAACCGCAGGTCGGCAGTTCGAGCCTGCCCGAGCGCGTTCTGTGGCGGAGGGATGTCGGCCTGCGGGGCCGCTGGGCATTAGATGAGCCCTGCGGCGAGAGCGGCGGCGAGAACAAAGAGGAGCGTGGCGACCGTCATGCGGATGCTGCGGAGGGTGATGCCGTGGAGAAGTCTGCGTGAGGCGTAGGTGCCGAGGCAGCCGGCGAGGCAGGTGACGAGGACGAGGGCGAGTGTTCGCGTCTCGGTGAGGGCGTGGGGAGCGTTGCGAGCGTCGTCGGAGCGGGCGAGTGCGAGGAGCCCGATGGCGTAGGCGGCGAGGCGGGTGAGATCGACGAGCGTGGAGAGGACGGTTGAGGTGCCGACGAAGGCGTTCTTGTCGAGGCCGGCCTTGAGGAGGAAGGGTGCGCGGAGAGCGCCCTGCATGCCGGTGAGCCCGCCGACGAAGCCGGAGAGGATGCCGCCGATGGGGAGGGCGGAGGTCGGAAGGGCGAGGCGTTGGTATGCGGGAGAGAGTTCGAGCGAGGCGAGGATGGCGAGGAAGGCGGCGACGACGAGCTTTGGTGCGGAGATGGAGCAGGTTCTGCCGGCGAGGGAGTAGGTGGTGAGAGGCTCGGCGGGTGCGAGGATCGCGAGGAGCGAAGCGCCGGCGATGGCCGCGAGGACGGCGGGGATGCCGAAGGCGAGGAGAACGCGTCGGTCGGCGTATCGGCCGATGAGGGCGAGTTTGAAGAGGTTGTTGGCGAGATGGACGACGGCGGTGGCGGCGATGGCGACTTCGATCGGGAAGAAGATGGCGAAGACGGGCATGAGGACGGTGCCGAGGCCGAACCCGCTGAGGAAGGCGAGGGCGCTGGCGGCGGCGGCAACGAGAGGAAGGACGAGGAAGTCCATAACGAAGCGTACGGCGTGGTAGGATGGCCGCATGAAACAGGCGGCACGAATCGGCGTAGCGATGGGCGTGTGGGTGATGGCGTCGGTGGGGGTGTGGGCCGGGCCGCCGGTGGACGAATTTGTGAAGGACGTGAGGTTGGTGGCGGGGCCGGGGAGCCCGGGGTCTGTGGTGGGCTTGCGGGAGGGGGTGGAGGCGGTGGTCGTGGGGGAGGTTGGTGGGGGGGCGGTGTCGCCGGTGTGCGTGGCGGCGGAATGGGGGAAAGGGCGTGTGGTGGGGTTTGGTCATTCGGGATATCTGGACACGGGAGTGATGGAGGTTGGCGAGACCGGGGTGCTGATGGAGCGGCTGGTGGGGTGGGCGAGCGGGGGCGTGAAGAAGGCGGCGGTGCTGGACGGCGGGCTGGCGGGGTGGCTCGAGCAGCGCGGGTACGAGGTTGTAAGGCCGGGCGCGATCAGCGAGGAAGCGCTGAAGGGCGTTGGAGTGGTGCTGCTGGGTGGGCGGGAGTTGTCGGCGAGTCAGCGGGAGGTGCTGTCGGGGTGGGTGCGTCGCGGTGGCGGGTTGGTGGCGGCGCAGACGGGCTGGGGTTGGCAACAGATCGCGGCGAGGGGCGGGCCGAGCCCGGACATGAGAACGAACAGCCTGAACCAGATGATGCTGGGCGCGGGGATCGGGTGGACGGACGAGATCGTGGAGAAGACGAAGGGCGAGGGGTTTGACGCGTCGAGGCGCGGAGTGGGCCCGATGACCCTGCCCGGGGCGTTGGAGGCGTTGATGCGGGCGGAGGGCGAGGGGAAGGCGGAGGGTCGGGAGGCGAGGCGTGCTTTGTCGCAGGCGTCGGCGACGGCGTCACGCGGCGTTCGGCTGCTGCCCAAGGACGATCGGACGCTTCGGCCGAAACTCAGAGGGATGATGGCGCAGCATGCGGGCGCGATGGTGCCGACGGAGGCCTCGCCGCTGAAGGTGGATCGCGCGTTGCCGCGGATGCTGATGGCGTTGCAGGTGGATGAGATGAACGCGTTGGCTGCGGAAGAGGTGCGGGCACATGCGGCTTCGAAGGCGTTTCCGGGCGAGGTGGCGGCCGGGGCGGAGCGGGTGACGCGGCGGGTGGAGGTGGATACGTCGGTGCCGAGGTGGCACAGCACGGGTCTTTACGCGCCGGCGGGGGCGTTGATCACGGTGACGGTGGAGGGGGACGAGGTGGATGGGCTGGGGGTTCGGATCGGATGCCATACGGACGAGTTGTGGCATCTGGCGGAGTGGAAGCGGGTGCCGGAGATCTCGAAGTCGTGGGGGCTGAAGAAGGGGGCGAATCGGGTGGCGTCGGCGTTCGGCGGGCTGGTGTACGTGGAGGTGTCGGGTCGGGCGCGCGGTGTGCGGTCGGTGACGATCGCGGGGGCGGTGGAGAGTCCGCGGTTCGTGCTGGGGAAGACGACCAAGGAGGAGTGGACGAGACTTCGCAAGGCGCCGGGGGCGTGGGGCGAGATTGAAACGCCCAGCGTGATCGTGAGCGTGCCCTCGTCGGCGCTGCGAGGGATCGAGGACCCGACGGAGATCGCGACGCTTTGGCAGGAGATTCTGGATCATGCGGCGGACTTGCGTGGGATTCCGCGGAAGAGGCGGAGCCCGGAGCGGTATGTGCCGGACGTGCAGATCTCGGCGGGGTACATGCACAGCGGGTACCCGATCATGACGCACATGGACGTGGTGAAGGACCTGAGCGACGCGGCGACGCTGCGGGCGGGGTCGTGGGGGCTCTTTCACGAGCTCGGGCACAACCACCAGGACGGGATGTGGACGTTCGACGGGACTGTGGAGGTAACGTGCAACCTGTGGTCGCTCTACCTGATGGAGAAAGTCTCGGGCAAGCCCGTGGGGACCGGGCACGACGCGATCGACAAGGTTGAGGAGCGGAAGCGGCGGACGGTGAAGTACATGGCGGAAGGGGCGGACTTCTCGGCGTGGAAGCGGGACCCGTTCCTGGCGCTGGAGATGTACATCCAGATGCGCGAGGCGTTCGGGTGGGAGCCTTTCACGACGGTGTTCAAGGAGATGGACGCGTTGCCGGGCGGGCAGAGGCCGAAGACGGATCTGGACCGGCACGACGAGTGGATGACGCGGATGAGCCGCGCGACGGGGCGGAACCTTGGGCCGTTCTTTGAGAAGTGGGGCGTGCCGACGTCGCCCGGCGCGAGGGCGTCGGTGGCGGGGCTGCCGGGGTGGATGCCGGAGAGCTTGAACTAGTTGCGGAGGGAGGCGAGGTCGATGACGAAGCGGTACTTGACGTCGCTTTTGAGCATGCGTTCGTAGGCTTCGTTGATTTTCTGGATGGGGATGATCTCGACGTCGCTGACGATGTTGTGCTTCCCGCAGAAGTCGAGCATTTCCTGGGTCTCCCGGATGCCGCCGATGAGGGATCCGGAGAGGTGTCGGCGCGGCATGAGGAGGCTGAAGACGCTGACGCCCTGGGGAGCGGGGGGCGCGCCGACGAGGACGAGCGAGCCGTCGAGCTTGAGCTGGGCGAGGTAGGCGTTGAGGTCGTGGTCGGCGGAGACGGTGTCGACGATGAGGTCGAAGGTGCCGGCGTGGGCGGCCATCTGGGCGGGGTCGGTGGAGACGATGGTCTGGTCGGCGCCGAGGCGTTTGGCGTCGGCGGCCTTGCGGGGTGAGGTGGTGAAGAGGCAGGTGTGGGCGCCGAAGGCCTTGGCGAACTTGACGCCCATGTGCCCGAGGCCGCCGAGGCCGACGATGCCGACCTTCTTGCCGGGGCCGGCCTTCCAGCGGCGGAGGGGTGAGTAGGTGGTGATACCGGCGCAGAGGAGGGGGGCGGCGCCGGCGGGGTCGAGGTTGGCGGGGACCTTGAGGGTGAAGGCCTCGTCGCAGACGATGCGCTCGCTGTAGCCGCCGTAGGTGACGGCGCCGGGGGTATCGAGCTTGGCGTCGGGGCTGTTGTAGGAGAAGATGGGGCCTTTGTGGCAGAACTGCTCTTCGCCGGAGGAGCAGGAGGGGCAGGAGCGGCAGGAATCGACGAGGCAGCCGACGGCGGCGAGGTCGCCGACCTTGAACCTGGAGACGCCGCCGCCGACGGCGGTGACGCGGCCGAGGATCTCGTGGCCTGGGACGACGGGGAAGTTGGTCATGCCCCATTCGTTGCGGGCGAAGTGGAGATCGCTGTGGCAGACGCCGCAGTAGAGGATCTCGATGGCGACGTCCTTGTTGGCGGGGTCGCGGGTGTCCACCGTTCGCCTCGGGATGGAGTGAGGCATGACGGGCATGCTGGGAGCGAAGGCGGCGTAGGCCTTGGTTGGAACGGTGGTGGTTGTCATGGGGGCATGGTACACGGGGGCGGGTGTCGCGCGCCGCGGCGTGGGGCATGCACTACGAACGGGGGAGGGCGCGTGCAACGGTTTGGTCTGTTTGTCGCGCGTTGGGATCGGGCAGAGTGTCCGGATCGCGCGACGGCTGTCGTTGCTGGGACGAGACGGGGGATGCTCACGACATGCATGAACCGCGAGGAACCTCGGCACGATTCTGAACGGCGCCGATGCGTCGAGCGGGCGGGCGCGGCATCGAAGTCGCGGCGCGACTTCGATGGCACCGCAGGGGCACGGGGCGGGGATCAGGCTCTTAGGGAGCCATTCCGCCGCTCATTGAACTCGGCCCAGAACTCGGCGGAGGGCTGCACTTCGCGGACTTCAAAGTCGACGAGGTCGGACCAGCGGTTGATCCAAGGTTGAAGGGCTTCGCGGCTTGGGGCTTGCATCAACTGGAAACATCGGGAGCCGTCGGGCTCGACCCAACTGGCGACATAGGCGATGTCGTCGGGCATCATGCGGCCTGAGGCCCTGAACCGTTCGCCGACGGCTGCGGGGCCGGCTTTCATCGTCTCGATGACCATGTAGAGCATGGGGGGAGTACGCCGGGCGCGGGGGCGGAGTTCAGGAGAGGAGGCGAGGAATCGGCTCCTTCCTTCCAATCAGGTGTGCGGGCGGAAAGACCGCGGCACCGATCGTGGCATTGAACGATCGGTGTTCCGGGCGAGGCCCAACGCCCGTCGAGCTCCGCACCGATCGCTCCAAGCTGCGATCGGTGGCACGGGACAGGGATCGGTGGAGCCGGACCCCGTAGCGCAACGGAGTGTTGGGGCTCGACTCCTACGCTCGAAGCATGAGATGTAGTGGCATAACTATCAAACCCAAGTGAAAGTAACGCATACCGGGGAAACCACTGGTTCCAAAGGTGTGCTTGACTGACCATTCAAGCGCTATTAGTCTGATCAAGTTGGCCATGAGCGTTTCATGCTGCTGCAATGGTTGCAAAGTAGTGGAGGTTGCCAGTGAATTCCCAGCTGCTTGTTCATGTCCCTTTGGTGTTTGTGTTCGGTTGCACGATGATGTCGAGTGGATGTGCGACAATTGTGAATGGAAAGACACAAGAGATTTCCATTTCGACTGTACCCCCAGGCGCAACTGTCACTATCGATGGAACTCAGACTCTCATCACACCGGCAAAGGTCGAGCTTCGTCGCAACAAGGACTATGTGCTGACCTTTACCAAGGATGGGTATCAGACGCAGGTTATTCCGATCACCGGAGTGCTTAGTGGTTGGCTGATTGGAAACTTGGTCTTTGGAGGATTGATCGGCGGCGGAGTTGACGCGGCTACAGGAGCTGGCTTTACGCTGACACCAGAGGCTGTCGCTATCGTGCTACAGCCCCTCCAGCCAGGCCAAGCAGCGGCGGCAGTTCCAAGCGGACCGCTTTCCATTGACGATCGCGCTGCTCTTGCGGACAAGATGAAGGCGGATGGGATTATTGACGAGAAGCAGCATGCTGCGATCAAGAAGAAGCTTGAAGAGGAACGCGCCGCAGTTCCCGCTTCGAAGTAGATTCTCTTTGACGTAAGCGAAGAAGAACGGGCCGGTCCGGCGAACCGGGCCACCGGCGAACTGGGGATGAGCGTGAACGGGCTTAAGGCCTGATGGCCTTGGCGTGGACGTCCTTCAGCTGTTCGTCGGTGACGGGGCCGGGGGCGCCGGTCATGAGGTCTTGGCCGGTCTGGGTTTTGGGGAAGGCGATGACGTCGCGGATGTTGGTGGTGCCGAGGAAGTTCATGACGAGGCGGTCGAGGCCGAAGGCGATGCCGGCGTGGGGTGGCGCGCCGAACTGGAGGGCTTCGAGGAGGAAGGAGAATTTCTCCTTGGCCTGCTCGGGGG
>ERZ1066130.503-NODE-503-length-13638-cov-11.452183_pt1 | contig 13638 bp, 13 predicted proteins | sample MGYA00382777_ERZ1066130 | MGnify/ENA primary metagenome ERZ1066130 (study PRJEB33369, sample SAMEA5778360) | biofilm metagenome | biome: Industrial cooling water; feature: Water cooling tower basin; material: Biofilm | place: United Arab Emirates | collected...
TTGTTGCTGTCTCCCGTGATGCGGGCGTTGGAGACGTGGTGCCAGCGCACCCCGCCCTCGAGCCTCAGTCCCGCGTCGGTCAGCCTGCGCGTGAACCCGACGCCGAGCCTGGGCGTGAAGTTGAAGCTGGTGCCGCCTTCGGGGACGTCGTCGGTGGAGAAGAGCACCCCGATTCCGCCATCGAGGAAGAGAGTCCAGTTCTCGGATTCCAGGAAGTGCCAGCGGATGAGCAAGGCGGGGTTGAGTCCGGTGGCGTCGCCCCCCTTGAGATTGAAGTAGAAGAGCCCGAGCTCGCCGCCGATCTGAACGCCTTGGGCGACAAAGGTGGAGAGCCCGACACGGATGTTGAGGTCGGTGTCCTCGTTGAGATCGAACGCGACTCCGCCGCCGAGGGACATCCACCAACCCGAGTCCGGGCTGCCGAAGGCGCGGGACTTGGCGGGTTGATCGGGCTGCGGGGGCTCGATGCGGAAGGCGTAGGCGGGGTCGACCTCGCCCGTCGGCGCGGGAAGCACCAGAGGAGCTCGGAGCGAGATGTCGGGGTCGGGCAGATCGGACGCGAGCGCCGCGACCGGGAAGAGACAGGCGACAGCCGCGATGGAAGCGTGTATCTTCATGGACAAGAGCCTATCCCCCGACCCGAGACGATGCCCGATGGACCCCACAGGCAGCCATTCAAACGATGAGCGGCTTCGCGAGTTGCAGGAAGCGCAGGCGTTTGCCGAGCATCGGGCGGACCAGATCTCGGGCGAGGTGCTCGCGTTGAGCCGGCGGCTCGAAGAGCTGACACGGCGGCTGGCTTCGCTCGAACGTCGGCTCGACGAAGCGCTGCACCCGCAGAACGGGGGCGAAGAGGACCAACCGCCCGAGCCGACGCCGGGATCGTGAGGGCTCAGTCGCCCAGAAGCCGCTGGGCGGCCTTGGTGTAGAACTCGGCGCGCAGGTCATCGGGCAGGGCCATGCCACGGAGCGTGGGCGCGGACATGTTGTCGTGTGCGGCGGGGTTCACCATCGCCAGATCGGGGTCGGCGATGGGGCTGGCTGCCTCTCCCGACGATTCCCACAGAAGCCGGAGCGCGGCATAGCGGCTCGCGTACAGATCGAAGGCGGCCTCGGGGCTGTCGGCGAGCTCTCCCATCGGGTGTGCCTTCCCCGAACCCGAGGGCATCACGTGTTCGTCGGTGGTCACGATGTCTGAACCAAAGAGAATGCGGCCTCGCCACTTGTCGAGGAACGCGCGAACATCCTCTCGCGAGTGCTTCGAGATCTCACGGACGATCCACTTGGTGGCCGAGGCGTCGAGGTGAATATTGGGGTGTGCGGCGAGCAGATCATCGAGGAACCGCAGATCCTCTGGCCAGCCGCCCATGTGAGCGACGAGCCAGGGCGCGGGGAATCGGCGGACCATGCGTTCGAGACTTTCGTAGGCGGAACGCTTGGTGCCGTAGATCGCGGAGTCCTTGTATCGAGTGGCGAACCAGGTGTCCGGATCGGCGACGTGGCACTGGAACATCATGCCCAGTTCCATGGCGAGCTCGGCCTGACGGATGCGCCACGGGGCGTCGAAGGGGAGATAGTCCTCGGCGTCGGGGCCGGTGATGAGTTCTCGCAGGCGAGGGGCGTTCCAGAACTTCAGCATGCGTGCGCCGAAGTCGCGGTGGAAGATGCGGATCGCGTCGAGGTAGCCCTTGCCGAAGGCGTGCTTGCGGTTCTGGTCGGAGAACTGGGGGATGGCGACGAATCGGGCCATGCCGCCGAGGATCTCGGCGACTTTCTCGGCGTGATCGAGGCGGGTTTGCGTGTGCACGCGCACCACTCCGAAGAGCGACGCGACCTCGCGGAAGATACGCGCCGCCTCCACGCCGTTGACGTGAAGGTGGGCGTCGATGATGGGTGTGGCGGGAGGGCCGAGCCGGCGTGCGACCTCGCGATAGTCGACGCCGTAGCGGTTGGCCGGCGTGACGGGACGGGCGTGGGCCGTGCGTGCGAGAACATCGGCGATCGCGGGATTCACCGGCGATGGTAGCGAGGGTCAGCCGGCGGATGGCTGCGCGTAAACCCGGCCGCCGACGACGTGCCCGATGTACAGGGAGTGGTCGGCCTCGAGATCGAGGTGGCGGATGACGACGCAATCCAGCGCGACCAGGCTTCGACGAATCACCGGGGAGCCTGTGACGATGGTCTCGATGGGGAGGCAATCGAAGGGATCGCCTTCACGGCGCGTCGGGTCGGCAAACTTCTTGGCGATGAGGCGGTCCGCGTCGTCGACGCGGCAGATGGCAAAGGAGTGCGAATCGCGGATGAGCGGCTCGACCCAGTGGCCGCGGAACATCGCGACGCCGATCAGAGGCGGCTCGGCGGCGAGCTGCGTCACCCACCGCACGCAGACGCCGGCACGCTTTCCCTCGAAGGCGGACGTCATGACATAAAGCCCGCTGGGAAGGCGGGCAAGTGCGGCCGACGCGTCCTGAGGCGTGACGTCGAGCATCGGTCCAGTTACTTCGTCCGTTCCGGGGGGCCGGACGAGCCCAAGCCAAGGACCGGGCGAGAAAGGACTTGTCCAAGGCCGCAAGACCATACACCCATTTATGGTTGCTGTGGGTGAGGGTGTCGGTTGCCTGTGATGCTCGATCACGAGAAGGAAAGCCGTGGGCGGCGGCGGATTGCGGACGCTGTGAAATCGCAACGTATTGCCGGAAATGGCTTTAGATACTCATCGCGAGATTTCTTCCACAAATCCACAGAGGTGTCGAAAGGTGAGCGGTTGTGTTGACTTGTGGGTGAGAGTGGGTTAGATTCCCATATCTGCCCACGAGGATTCGATCGTGCTGTTCACCGGACACGCCGAAGCGACGATCGACGCCAAGGGGCGGCTGGGTATCCCCTCGAAGTTCCGGTCGAAGGCCGACGCGGGGCAGGGGGGCCTGGAATGGGTGTGCGTGCCGTGGCCCGGGGGTGTGCTGAGGGTGTACACGGCGAAGCGGTTCGAGGAGTTGGCGTCTCGCGGGGCGTCGTCGCTGACGCCGGATCAGGATCTTGCGGAGCTGCAGTCGACGTTGTACGGGATGGCGGAGTCGGTTGAGCCGGACGGTGCGGGGCGGATTTCGTTGCCGAAGCACTTGGTGGAGTTGGTGAAGGTTGGTTCTGAGGTGGTGGTGGTCGGGGCTGGGGATCGGTTGGAGGTTCACGACCGGGCGACGTGGCAGCAGAGCCTGGAGAAGCGGTTCAGCAATTTGCCGAGCTTGGTGGCGAGGCTTGGATCGAGGAAGGACTGATCGGGGATTTGGGGATCGCAAAGCGGGTGGGAGGGAGAGGTACCTGGGATCTGTGGCCGGAAACGGCTGGCTCAGGCTTGAAGAAGGAAGATGGCGGGGAAACCCGCCGAGGAATCTGGGCCCGAGGTTGTTCGGAGCAGGACGCGACGAACGGCGGCGGGTCTGGACAGGACTGAGCCCCGCGGGGCGTAGGCGAATGAATCGCCGAATCCCGCGGCCCAAGCAACCGCCGCTCGAACCGACGCCGCAGGGAAGCGCCGGTCGGCGAGCGGGTCTCCCGCCCCGAGTTGTGTGGGGCACGCAGGACGCGAGGGAGGCCCGAAGGGCAGGACGCCCGCGGCGGATCGGCTCCCGCGTTCGGCCGCGCCACCACGGGCCGAACGCCTTCAACACGGTTCCCACCGGCGACGGGTCCACCACCACCACCACCAACGCCTCTTTTCCCGTCGCCATCGCGCCGCTGGGCCCACCACCCGGCGGCGTCTTTTTTTGGAGCGGTCGGTCGGGCCGCTACGATGGGGGCGATATGACGCAGACCGCGGAATACGTGCTGGGTACGGGTCGGGACGAGTCGGTTCGGCTGGGGCTGCAGCACCGGCTGTGGTCGTGGGCGGCGCATCGCCTGTGGGAGCGGGCGGGGGTCCGTCCCGGGCTGTCGGTCTTGGACGCGGGGTGCGGCCCGGGGCACGCGGCGATGGATCTGGCGCAGATTGTCGGCCCGAGCGGGCGGGTGATCGGGCTGGACGAGTCGGCGTCCTTCCTGAAGGAGCTGGGTGACGAGGCGAAGGCGAGGCGCCTGACGAACGTGCATCGGGTTCTTGGGGACGTGCAGTCGTTGGAAGAGGCGCTGCCGGAGGAGCGCGGGACGATCGACCTGGCGTACATGCGCTGGGTGCTGTGCTTTGTGCCGCGGCCCGAGGACGTGATCCGTGGGCTGGCGTCGCTGGTCAAGCCGGGCGGGCGGGTGGCGATTCAGGATTACTTCAACTACGAGTTTTCGATCAAGCTGGCGCCGCGGCGGCCGGCGTTCGAGCGGGTGGTGGAGGCGGTGGCGTCGTCGTGGCGTCGTCGCGGGGGTGATCCGGACATCGTGGCGCGGCTGCCCGGGATGCTGCTCGATCATGGGTTTGAGGTTCGGTCGCTCGAAGTTGTTCAGCGGGTGGCGCGTTCGCCCGCGGCGTTCGCTGAGTCAGGCGGCGGCGACTCGATGTGGCACTGGCCCGACACGTTCTTCCGCACGTTCACGCCCAAGCTGGTGAGCCAGGGTGAACTGACGCAGCGTGAGTGCGACGAAGCGCTGACGGTGTGGAACGAGGCGTCATCGGACCCGGCGTCGTTCGTGCTCATGCCGAGCGTGTTCGAGATCGTCGCGGTTCGTCGCTGAGATTCACTCGAAGCGCAGGTGCTTGACGGATTGGCCCGAGTCGCGGAGGTCGATGAGGGCGTCGATGCCGATGGCGAGATGGTCGTCGACGAACTTTTCCGTGACGAGGCGGTCGCTCTCGGCGGTTTTGACGCCCTCTGGGGTCATGGGGTTGTCGGAGACGAGGAGGAGCGCGCCCTTGGGGATCGAGTTGACGAACCCGACGATGAAGATGGTGGCGGTTTCCATGTCGATGCCGACGGCGCGGAGCGAGCGGAGGTAGTCGCGGAACTGCTCGTCGTGCTCCCAGACGCGGCGGTTGGTGGTGTAGACGGTGCCGGTCCAGTAGTCGTGCTTGCGTTCGATGATGGACTGGGACACGGCTCGTTGGAGACGGAACGAGGGCAGGGCGGGAACTTCGGGGGGCATGTATTCGTCGCTGGTGCCTTCGCCGCGGATGGCGGCGATGGGGAGGACGAAATCGCCGACCTTGGATTTCTTGAGCCCGCCGCATTTGCCGAGGAAGAGGACGGCCTTGGGATCGACGGCGCTGAGCAGGTCCATGGTGGTGGCGGCCATGGCGGAGCCCATGCCGAAGTTGAGGATGGTGATGTTGCGTCCTTCGCCGACGCCGGTGGCGGACTGCATGGGGCGGTCGCGGCCGACGACGGGGACGCCGAAGCGCTCGGCGAACATCTCGACGTAGTTGGAGAAGTTGGTGAGGAGGATGTACTCGCCGAAGTCGCTGATCGCACGGCCGGTGTATCGGGGGAGCCAGTCGCGGACGATTTCGGCTTTGGATTTCATGGGTGGTTGCGGGCGTGGTTTACCCGGAGTGGCCGCTGTCCCAGTCTTCGATGCGTCGCCTCAGTTCGGCGTTGTGGAGGCGGAGGTTGTCGATCTCGAGCCTTGCCTTCTCGACCATGAGTTCGTGGAACTCGCGGCCGGCGTGCTCGCGGTCTTCGCGGGTTTCGCGGGCGGCGAGCTGCTGCTCGATGAGCTGGAGCTCGCCGCGGAGTTTGGAGGCCTGCAGGTCGTTGAGGGCACGGTGCTGCTCGAAGATGACGCGTTCGCGGTGGGCGGCGTCGTCGCGGGAGGAACTGAGCGCGTCGATGGCCTGCTGGCGCTCAAGGGCGGCGGCGGCGAGCTTGTCGGCGAAGTGCCGGCGGGCGAGAAGGAGCCCCGAGACCAGCCCGAACAGAAGCCCGGCGGCGAGCGCCCAGGCGACGTTGGGATCCTCGATGAACTGAGCGAGGGTCATGCGGGAAGACTGTACGCGGCGTGCGCGGGGGCAGCCCGTTGTCCGCGTCGGGTCGATACGTCAGCCGTCGGCACGCCGAGAGGGGAGGGCTGAATGTCGAACAGTGGAAGATGAAAGGGCATCTACGTTCAAGGTGTCGATGGCACTCGCGCGTCTGGTCATCATCCACGTTATCCACATGACGGTACAACGCGCTCTTGACGCCTCCCACCCCCCCATTGGTATGGTGCTCACGAAGGAGGTTCCATGTCGAACAACATTCGTCTTGATCGGATCGGTCGTGGTCTTGCGGTCGTCGCGGCGATGACGGCGATCGTCACCATCGCCAGTGCCACGGCGGGCAACCGAGCCTGCACGAACGGCCGCACTGGAACGATCACGTGCGGAACGGGCGAGGACGCGTGCTGCTGCAGACCGATCACTGGAGGGACCTGGACGTGCGTCTGTCGCAAGCCTGAACAGTGCAAGCCCACGCCGAATGTCGAGACCTGTCTGTAGGAGTCGCGTTCCATGAGAGCGTGGCAGGTCACGATCGTTGCGTTCTGCGTGCTTGCGGTGAGCGCGATCTTGACGCGGCCGCTCTGGATGCCGCGTGATCCTCGGGATGCGTCGGAGTTGGTCCGTGACGCGCAGTCACGCTTCAGATCGATCTCGATGCGTCTCGTGGCCGAACTCGACGAAGCCTCGCTGCGTGAGCATCTTGGCGGAACCGCGACAAAGCCGGAGCACATGCCGGATGGATCGGGCTCGATGGACGCGTTGCTGAGGGAGTTCACGCGCTTTTACGCGCTGCGCTTCATCACGCAGGATGTTGAAGGGTACCTTGCGTGGCGTCGGCGCGCGGGATACCTGCTTCGCACGTACGACGATCTCAACGGCATCTGGCAGATTGAGAAGGACTACGAGGTGATCTTCAGGGAAACACCTCCGTCCGACCGCGATGTCGAGTGGATGTTCCGAAAGTTCTTCGCGATCGGACTTACGGCGGATGGGGGCTCGGCGAAGCCGGTCTCGATTTCGAACTCCGCCGAAGGGCTCGCGATCGTGGTTGGCGTGATGACGAGCCCGAGCCAAACGAGGCCGTTCGTGTCCGGGGTCATGGGCGCTGAGGTCTGGCAAGGAAAGACGAGCGGCACCACGCGCAACTGGTGGAACGCCCCGACGGCATGGCGCGATGTCCTGAAGCGTAATCGTCGCGTTGTCTGGGCGGAGATCGGGATCGTGACCACGTTCGGAGATGGTGCCGTGCATCCGCGTGTTCATTCGTTCTTCTGGGATCCGAAGCGGGGAACATGGGTGCTCGACGGCGTGTATGACTGCAACTACGCTCGGGTTGGGAGCGCCCTGGAGTACTGAATCATGTTCAGGCGGGCGACAGATGGCCGTCCCGATCTTCTCGCGATTTGGCTGCGCGTTTTCCTCGGTGCCGTATTCCTTACTGCCGCCGTGATCAAGTCGTTCACGGTGGCGCACTTTGCATTGGTCATCGAGCATCTCTTCCCGATCGGCCTTCCGTTCGCAGCTTTCGTCGCGCATCTTGTTGTGCTCGGCGAGGCATTTCTGGGCGGATTGTTGATCGCGGGCGTCAAGGCGCGAGTGACCATTTTCGTCTCGCTCGTAACGCTTGTCGTGCTTTCTCTGGCACTGATCTACCTTCGGATCTCACCCTCGCCGCTTTCATGCGGGTGTTTCGGTCTTGTGAAGTCATCGATGGGCCCTCGCGAGGACGCGTCGGTCGGGTTGCTCCGAAACGGGGCGTTGTTGATTGTCAACGGCTGGCTTGTCGCTTGGCATGGACTGCCGTTCGGATCGTCGTACCCGAAGTCTCGTGAGCATTCTCGCGGCGCCCCTGCGGGCTTCACGCTCATCGAAATGCTCGTCGTGATTGCCATCGTCTCGGTGATCATCGCGATCTCGATCCCGGTGTTGGGCAGGGCACGCAACCAGGCTCGGGTCACGGCGAGCCTTGCCACGCTCCAGCAGACGGCCGTGGCGATCGAGTTGTACACCTCCGCATCGAAGGAGTTTTTCCCGTACATCGGCACTCCCGGCGACCCGATGGGCCCCATCGTGGTCAATGGGTATGATCTCAGATCGGGCTCTTCGGGCGGTCTTTCTTACTTTCGGGCGAACGCGCGGCTTTGGATCTCGCTGCTGCACCCGGCGCATCTGACAAGCAGGCAGTCGGTGACGAACGAGAGCACGCGCGGGAGTGATGCGTCGAGCGAGTATCCGGACGGCGTGTTCTCGTCGGATCTCTTGCTGGCCCACGGGTGCTCGGCCGCCCCGCGGTATTGGGACGGCGACGACGCCCCGATCGACGACACGCTCATCCGCGGGTCGACCCTTGCCGACGTTCGATTCCCCGCGCAGAAGGGGCTGACCTGGGACACGAGCAGCGGGAAGTACCTCAACAAGGAGGGCTCCAGCGCGACGGCGTTGTCGACGGCGGGTCGGGCCGATGGATCGGCGGGGCTGATCGATATGGCCAACCCGGCCGGCGACGCGCCGGTCAATCGGCCTTACGGTGCGTTTGTCTTCCCGATCATGTCCACCCGATACGGGCTCGCGGGGCGGGATTTCTAGATCTTCTCGGCGGTCGGGGCTCCCCTACACTTGGGCGGCATGTCCGACACCCCCAAACATATCCGTAACTTCAGCATCATCGCGCACATCGACCACGGGAAGAGCACGCTGGCGGATCGTCTGCTTCAGGCGACGAACGCGGTCTCGGCGCGTGAGGCGAAGGATCAGATCCTGGACTCGATGGATTTGGAGCGGGAGCGCGGGATCACGATCAAGGCGTCGGCGGTGACGGTGCTTCATCGGCACAAGCCGGGCGCGACGAGCGATGAACTCGAGACGGAGTACGAGGCGCCGGTGGACGAGACGGGCGAGCACCGGACGGCGAAGGGGAAGCCGGAGGATCACGGCGACCTCTACATGATGAACTTCATCGACACGCCCGGGCACGTGGACTTCAACTACGAGGTGAGCCGGGCGCTCAAGGCGTGCGAGGGCGCGATCCTGGTGGTGGACTCGACGCAGGGCGTGCAGGCGCAGACGCTCGTGAACGCGTACCTGGCGGTGAACGAGAATCTGACGATCATCCCGGTGATCAACAAGATCGACCTGCCGGGGGCCAAGCCCGACGACGTGGCGGAGGAGATCGAGCAGACGCTGGGGTTCCCGGCGGAGGAATGCCTGCTGGTGTCGGCGAAGACGGGGCGGGGGATTCCGGAGCTTCTGGCGGCGATCTGCGACAAGCTGCCCGCGCCGCGGAAGCCGGTGGTGCCGCAGCTGCGGGCGCTGATCTTCGACGCGGTGTACGACGACTACCGCGGGGTGATCACGTACGTGCGCGTGTTCGACGGCCGGCTCAAGGTGGGCGACAAGATCCGGATGCTGGGCGTGGGGAGCGACTTCCTGGTGTCGGACATCGGGAAGATGACGCCCAAGCCGGTGCGGGTGAAGGAGCTTGGCCCCGGCGAGACGGGGTACATCGTGGCGGCGATCCGGTCGCTGAAGGACGTGCGAATCGGGGACACGGTGACTCTTGCGCAGGATCCGGCGACCGAGGCGTTGCCGGGGTATCAGCCGCCGCGGCAGATGGTGTACTGCGACTTCTACCCGGCGACGGACGAGAGCGGCGGGAATTCGGCGGACTTCGAGGACCTCCGCGACGCGGTGGAGAAGCTGAGCCTGAACGACTCATCGTTCACGTTCGCGCCGGTGCACTCCGAGGCGCTGGGGTTCGGGTTCCGGTGCGGGTTCCTCGGGCTGCTGCACATGGACATCATCCAGGAGCGGCTGGAGCGCGAGGGCGGGGTCGAGGTTGTGCAGACGGCGCCGACGGTGTCGTACCACGTGCTGGTGCGCGGGACGGACACGGTGACGGGGGCGAACGGGCAGGCGCTCAAGCCGGTGGATCCTTCGAGCGAGCACTGCAAGGACATCAAGCCCGGGATGCAGCTGCTGGAGGTGCACAACCCGGCGGACCTGCCGAACATGGGGACGATCGAGGAGATCCGCGAGCCGATCTGCAAGCTGGAGATCATGCTGCCGAAGGAGTACATCGGCGACGTGATGAAGCTGTGCCTGGATCGTCGCGGGGTGTACATCGATCAGTCGTTCGTGAGCCAGTCTCGCGACATGCTGAAGTTCGAGATCCCGCTGGCGGAGATCATCTACGACTTCTTCGACAAGATGAAGGGGATGACGAGCGGGTACGGGACGATGGACTACGAGGTGATCCGCTATAAGGCGGATGACCTGGTGAAGATGGACATTCTGGTGAACGGGGACGCGGTGGAGGCGTTGTCGATCATCGTGCACCGGACGAAGGCCGAGCAGCGGGGCAGGGCGCTGCTGGTGCGCCTCAAGGAACAGATCCCCAAGCACCAGTTCGAGATCCCGCTGCAGTCGGCGATCGGCGGGAAGATCATCGCCCGCGAAACGATCAAGGCGTTCCGCAAGGACGTTCTGGCGAAGTGCTACGGCGGCGACGTGTCGCGCAAGCGGAAGCTGCTCGAGAAGCAGAAGGAAGGCAAGAAGCGGATGAAGTCCATCGGGAACGTGACGATCCCGCAGGAGGCCTTCATGGCGGTCCTCGATCAGGGTGATTAGGGATCGATGCGGGGAGGGGTCGGGCTTTCGGGGGGTTCGGGCGACGGGGCGGGATGTTCCCTTGCATGGCCGGCCGCATTGCGGTAGGGTGGTGTCGCGGGGCGACTCGGGCCCTGACGAGGGAAACATCGCATGAGGACGTCCGGACTTTTCGTGCTCGCGGGCATGGCCGCGGGCTTTTCGAGCGCGTTCGCCTGGGCCAAGCCCCCGCTGGAGCCAGTGCCGGCGAGCCATCGGCCGGGGACGTACGAGGAGAGGCCCGGTCAGGTGGAGTTCTCGGGCCAGCTGATCGTCCGGCCGCGGCAGGACCTGTCGGCGGGTGATCGGGCGCGGGCTCTGGCGATGCTGGAGGGGCGCGTGGCTCGCTCGTACGCCACGGTCGACGAGTTCGTGGTGGAGTGCGATCCGGCGCCGCGTTCGGCGGCGCGGGGCTTTGCGGAGAACGAGCTGTCGCTTCGGCTGATGCAGACCGGGCTTTTCCAGTACGCGGTGCCGAACTGGACGGTCTATCCACTCGCGACGCCGAATGATCCGCAGTACGGGTCGCAGTGGCATCACCCGCAGATCGGATCTCCGGCGGCATGGGATCTGTTCACGGGGACTTCGAACTACATCGCGGCGTTCACGGACACCGGTATCGACCTGACGCACCCGGATCTGGCTTCGAAGCGTGTGCCCGGGTTCAACGCGGTGGACGGCGTGGCGGAGGTGAACGGCGGGCAGGTAAACGACCTGCACGGGCACGGGACCCACGTGGCGGGCTGCGGCGCGGCGACCGGGAACAACGGCGTGGGCGTGGCGGGCGTGAACTGGAACTGCCGGATCATGATGGTCCGCGTGAGCAACTCGTCGGGCGGGGGTGCGGCGTACGACTGGCTCATGAACGGGGCCCGGTGGGCGATCGAGAACGGCGCCAAGAGCGTTTCGACGTCGTACTCGGGAATCGACTACGAACCGCTGCAGACCACCGGGGCGTACATCCGTTCGATCGGCGGGCTGTACCTGTACGCCGCGGGGAACGACAACCGCAACCTGAGCTGGTTCGACTGGCCTGACGTGATCGTGGTGGGCGCGTCGACGTACGGGGACGAGAAAGCGGGATTCTCGGCGTACGGAACGGCGGTGGACGTCTTCGCGCCGGGTGTGGACATTCTCTCGAGCTGCAACGGCGGGGGATACTGCTTCGCGTCGGGAACGAGCATGGCGACGCCGGTCTGCAACGGCGTGGTCTCCATGATCTGGTCGGCGAACCCGAATCTGACAACGGAAGCCGTCGAGACGATTCTGGAGACGACGGCAACGGATCTTGGAACGCCGGGCGAGGATTCGTACTGGGGCTTCGGGCGTGTGAACGTGGCGGCGGGTGTGCAGGCGGCGCTGGCTTCGGCGGGCCCGAGCGCACCCTTCGCCAACGCCGACAGCAGCGTCACGCTCGCGAACATCGCGACGACGATCGACGTGATGGCGAACGACTTTGACGCCAACGGGGACAGCTTCGCGATCTCGGCCTTTGCGGCGTCGAGCACGCAAGGCGGGACGGTGGCGCGGTCCGTCGGGACGGGCCCGGGCGGGCGTGACCAGCTCACGTACACGCCGCGGGCGAACTTCATCGGGACGGACACGTTCACGTACGCCCTGACGGACAGCACAGGCCGGACGAGCGGGAACGCGACGGTGACGGTGCAGGTCGAGGATCCGGCGTTGTACCGCGCTCCGGATGCGGTCCCCCACCGCCGGCCGGGCGTGAAGGTGTCGTACTACGTGACGCCGGGCTACAGCATGCTGCCCAACTTCTCGCTGCTGACGCCGTACCGCACGGACGTGGTCCCGAACATCAACTTCGAGTCGACGGGCGGGAACTACTCGACGAGCGGGCGTGCGGACGAGGTCGGCGCGGTGTACGAGGCGGTGGTGACGGCCCCGAGCACCGGCCAGTACACGTTCTACACCAACTCCGACGACGGATCGAAGTTGTACATCGGCGACACGCTCGTCGTGAACAACGACGGGCTGCACGGGATGGTGGAAGTCGGCGGCGCGATCCGGCTGCAGGCGGGGACGCACCGCGTCCGGGTCGAGTTCTGGGAGAACTTCGGCGGCGCGGGTTTGATCACCTCCTGGGCGGGGCCCGGGATCGCCAAGCGGGTGATCGAGCCCGGCGCGCTGACCCGCGAGGTCTGCGCGGCGGACTTCAACGGCGACGGCTTCGCCGACTTCTTCGACTATGACGGCTTCGTGAATGCCTTTGAGACGGGCACGCCCGACGCCGACTTCAACAGCGACGGGTTCATCGACTTCTTCGACTTCGATGAGTTCGTGCAGGCCTTCGAGGAAGGCTGCTGAACGATGCCGCGTCGGCCTGACGCGGGAACAACTCAGAGCACACGCGACGCCGGGCGCCATGGGTGCCCGGCGTCGTTGTTTGCGTCGAACGCCATCCCGTGACCGGGCTCGAAGGGTTCGGGGGGCGGTGCGAAACCCCGGCACCAGAAGGCGGCCGCCTCGCTCACGGTCGGGTTGTGCCCGACGAGGAGCGCCGGACCGCGATCGAGCCCGCACGCGAGTTCACGCGCCAGTAGAACAAGGTCTTCGAGCTCGGCTCGCAGGCCGAGACGGGTGTCGGGCGTGAGCGGCGCCGCAAGCTCGGCCGCGATCGCCTCCGCGGTCTGCAGTGTCCGCCGCGCGGGGCTGGCGAAGATGCGGGCGGGCGGCGGGCCGAAGATCCCCGCTGCAAAGTCCTTCGCCAGACGCCGGGCCCAGGCTTCGCCCCGGATCGAGAGCGTGCGATCGGCGTCGGGCCGGTGCGGCCCGGCGGGGTCGGCGTGAGCGTGACGAAGAACGTAGATTCTCATCCTCCCCCACCTTCCCGGCTGTCAGGGGCGATCGCTCGACACTCGCCCGGATCACTTGCTTTGCGGCACCGCGATGAACTCGATCACGGCGGACCCCTCGATGCTCAGACCCGAGCCCGACAGATGCATGTTGATCGTCCGGCCGCCCAGTTGGATTTCGCCGCTGTCTCGCCGATCGCGAGATTCGAACGCGTTGGCGAAGGCGTCGAGGTCTTGCAGATCGATCACGCCGTCGTGATTGAGATCGGCCGAGTCCTGTCC